>Ga0123357_10006656_pt1 | contig 14153 bp, 10 predicted proteins | sample TergutEmb28metaG_FD_89873 | JGI IMG/M metagenome (GOLD analysis project Ga0123357, IMG submission 89873) | Embiratermes neotenicus P4 segment gut microbial communities from Petit-Saut dam, French Guiana - Emb289 P4 | ecosystem: Host-associated > Arthropoda: Insects > Digestive system > Gut ... | reverse complement strand
GTAGTCTGTTTACTTTGACAGGATAAACTGACAGTGCTCCAGGTAGTCTGTTTACATTAATGGGATAAATTGACAGTGCTCAGGGTAGTCTGTTTACATTGACAGGATAAACTGACAGTGCTCAGGTAGTCTATTTACATTAATGGGATAAATTGATAGTGCTCAGGGTAGTCTGTTTACATGATGTATGGTGACAGTATGCAGGGTAGATCACCTTCATTAGACCCAAACTGCTATCCTTCCAGTTCCTTTGCAATTTGTCAGTCACCAGCTCACCAGCTATCCTGCCATAAACAGTGTCTGGTCAGATGCTGACTTCATCATAAACCATAAGAAGACAGGTGAGTGGCTGGGCAGTTGACACTGGAGAACAAAGCAAGCATTGCTACAAAATTTATTACAAGCGTAAATCGTATTGTTAGTATTTTAAATAGCTTGAACCTTTATCAGATACTTTTATATTTAGTAAATAAATGTGACTTGTCCCTCAAGGTTACAGTCTTCTGGGGTGTGACACCATATAGTTTGGGAGGTGTGTACCATTATTTTGGAGGAGCCTTCACTTAACCTTGAGGGTAGGAAAGACTTTTTTTTTTTCACCTGAAGATGCGCACAGTAGGTTTTTCCAAAATGTTAGTACCTATCGACCAAACCTCATAGTGTCATATCCCAGAAGAGTTGTCTTGATTCTCACCACTGTAAATAATTCAAATCACAAAAAGTGTGTTCGTGTTTTCTCGGATAACAGGAATTACTTTTGGCAGCCATGGCTCCCTGTGACAAACGGTTGACTGAGGGAGAACGCAGACGTAATAGTCATGGGCCTATGCTGATCTACACATACACAGGACAGGACCTTGGTATGAAAATACTGCTTTACGTATAGCACACGTCTGTCGTAACATCTTAAAGCTTGTGGGTTACGTGGACATGATTGAAAGTTATGGGCTGACCCACACAGATAATTTTATTGTGTAATTCTTTGTGAAGGTACTGGGATGCAAATGAGAAACATTGTGCCAAAGTGCATACTATGACATGATGCTGCTGACCAAAGTTGCAGCTTTCTGTTGTAATAGCAGTGTCATGGGTTAAACAATGACTGCCATCCCCCTGGCATTGGAAGATAGACTTTTACTGCCTTATTATCACCGTGAACACAATAGTAGTGATGGATTTAGCCCTTTAAGAGGTGAAGTTGATCTGTGTAATATATAAAAATTAGTTCATACCTCACAGAAAACACCAAAGTAATGAAATTCATTTAGCTTATTGACAGCCAGGAAAATTATCACTGTTTTTTCTGATTACTAATTGAAGTTCCGTATGAAAGATGGAGTTCTAGTAGTCTAAGTCTGGTGACATCCATGAGTTCCACTGCCTATTACAACATTAAAATCTCAAATTCCAGATGATTAAAGGCTAACAGGAGGTTATCCTGCTAATATTATTGCATTTTTTGCATGTTATTAGAATTTAAGTCTGTCATGTGCATTATAAACTTACAAAAATGACTGTGTTATAGAATTTATTTTTTGTATGAGTGATCATATCTTCTTGCACAACCAGCCATGGTAAGTTAAAGTTCAGGTTTAACATTGTAGACTTGCTGTGTCATCATCATCAGGTCAGGCAATGATCAACTACATCATTCCCAGATGGAGACAGAGCAGGCCTGTGACAGACTTAAAGCACAAAGTGACACAGCTGGTTTTCAGAGAATTTATCATCACTTTAAGTTGTTGTTGTGGCTTCAAGTCTTTTTTGTAGGAGTGTCTGAAGGTTGCAGTCAGCTTATAATTCTGAAGTTGCACCTCCCTATATTAAGTAATTTTTGCCTCTGTATTTGTGTACATGCATATGAACACACAGTGTATGCATATGTTTTGGTGTATCAGGTCCATATGAGGCACCACAGTATTTTCCTCGATTGAAGAGTAACCACGCCGCAGTACAAAAGAAATCAAGAGATGAAATTAATGTTGATTGCAGTTGCCTTGTGAAAGGTCTGTGTCCCAATGTGAGGCTGGATATCTACTACCCAGGCTTTCCTACACTGAAGCACATTCCTCATACTGTAGGTATTCAAGTGATATATGGGATAATGTTTTTTTAATACATGTGTCTGTAAGGGACAGATTTGAGATTGCAGATGTTGACTGGGGCGGTTTATTCATGCAGCTGTGATAAAGTCCAAGCGAACAACCAAAAAACAGATGGGGGAACTATGTACAAACAGATATTAATAAGTGCAAAATTAAAAACCAGAAAGAGAAGTCAAAAAACAGGGCTGACTGGGAAAAGTCCAATAAGGAGGCAAAGGATCGCATTGGACTGTAGTGCCATCTAAGAAGGAGAAGAAGATGAAATGATCAGGTCTAATGAAAAGAGAGACTTTCTGCTTCGTTTGAATTGAAATGCTGGCTGATTGATCACATCCCAACATGGTTCTTAACTCAGATCTGCTAATGTCAGTGTACCTCTTATACTTTATTTGCCCAAATTCCCAGTGAATGACCAATTCAAAACACAGTCTTAGTTTTGTTCCTGCAGCTGAAAGCACATGAACATCCAATATGTGTACCTTATGTGACAGTCTTCCACTGTAGCAGCGTGGAATACATTGCTGGGCTGGGACTTGTGTGTTGTTGAGAGGAGGGGCTGCATACCTTAACAATCTTCCATGACTCCATTTTCTTTTCCACACTTCTTGTTTTACACGTGAAGTGATTTTGTCTGAAGTGTGCATCCTTTCAGCAGCAATTTTATTGTTACAAATTTTATTATATTGATTATATATATTTTTTTTTTTTAGTGAGATAGATTTTTACTGTATTTCATTTACATTTTCATTACAGTGGTATCTGTTAAATTGGAACAGATTTACTGAAAGGTACTTAGTAATTTGATTGGGCCAGGTAAACAATTTTGTTGTACTGAAATTTCATTATTTTCATTTTCTTTAAAGTTATTTTCCCTGTATTTAGAGCATTCCAGGGAAGCATGGGTTTTTCTTCTTTTGATGATTTGTGATTTAAAATGGACCATTGGCCCTAATTTCAGGTATAAAAAGAATAAGAGTGTATATAAAAGATACCTTAATCTGTGACAGCTAGTCACTTCAGGATGGGAGTGGAGCTTCTAGAGCATGTATACTGTATGTACTACAAGAAATAACCATTGTCCAAAATGATTGAATTATTTGTTTGGTAAACTTTGCAGGAGAAACAAAATTAGTTGGTAATTCAACGCCCCCCCTCCCCAAGTGTACAAGCAAAACTAGTGTTTTAATAGATGAAATACTGGACATGTGCCATTTTGGATATGTTGTAGACGTTGCTTTGATGACCACAAATATGTAAAAATACGAATATCTCAAAATACTGATACATGCACTTTTCAGAATAAATTATGGTATATTTCAGAAGCTATAAAATATAAGCTTTTTTCCTTTTTTATTTTTTTTTTTTAGTCATCACTACAGAAGCGCAAAGTGAAGGTGTTTCAGCAGCCAAGTCAGGACAATAACATGATCCTCAAGATTGTGGACCAAGGCAAACCAGATATCAAAGAGGTGGCTTCTGAACTCTTGGGACATTCTATCTATGTTAGTTGGCCCCACCTTGTAGAGTCTAAGTAAGTGCTTTATCATGTTGACTGGTATATTTCTTTTACAGATTATACAAAGGTAAAGGTAAAGTTGTCTTTGTGCATGCCCTGAAGGTATATTTGGGTGGAGGGGTAGCTTCATTCTGTATTGATCTCAGCGCCAGACAGAGGTGACTGGTCAGCTTCTCACCCTGACCACTTAATGTCTGGGAGTAATGACCCTGATAGCCATCAACAAAGAAGCTGGGTGTACCCACTTTTGGTCTTGATGCTTTGTAGGTGATAAAAATCTCCTGCCCCTGTGTTTTCCTGCCTGTGGCCTAGTTTACTGTACTTATTACTTTACCCCAGCCTTTCTATGCTGAGATGATAATGTTTTATAGAATATTAGTATAAAGCCCACTGACATTTGAACAGGAAGTTGTTGTGGTTATTAGTATTATGGTTGATTACTCTCCTTATTTCAGTATGATAAGATATTACGCATGATGGCTGTTCGCGAAAGCCCAGTGTCAGTGAATACACACACGGTGAACTTGGGACAGCTCTGGAAAGACACTGTCATTCATACAAAGATATCAAAACTAGTGATATATACAAAGTGGCACTGGTATTTAGAAGTATGCTGTAAACTTTTCCTGCATAGGCGGACAATTCTGTACTGACCCGAGCTTACCTTTCTCTGCTAGTTACTGCTCCAAACTTCTGTCCTGTTTTGAATTACTTGTAACCTGTAATGAGAAAATAGCAAGTTTTAGCCTTTTGTGTGTGTGGGCGTGTGTGTGCATCTGCTTGTGCATGTGATGGCTGTTGAACTGCAATCAGTGCAACTATTTTTAGGGTGGTGGCTGTGTCAAACAAGGAGTTCCGCTATGCGCTGCAGGAAGATTCTGGTGTCAAACCCCCTTGTCCTAATATTGAGCAGCTGAAAGGCACTTCTGCAGCTCAGTGGACTGTGCAGTGCAAGGGCATCCAAGAGCAGTGAGTACTGTAGAGTACTGGGAGCAACAGCTGTCTGAAAGTAGACTTAATTTACAGTGAAGTATTAATAATATTAGTATGATTAGAACTGTGTTTGAGGCTGTACTTGTCTTGCTTGGCAGCGTGTGTTGTGGTGAGTGATAGAGATTAGTTGGTACAAATTTACCGATATGTCTGGAGCCAGAAGAATAACATTAGGATGTGTCAAGAGGTCATCTGTTTTATAGTTGACCCACATAAGCATTTATTTGCACAAAAGTGACAGACCATGAAGATAGATTCAGATGCAGTCTCAAAACTCATTTCCATTCTATCCAACATCTACACACATAATCACCTGAGAACACTTAAATACTTTTTATTTGCTGTGAACTATTGAACTAATTACTTTAGGGTTTTCTTATCATGAATATCGTCTACAGTCTTTTAGAGAAATCAGTCAAGTGTCAAGGTGCCAAAAAGTTTCCTTGTGTTAAATGGAACTTGACAGTCTATCATCATTAGTAGAAAAGTCCACTAGACCCAAATCTGTACAGTCCACAGTCCACATTCTCAAAACCTATTTTCTCGGGTACATTTTAGGATAGGACAGCCACCAAAGAACTTTACACTTAGATGAGACAATAGAGAAACTGTCAAAGTTTTGTTTCAAATGAGCTGGCTCAGTCTTGTTATGTGTCACTGTCATTAGATTCCACCCATCAGCTTCACTATCATTCAGAACCACCTGAAAATACACCTTTCATAGAGATGAATCAGTCGTACATAAGAGCTAGTGTTGTTGTGTGGTGCAGTTGGCCACCGAGACTGCAGGACTTAACTATTTGCAAGTTCTTTCTATGGGGCTATATGTGTATAAAAGGTGAGGCGTTTATTCTTTCTGAGTAATGATCTTTGCCAAAGTGAGGCAGCCAATCACAGCTGCCATAGCTGTTGTTACGAGGGGCACTCTGCACAAAATTTGGGATGAGTTGTATCATTTTCTGAGCATCGGCCATGTGAGTCAAAGAACACATGATGAGTTTCTGTGAGGTGTGTGTAAAACTTTGATTTTTTTCTCTATTAGACTGTTGCAGGTGTGAAGTTTGTAGTATATTGCATTTTGTTTTCTGTATCATTCTGAAAGTGTGAAGTTTTTTGTGGCCACTTTACAAGTAGAAGTACTTGTTTTTCATCCATGATATTGTTGCTTTCTTTGTCAGTTTCACAGTATATATTCACTAACCCTGTCAGCAAAGAATAACTGTCACATTAAGAAATGAATGTTTATTCATGTAATTAAAGCCAAGGAAGTGCTACCTGATTGTATGAGCGTGAGTCAAATGAAAACCTTAAATATTTTTTATCTCGTAATTTATTGAACACAAAAGGTACACAATGACTTCATTTTTCTATGTAGTCTCTATTGCGTTCCATAGAAGTGTTCCAGTGCTGCAGAAGTGCACGGATACCTCTAGAAAAAAATTATTTTGGCTGAGAGCACAGCCACTCATGCACTGCCTGCTGCACCTCTTTGTCGGACCTGAAAGACTTGCCTCCCATTGCCTCTTTGAGCGGCCCAAAGACATGAAAGTCACTGGGTCGAGGTCTGGCAGGTATGGCGGATGTGGAAGAGACTCGAAGGACAAATCTTGGATTGTTGCAACAGTTGAATGGGCAGTATGGGACCGAGCATTGTCATGTTGGAGCAAAACATCTGTACACAGACATCCATGTCGTTTGGACTTGATTGCGGAACGCAGGTGATTCTTTAGGAGATCTGCATATGTTGCACTGGTCACAGTGTTCCCTGTGGACATGTAGTGCTCCAAAATTACCCCTCGTTCACCCCAGAAGAGAGTCGGCATAACCTTTACCGCAGATGGTTGTGTGCGGAATATTTTCAGTTTTGGTGAGGAGGTATTTCGCCATTTCTTGCTCGCTTTCTTGGTTTCTGGCTGGTGGTAGTGGACCCAGGTTTCATCTCCCTTAACAGTTCTTCGTAGAACGCCATCACCTTCTGCTTCAAAGCGTTAACAAAAGTTCCTGGCAGGCATCAACATGTTCTTCTTTCAAATCTGCAGTCAGCTGGCATGGCACCCACCTTGCAGACACTTTATAGAACTGCAGAACATCATGGACGATGTGGTGTGCTGATCCATGGCTCATATCCAGGTGTGCGGCTATTTCATTCACTGTTATGCAGCAATTTTCCTTCACAATGGCTTCATCTGCTGCAATGGCTTTTGGTGTCACTACTCGGTGTGCCTGACCAGGTTGAGGAGAGTCCGTTACAGAAATCATGCCATTCATGAACTTCCTAGTCCACGTGTGCGCTTGCTGTAGTGACAGACATGCATCACCGTACTGAACTTTCATTCATTGATGAATTTTGATGGGTTTCACCCCTTCACTACTTAAAAAACGGATGACAGAACGCTGTTCTTCTTTGGTGCATGTTGCAAGCAGGGCCGCCATCTTTGCACTATTACTGTGCCGTTGTGTTGCATTCCTGCCTTGTACTGCCACCTGTCAGCCACTCTTCAAACCATGAATATCGTTGTCAACTTACAAGACAATCGAGCTGTGTTTTGAATTTTTATCGCACTTTTGAGGTTTTCATTTGACTCTTCCTTGTACTTTTATTCACCATTGAACATTCGCCCAGCTGGAATCTTGCAATCCTACCCTCATAACTTATGGATCCTGTAATCCTTGCAAGATTAAGATTACTTTGAATTGTATTTGACAGTTATCTCAACCGCATGGGCGTGGATATAGGAGAGACAAACATATTGGTACATGTAGCACCCATGATTGGCAGGAAGTACATTTTTGGCTTGATGGGAAAGATAACAATGGATAAGCAGGTAATTGACATTAGATTTATGCCAAGTAATTCTATGTGTCATGTAATCTAAACTTTTGCCACAGTTTTAACTTCATTAGCTCAGTAATTTGAGAATGAAGGTTCTCATTGTTGTCATACTGATATTACATTTGTTTGTGACATTACAGCTTATAATTTGAATACATAAGTATCAAATGTTTTGTATGAAGCTGCTGTCATCATTTTCAGGAGCAGCATGTTCCCTCAAAATGCTGGTACAAATGTACCAAATTACCTGGTGTCACATCTCCAAGGACTGTAACCTTAATAAGTTTTGTTAGCTATGGATACTTACGTGTTGTTTGCACAGAGGGCATGAAATGAACTCACAGTATGCTGTGTTTGTGTGCCTATCTGCATGTTTAATCTCCAAAACTTCTGAACTAATTTCACTGAAGTCTGGTGTTACAGAGATATACACTCAAAGTTGTGTATTGCTCTCCTCATTATTATGACACGTTTATTTGTGATCTTTGAGGTTGTCATAGCAATGCTGATGAAGTGTCCAGTCTTTGGATATGACATCATGAGGAGGAGCTTTTTCCCTCTTCAAGGATATCTATCTTGGAGAATCTTGCTGGCTCTATCTTTGTAGTTCTCCTGAAGATGGAGGCAGCAGGCTTCTTTGAAACATTGGCTTCCATATAGCAATTGACATGACATTATATCCCAGAAGACTAAAATCTTCTCTTCCATTCAGAGGGTACACTGAAGATAGAAATAACGGTTACAACAGTACATTGAGTTATAACCCTGAGTACTTCAATATGAAACTTCACTGTCAGGGGAACCCCAAATAAAATTTGTTGTGTAAATGTAACTATATTTGTATTTGTTCTTACTTCACAGGAATCTCACTTCAGTCATTATGTGCACCTTTTTTCTTAAAATTGTTACATGTTGCATGGTACATAATGCAAATCTTGTTAAGCTGTAAAATTTTGACCTGCAGAATTTGTCAGTATCTTGAATAGTTAATAAAAGAGAAAGAAAGAATTTGAATAGAACTTGTGAGGTTTCTGACATAGGTGAGACACAGAAATTGTTATTTAAATGAAGTCAGTTATTTTGCACTGCTGGAAGTGACAGTTTTATGTATTGGTTGGGTAAGTTGTTACGGTGGCCTATCTCTGATCACAGTTTCTTCTTGTCTGCTTCTAGTGGAGTGATGCAGTGACAGCTTATGCTCTACAGACTACAGTAAAAGACATTGCAGTTCATGACAAATCTTTTGTACAGTTCCGTACCCTGCAGGAAGTGTTCCCACTCAAATCAGTGTGCTTCATGCTAGGGCATCCTCACTATGGTGCTATGGGAGAGGCAAGTTGTTTCTGTTGGTCTGTCATTTTGTTTAGTCTCTCGGACTACCATATTGATACTGACTATATTTGATTTCCACTGAAATTTGTTAAAAGAATTCATTTTTGGTTCCTGTCAGGCTGATGTAAATATTGCTATATATGAGGCTAAAATCGTGTTTTATTGAATTTTCTAAAATGGCTCATCGTGAAAAAATAGATTTGTTTGAAACATCTTGTAATGTAGTAGTTAATGAAATACTAGGAAAAAGATAGTTTCTCTCCTTCCTCTCCTCCTACACGTGCTATTCTTCTTCTTCAGATGTTTCCACTTTATGTGGTTCATCAAGCAAGCATGCCTGTCCATCTATCTGTCTTTGTCATGCCACAGCTTTTCATCCTTTTCCTCCTCCTCTGTTTCTTCCTGTTACGTGTTTTCCTGTTACTTTCATGTTCAAGCCCTACTTTTGAATTCTCTCTTTGCCGAAAATTAAAACATGCCCATGCTGTCATGTTATTTTAATTATTAATTATTCATTCAAGGTATTGTAATTAAAATTACCATTGGATTTGCATCTGCAGTAAATAGAGATAAAGGTAAATGAGGAATGGAAACAAATTTGATAAATATGAATTGACAGAGGAATTTTCTCCATAGTGAAAAAATCTTTAATTTCTTTAACCTTGCAGAAATGTTGCATACATGGGCATGGGGGTGGGGAAATATGAAGTCTGTTAAAAAAAATAATGCAGATGGAAGGGTACAGTAAAAGCTGAATGTTTTGGCCCTAGATGATCTGGAGAGCTGAATGAACCCAAAATTCACTGATGCTCATGAAATTTCACTGTCTAATCTACTGGCAGTACCCACAGCAATTCTGAGAGTATAAAAAGGAAAGGTTTATCAAGAAAGATTTCACATGTTAAATTTAATTGCAGTTAATGTGATGAAGAATATTTGTGCCATGCTTTCATTGTTGGTGTCTATATTGTGATGGCAGGTGGTGGATGGCGGTGCAGCAGTTAAGAGTGGACGAATAAAGGTGTGCGTGTCGGTGACACCAGAGCCGAATCTGGACAGTGTGCGGAAGAAGTATCAAGACTCTAACGTCCATTACATGCCTGGTAATTTGATGTGAATAATTTCAAGTTATGAGTCCATGCAATCCTCCTCCTCCTCCTGCTCCTCCTCCTCCTCATCAGTACCATCATCATTATCATCATCCATTTTTCACTTTATGATGGATTGTCATATGACATCATGCTCCAGTGTTCTCTTTTCTGTGGCAATTGTCTTTCTAGTTTGTGTTCTTGAGTATCATCATTTCTACCACTCCATGGCACATCTTTCTTTGGCCTAGGTGGTTTTGAAGATAGCATCATGGCAGCTTTGCACATTGTGGTTTGCAGAAATATGTGAACAGTATACAAGATGAGACATTAAAAGTTGAACTTTTTTTTTCATACAGTTATGCTTTACAGGCAAGAAGTTGAAAGGTTTGTGGGCTAATGCAGGAATTCCTGGAAGTGACTGGTGTGCAGCCCAGCATAAGGATGGATGCTGATAGAGACAAGTGTTTCATCTAATAATGCTGTCAGTTGCTAAGATAACATATTGTTACTCATAGATGAATGAAATATGAATATGGTGCACTGGTGGAATTATAATGACAGGAGAAACCAAAGTTCTGCCAGTACCACAACAAATCTTACATTGACTTACCTGGTTTGAAACCCTGACCACCTCAGTGGGAATGCTGGCAATTGACCATCTGAGCCTTTGCACAGCCTGAAAACCTCGGGCATTGCATAGGCTCAGCTGTCCACATATCTTGTTAGATATTTTGGGTATTGAATTTACGAGTTCTGGGAGTGATGGGGAAATAATGAAACTTTAAATTTAATATTGAATATGCTTATTTGTTCCCTGTATATTCTATGTACAAGAGAGGTGCGGCTGTGAACTTTACTACTGAGAGCATCTTATTGCATCATGGTTTTGCTTCAGGAAGTATAGCGGCCCAGCGTCTGGGAGTGTCATCACACTTAGTGTCACGGGTCACAGGCACCATATACATTGTTCAGGGTGATAAGAATGCCACTGTGGAGTCATGTAACAAGGTCAATGTGGGACTGAACCTCAAGTTTAACAAACGCAATGAAGAGGTGAGGATTTGTTCATGGGTTTATCAACTCTTTTTGTGGCTATTAAAATTGATATCTCATTTAACTCTTGTAGTGCCAAGCCCTATTATAGTAACCTTGATGTCACATATTTGCGTTAGAAATGGACGATATACAGGGTGACACAAAAAAACGGGAACTTTTGAAAAACCCAACAAAAATTAAAGAATTTATTGACAGAAATTGAACCATTTATTACCATTATTACTTGCCTTTTAAGAGACAGTAATCCAAATTATCAATGTCTGAAAATTACGTAGCTCAGGGTCCCTGTTCCGCAATGCTGCCAACTGTACATGGCTGCCACTACACATTTCAAACGTTCCCGTTTTTTTGTGTCACTCTGTATATGCACTTATTTTACATCTATGACTAAAATCATTCCAATCTTAGGAAGAATTAAAATCTTTGGACAGTTAGCACCAGTATACGGATCATGGCAGACATACAGATCAGCATGCTTATGGTATTAGGACTTTGTTTCTATTTTCTGCATTGGCCAATTTTCGCTTCCTTGTTGACTTAGTTTAGAAGTATGGCTGGTGCTGACTTAAAGTACCGTGTATTTTTGCTTGTGAAAGAACTGAAGAACCTTTAAGAATCACAAATCTGCTGTGCTAGCTACCTTACACAGAGCATGAAACATTGACATAATTAAGAATTGTCGACTGTCTTGTTATAGAAAAAAACATTGCAGTTAAATGGTCAATGTCTCTTGATATAAAATGTTTTCGTATAACGGTTACTTTTTTTCTTGTCTGTCAGATACCAGGATACACTCGAAAGGAGGGCACAGTGTGGCTTTATTCAAACAAAGCGGTCAGTCTCGTTCAAAACTACATGCAGGAATTTCCTGAGCTCTTTGAGCACCTGGCCAAACACACAGGAAATGATGTATTTTATGAATCGGATATTTTCCCAATTGCAGATGATACAGGGTGAGTAGTGTGCTCTGTGCCATTTTTATATATTATTACATAAACTATAAGTGGGCCTGGTAGCTCAGTTGGTATAGCGATTGGCTATGGGCTGGACGGTCCAGGATCGAATCCCGGTGGGGACGAGATTTCTTGCTTGTTCAGACCGGCCCTGGGGCCCACCCAGCCTCCTGTAAAATGGGTACCGGGTCTTTCCCCGGGGGTAAAGTGCGGCCGGGGCGTGACACTGACCGCTAACCCCCTTCTAGTGCCGTGGTCATGGAAGAGTAGAGCTATACCTCTACCCACCCTCTGGGCCACACCGAGCCTGTAACGGGATCACTTTACCTTTACATACACTATAAAGTGAAATCATAACTGAGAAACTGTCCATCCATGCATCAGCATGTTTAATCAGTGAGACTGCTGGTTTCATTGGAGTACAATTTGTGAGATGTGTTACACGCAAAGTTGTCATGGAGTCAGATTTTAGATGAGGTCACCTAAATATAAAGTCTATACAAGATCTGAGACCGTAACAGTGTATAGTCATCAAATAATGTGAAGAAGGTGTAGGTAATTGTAAATGCCCTGTGACTGAACAGTTTGATGTAGTGGTAGCAGTCTAGACTTTGATTTAGGTAGTCCCAAGTTCATTTCTTTTTTGGTACACCACCTTGTGTGGCATGTTTTCATAGGTTTTCTCATTCCCAGTGGGCATATTCCAGGAAAATCCACTCTTAGGGTATTATCATGTCCATACAAATACTTAAGTTCATCATCCACCAGTTATCCTACCATTAGTACTTGGGCACCATTAAACACAACCTTCATTATGAAACAGATCTTGTTCACATTAACTCTAATGACGTATGTTGTGACTCATTCAGTGATCATCAAGCTAATTTTTAAAACATAACAGGACAGTCAGTGTATGTATAATGTAACACTGAGGCATGTTCATGTAACTGTGGCTGCCATGGAAAAGCAATAAGTGTTACATATTCTGATTGCGTGTCTCTAGACTTGGTTATCCAGCATGTAAAGTACATGTGCCGTATTATATTGCTACCTGTGTCTTGACTGGCTGCACCAAATTTTTCCACATTATCTCATAAGTGGCATAATTTTTGGATAAAAAGTTATTGAATATGAAATGTGTGTTTTGATTTTATGTACTACTTTTGTCTGAAGCATTTCTCATTCTTAAGAAGAATTCAGTGAGATGATATCATAAATGTGCATAGGTCTTCATCAAAAGTACCCATTATTCTTGTCGAGTTTGAATGGAACTTGAATTTCCTTTACAGATTTTCAAAAAATACTTAATAAAATTTCATGAAAATCCATCTAGTAGGAGCTGAGTCGTTCTGTGTGGATGTATGGACAGACAGACTTGACGAAGCTAAAGTAACTTTTCACATTTGTGCAAACATGCCTAAAGATATAAAATTATGAAAATATGAAATATCACATGTCAGTTTATTGAGAACATGTTTCAAATTACTTAACTTACCGTTCATGATATTGATGTTATTTTATCCTTTGTTTTAGCCGTATAAATCTTTTTGTCTGTATTGAGTTGCATAGAGTTTATCCCTTTAAAACTTTCAAAACATTTGTAAATGGGTATAATGTGATGCTTTTTCAAAATGTTTTATCTTCGCTTGGTTGATTTTGAGTGTCACGATAAGGTGTTCTTTTTAATTATGAATATGCATTTGCATAGATGATGTTTATTTTAATAATCAGTACAATTTCATATTGTTTTTGGAGATATTCCTTAGTGGATTCTTTCATTAATATAACATTAAATAGATTTTCTTTCTAGGATAGATTGTTCCATGTCACCATGCCTTTGTGATTGGGAAGGTGAACAAGATTTGTTTGCTAATAAAGGTTGTGCTCAACATTGTACAATGTACCTGTGTGTTAGTGCATATAACACACCAGGATGCCAAATATAAAATTTAGTTATCATACTATTGACACTGTATAGTTTAATATGGTGACAGTATACAATCAAAAAAATTTGTGATGTTACAGATGTGTATCAAAAATAAAGAAAGTCCAAGGAGAGTGAGACATTTAAATTCCATAGAACACCTGGGAAATGTACGTGGTAGGGTCCATAAGTTTCCGGCCTGACCAAATTTGAAAGGTGACAGAAAGGAAACAACTTTGCTGTTTTTCAATATAATCTCCCTTTACTTCAACACACTTTTCACATCTGTGAACCAGCATCTCTATGCCCTTCAAAAAGTACTCTGGATCTTTATCTGCAAAATGTTCCAT
>Ga0123357_10006655_pt1 | contig 14154 bp, 9 predicted proteins | sample TergutEmb28metaG_FD_89873 | JGI IMG/M metagenome (GOLD analysis project Ga0123357, IMG submission 89873) | Embiratermes neotenicus P4 segment gut microbial communities from Petit-Saut dam, French Guiana - Emb289 P4 | ecosystem: Host-associated > Arthropoda: Insects > Digestive system > Gut ... | reverse complement strand
GCGGACGCTTGTGAGTGCGGTAATGAACCTTCGGGTTCCGTGAAATGCGGGGAATTTCTTGACTAGCTGCAAACCAGTTAGTTTCTCAAGAAGGACTCTGCACCATGGAGTAAGTAAGTAAGGCATGTGGGCTTGCTGAAATCAGATCATACGAACATATGAATAAAAATGTCATCAGCTCATATGGTTAAAATCCCAGAACAAATACTTGGCAAAATGCATACAGGACATTCGGGAAGTGTATCTCCTGGGACTAGAAAGATGCTCCACGACATCATCCCCTATGAAATTTAGATCTTGTTAAAAATATATTTAGAAAGCTGTGCTCACGGACAAAAATTTACAGAAACTTCAGAGAGTAACAATATATTACATTGATCAGGTGTTCAGAAAAATTATCACAAAAGTTACAAAATTGTCAATGTAAGTTTCCTGTCAAGTGCTGAACTGTGGCACATTAATCAAAACAGAACAGTACCCGGGGTGCTGATAAGTCCTTAGCTTGACCAGGAAGGAAACAAGCTGCGCTTGTCAAAAGCGTGATGGGCAGAGGAATGGATTGATTTGGCTACATTAGGGACAGGTGGTGGACTGTTGTGAATGTGGTAATGAACCTCCAAGTTCCATAAAATGTGGGGAATGTAGCTTGTTTCCTTCCTGGTCGGGCTAAGGATTTATCAGCACCCCTGCAAAAAAAACTTCCTGATTGATATATATTGCATCAAAAGTTACATTTGTGTATGCACCTCCTACCTCCCAACAGCAACTCATGACATCCATATCTATGAATATCTGCAGGGAAGAAAATCCAGCTCTACCAAGACCCCCAAACCCACCACCTATTCAATACAGCACAAATATTTTACATAGAATATAGAGAGTAGGTATTTTTATCAGATAAGATAATGAGGTCCACGGCTTGCACAAATACTTGCACATGAAAGTGGCATCATTAAATAACTAGCTAGTGAGATCTATAATATTAAATGAGCTATGTAACAATGCTGTAATTGCTAATATAACAGTAGGCATAGATAAATGAATAAGTATGGAGCATGACACACACAGAGAAAAACCTGTCCCAGTGCCACTCTGTCCAACATCAGTCCCACATGGACTGGCCTGGGATTGAACTGATGCCTACAAAGTGACAGGCTACTGCATGGCCTGGAGTTGTATTTGAAAAGAAGAATATTCACAGTCGGCAGCCAGTCATTTCAGAAAAGCAATTAATTGATACATCAAGATTCCTAGTCAATGGCAGAAGTTACCAGTATCTTACATTCTGCTGCATTGTAACTCCACAATTGCTTGAAAAAAATTATACCAGAAGCATGTTGGCAAACATAGTGAGTCCTAAAAAAACCTAAATGAAGGTAAATTATTACATTTATTGCTCTAAGATGCTGCAAATCAAATAACAAACATTATTTTAAAAAACTATTCCCAGAATCTTTCATTTACACTAAATGACATCAGTCATATATGATGTAGAACTGGATTTGCAGTACTAGATAAATGTCTACAAAAACAAGTCCAAGCCAGCATCTCCGCACCTGCATCATACTACGTCATGACATTGTGTTTGCATCATGACTTTTTGGTAATTTTTGAAGGACTGTATGCCAGAGTGACTGTTGGACCACATCACAAACACCCTCACATGGAAAGACTGCTCATTACAACTCATGTCTACTGGCAGACACACACTGTAGTGTTTGTCATGAACATACCTCCTGTTTGTGGGCCTTTTCACAAAACTGCAAGAAGCATCTATTAGCTTCATCACGTCTGTCTGTCCATCAGCTTGGAACAACATAGCTCCCAATGGATGGCTTTTCATGAAATTTAATGCCTGAGTTTTTTTTAAAAAATATGTCAAGAAGATTCAAGTTTCATTAAAATATGACAAGAATAACAGGTGCTTTACATGAAGATGTATGTACTTTAAGAAAGCATCTTGCTGAATTCTTCTTAGAATGATAAATATTTCAGATGGTTGTACAAAAAACCGAACACACATTTAACGTTAAACATTTCTTTCTGAAAATTGTGCCATTTATGAGATAATGTGGGAAAATGCTGTAGACCCATATAGGCCACATACAATAATATGTGGTAGCTTAAAAATGTTCCCAGTATCACCCTATTTCTGAGAAATACACACCAGCACAATCATTTAAGCTATATTTCGTTAAAAATTGTCCCCTTGTGCAATTATACACTGCTGCCAGCAACTATAAAGGTGTTGGAAACATTCCTGGAAGCCATTTTGTAAAAGCCTTTTCAGCTCTTCTGTCAAATTCTTAATGATGTCAGTAGCATCGTAAAAAACCCCATCCCTTCAATGCTGATTTCAGTTGTAGGAAGAGAGAAAATTCAGCTGGAGCCAGGTCAGTAGAGTATGGAGGATGTTCCAGTGCTGTCACATTGTTCTTTGCTAAAAAAAATCCTTAATCAAAATCAACAGGTGTGCTGAATCATTGTCATGTAGGAAAAACCAACTGCTGGTTCTCCATTTTTCAGTGTGTTTTCCTTCTGACTGCATACTAAGGCAACGAAGGATGTCAATGTACATTTCTTTATTCACAGCCACAATTCCTGTAAATTACACCAGTGAATTCCAGGAACTTTTAGCAGCTACTGCATATAATATGGTGCATCAGTTTGCGTGCCAGTTAACGAAGACTACAAACACACACTCAGAATATGTAGTACATACTGCTCTTCCACAGCAACAATTTTTATGCAATCATGCCTCAGTGTTAACGTTATATGTACATTGCCTGTCTTGTTTTATCATTGCTCCACAGACGACTACTACAGTGACACTTATAGTTAGACAAGTGTTGCATTTCTCCATCAATAATAATGTTACCTGAAATGAAAAATTAGGCCACCAGCCACATAGTAATAGGGATTTATAAATTTCATATTCCTAGATGATAAACATTAAGAAATATCTTAACCCTTATCCTGCCAATGTGTAGAATATGGTGAGCTCCTAATAATACCAGCAAATGGCAGATGGGATGTAATTCGGCGTTTGAAGGGTTAATATTGTCAGTCCATCTACAAATAGGCGTTTCAAGTAGTCCCATCCAGTTTCCACTACAATTCTGTGCACATTTATTATCATTCCCCTCCATGGCTCGATAAATACAACACCAAACTTCTAGCCATATAACAAAATATCACCCAGCCATAAATTCACATGGCACTTCATAACAATATTTTTATAACCACTATCAGTTCTTTACCTCATGCACAGTGACCGAATTTCTGACAACGCTACATAATAACAACATATACTGAATGATGATCATCTAAATCACATTATGAGCACTTCCATTTAATCAGAATATCATATTACTACAGGGATTAATTTTGCGGATTACATTTCCAACAAACCTCTACCTCAGACCTCCATAACTTCATTTTTAAACAAGACAGGCAATGTACATATATATATGTAACATCTTGGTGCATTCATGTAACGACTGTTGTTGTGGAAAATCAATAAGTATAACATATTCTGAGTGCATGTCTGTAGCCTTAGTTATCAAGCATACACAGCTCACGTGCCGTAATATGTCACGTGTGTCCTGGCTAGCTCTGCCATATTTTTCCACACTATCTCAAAAAAAAGCAAGATGTTTGGGAAAAAGTTATTAAACATAAAATGTTTGTTTTAATTTGTATACAAATTTTGTCTGAAACATTTCTAAAGAGCAGTGCAGCAAGGTACTATCATAAATGTACACAGGTCTCCATGTCAAGTAAACGGTATTCTTGTCAGATTTTAATAAAACTTGTATTTTCTCAAAAGATTTTCTAAAAATATGTAAATGTTGAATTTCCTGAAAATCTGTACAATGGGAGCCGAGTTGCTCCACGCTGATAGATGGACAGATGGACAGACATGTCGAAGCTAACTGGCTGATGTCACACATCAAAGCTAACAGTCACTTGTTGAAATTTTGTGAACACACCTCAACATACAGCTTCTTTGCTGAACTAGCTCAATTTAAAATAAGTGAACTGTAAATGCAAACAAAACCGTTTTTTGCACAAAAAGTTTTGCAGTTTGTACAACATAAATGAACATGTGCAAAACACATTCTCAGTTTCATTCTATGAATACTGTGTAATTCCGATAAACTTGTTTTCTTAATTTCATTAAATGTAGTTTAATATTTGATACATCGCCACCTCAAGCAGCAGACATAACAGGATGATATCTCATGTAACATCAAACATTTGTCTTTATCCACAACTGTTTCAAGTTTAATTGTGAAGTTATCAACATAATGTATAAATGTCCCTTGCTCCATGCCCTCCTATTACGATATCACCATAAAAAAAGCAATCCCATTACAGGCCTGGACAGGCCCTGAGTGTTTCCAGGAGGATGAGGCTCCCAGATTTCAAGACAATCGGCACATGAAGGTGGTAAGGTTGTCAGCCCTATGCACCAGCCGCCTTTATCCCCCAGGAAATATTCCTGGTACTCATTTCTGTTAGAGGCTGAGCCAATCCCAGGGCCATAGTGCGGCTGGGAGGATTATGTCAATGAAATGATATCACCATAATAAAATAAAAAAATACTGGACTTTTTAATTTATAAACTTCATACGCACGGTAGTAATGGAGCACATAAATGTAACATAACTGGTGAAACAGCAATGCACTGTTATCTTGAGTGGGGGTGAGGACCCAACAAACCAGTCTTTGGGATGACAAAAAAAAGCCAAGCTTCTTGCTAGAACACCCAAGGAAACTTTTGCAGCAAGTGGGAGAATTTGATTGTTTCAGTACATGACCTAATCTGCACAACCTATTAATCAGTAAGGACATAAAAAGGCAAAGTAATCCCATTACAGGCCTAGATATGCCCAGAGGGTTCCAGGAGGCTGAGGCTCCCAGATTTCATGACAAGCGGCAAGTGAAGGTGGTAAGGTTGTCAGCCATATACACCAGCTGCCTTTGCCCCAGGAAATACTCTTGGTACTCATTTCTGTTAGTGGCTGAGTCAACCCCAGGGCCTTAGTGTGGCCGGAAGGATTATGTCGATGAAAAATTCCAATGACACCATCAGGAATCGAACCCGTGACATTCCGGATTGTAGCGGTGCCTCAACCAACTGCGCCACCGTGTATCCCCTCAGTAAGGACATGAAGGTCAGTAAAATTTAAATGAATTCCATTAAGTTGTGAAAAGTAGGGGTTTTTCAACAAATTAAAGTTTCAAGATGAAAGAGGGTTCTCTGGATGTAGACGTCATTCTGAGCATCTATTTCTTTGTGAGTGGGGGAAGCGGTTATATTATCCTTGGGATTCAAAGCTGCTACAGTGGGATAACTCAAATTCTGCACAGGAATGATTCCAAGGACTAATGTACCTTTGTGATTATGATTCAGCAATGCTTCATGCTATGTATGCACATTGCAAGACAGATTCACCCACTGTGTGGTGTAGCAACTGCTGAGTCCATGTAACACAAGATTTATCTACAATTAGGTTTTGCCCAACAGTTAAAACTGTATCTTTGGGACAATGGCATTGAAACCCATGCTCTGTTCTGACTCCAATCCCTCAGGCCAGCCATTCATTCTAGGACTCAATGCAATACATCTCCTCAAATGAAATGGCCTTTTTTGACCTAACACCATATCTCTCATGTAGTTTGTGGCATCATAACGTGCTCAGTAAACTGGACACAAGATCAGTGTCATTCTCTATGGGTCCACATACACATAATTCACAGTTATATTGAAACACACTTGCTGCTGAAGTAACAGCCGGCTGCTGCCAACAGAGGTAAGCATGATACAAAGTCAACAAAATCTTTGGAATTTTTCTGATATTCTGTAACAAGTCGCATAATTCTATACACAACCACATACAGGTATCATACCATGGAACACACACTTCTTGCTGTAGTTACAGTATGCCATCAACATAAGCATGGCACAAAGTCAACAAAATCTTTGGAATTGTTCTGGTACTCCTGAGGAAGCCACATAAGAGCAATTCCAAAACCCTTCAGTTAGTAACGACACAGTTAAGAACAGGTGTGCTGGGGTAGTGCAAAATTTTCTATATTTTCACAATTAATAACATCATGTTCATTTTCAAAATTTAAGAGTATATGACTTTGACTTTACAAGCAGTAAATCTACAATCATGATGACATGCAAGAATACAAAATATTGTACACCTAATGGGTGCTACCAGAAAAATATTACTTTAATGCGAACTATATACATTTTCATCCCTTTTGTATTTTACTCTGGAATGTCCAATGTTCTGATTTAATGATACAAAAGGTTTGTTGCTATTTCAATTTCTGACAACTTTAAACACTAAAATCACATTATGACACAACGACACACTTGTAACAACAACAACAACAAAAAATTGGATTCAAAATGTCATCAGCAGCTTCAGGTGCAACAATTCTGTGTGTAAATGTTTCTATATGCTTCCAAACTGTAGAGTGTGTGTAAACTGGCAGAGAAGCAGCAGTCCACCTAAATAAATAAATAAATAATAATAAAAGTAGATCTTTCATCACAGGAATCATATATGATACAATTATTAACACATACTACAACTCAGTCAAAGTCACTATCAAAATATTAATGCAGCAGAGAATTTGACAAATTATTTCACTGTCACTGAAACACTTAACACTCATCCCTTGCAACCAGTAACATCAGTCAAGATGCTGCAGTCTCAGTTACACAGTTACATACAACAGGCAGTCCAGTTTACCAAACTGTCTTCTTGGAACTTATTGTACGATGATACTTACTGGGGTTTACCAAGCCACAGTGATGGGTAAAAAGTCTCACTGCAACATCACATCAGTGCTTTTTTGTTAAGGCCAAGCCCAGACCGACCAATCCACCAATAGCCAATACAACACCACCTGCCATAGCCATTCCAATCAGACCCTCTGAAATTACAACAAACATGTATATGTCAATAAAGGTCCTTGTTTACAAGTAATGTCACAGTCCACATTTTAAAAGAAATTGGCCCACTGGCTTCAGGTTTATGAAAAAGCTCTGAACGATGTCTGGGGAAACAGAGAACTTTCTGGAAGAATTATTTTGTATTTTCAGGTATTACATAATTTTGGCTTTTCTTGAAAGATGACAGGTTTGTGTCATTTTTGGTTGTGTCCTACGATGCCTCAGTAACACACACTGACCATTGCCTGTATACATATTCCATCGTGGTGGCAGAAAAATACTCTTTTCCCATAAATAATCCAGCCCCTCTGTATTCTTTCACCTCTAAGAGCCTCAAACTCAATGCATTACATAATTAAAAGTATCATTTTCTACAAAAGTACAAACCTTTTTCCATCTTTTTCTTGATTAATGTTTCCAACTTTTGGACTTGCTGATTCCCTGGTTCAATTTGCAAAAATGTTCTGACATAACGTAAGGCTGTAGAATATTCCTGCAATAACATAATCACCATATTAAATTATGTTTGAGTATTAGCAACAGAACACACAATATTTAAAAATCTCAAAAGAGAATTCATATGTTCAAACATAAGTACACCCACCTTTATTCTAGCATTTCCTATTGCCAAGTAATACAGATAATCCCGTCTCCCTTCTGCATTACCATTCTGGTACAGCTCTTCAAGAAAAATAATCCCTTTCCTGATATCTGCCGAAAACTTACTTCGGACTAAACACCAAGCATACTCAAACTGTGCTTTCTGTGTCACTGGTCCTTTCTTCAGCTGCTCATTGTAAACTTTCTCATATTTCTGAAATTCCAAACTTATCATATGAATATAACACTTGACAGACTTTAAAAAAATGAAATAAGTGAACTATATTACACAGTGACCAACCTGGTATTTCTGCACATCACTACTAGTGAAACCTATGAGCCTACAGAGAGTTGGGTATGTAGCTCAAATAGGAGACACAAGGGTTGTGTACAGAATTATGAAAGGAAAACGACTTGGAAAATGGTCACATGAAAGACCAAGAGATGAGAAGATAACATTAAGATACAACTTAAAGCAGTAGACTCCTTGGATGAAAGGCGGATAGAGCTAACTGTGAATCATACCCAGTGGATGGTTTCTATATTAATAATATTCAGCCTTTGGGATCCAACACAGAGGAATAAATTAACAATAGACTGGAACAAAAACAGACTACAATCAGGAAGAAACACCACTGACATACTATGTCAATTTTGTTGTACTTAGACATATTATTTTATCAATGTTTGACTGCAACCTGCAACTAGGCATTATGTAAAAAACTTTACATAATTTTAAATAAAACTTTTAAAGGAAAAGCAACCAGCTTGCAGGACAAGTCGTACATATTTACATCATTCTGCATTTATACACAACTGTGAACCAGTAATTTAAAAGTGTACAAGTTGAAAATCAAATAGAAATTATTACCAGTCCTTACAGTTACAATTCATATTTTTCAAACATTTTTTTGCAGTATATCCCTATTTAAATAACTTACTACTGAACATAAAATAATATATTGCTTCTATCATTTCAGTAAAATATTTAATACCCAGTACATTTCAAACATAGACATGCATGTTAAAAGTTTAAAGTTGCCTGTGCATCTAGCAAGGATGTCTGAAGAAAAGAATCCCAGCAATGAATTCTGGAAGGAAATCTCAGAGGAAGAAGGTCTGCTGGCAAGCTGAGGCATAAATGGGAAGATGCAGTGTGGATGGAAGCTGCCAAAATTCTAAATACAGAAAAACTGGAGTGCAGTGGCAAGACAGGAGAATTGGAGGAAGAAAACAGGGTAGGTCATGGCCAGGAAATGGGCCAAAGAGTCACAGGAACACAAAGGAAGATATAAGTCAAACACTTCTTACTCATCGTCAAGGGCACTTCTCCAGTAAAAAAAACCTACCAAATTAAAATATTGCTATTTACCTTACTGATAGGTTAAAATTACTATTACATATTAAAGTCTACACATATTATGGTCCTCATTTCTCTTAATCTTATGCAATTATATTTGAATTTATTTCCATCCATACAGTCACATTACATAACACCGGAAAAGTCACAACAATATACATACCATGCTAGCAACACAAATAAAATGCAAAGATAAAACATGAACATTCCACAGTCAAAGGTCACCACATGACTAAAACAATATATAAAATTATGGACATATGGGTAATTATAGTTATTTACCCCAGTTCCCAATAAACACAGCTAATACAATGCTGCCTGTTTAAATTTGCATAGCTATAAACTATGAGGGAGTCACATGAAAACCTTAAAAGTGCGATAAAAATTCGAACCACAGCTCAATTGTCTTTAAGTTTCAACAATGATACTCATGGTTTGAAGAGTGGACAGGTGGCAGTAGGATACTACATAGAAAACTGAAGTCATTGTGTTCGTTTTGTGTTCAACAAATTACGAGATAAAACATATTTAAGGTTTTCATTTGACTCACCTTCGTATATTCACATGTCATTTGTACTACGCTATTTAATTTCTTACTGTACTGATAGGACTGGTGTATTTAATTAGGTCTGTATCACATTTACCATCACTGTTATCATTGTCGCTGTCGCTGATATCACTGCCAATGTTACTGTTGAAAAACTACTGCCACCAGGTAACAACCCAATTGCAGTAAATAATAATAACAATAATAACTTTTTTTTTCCCCCCCCTTGTTGTGCCTAACTGTCTTAATCTACATATCACCATGAGTAAAACATGCTAAACAAATGATGCAATGAGAATTCTATACACAACATTTAATTTAATTCTTGTTGGAGTGGTATGTGATTGATGACAGTTCATCGTGAGGCATGCTGTGGACATCAAATAACTGTAACACATATACAATAATAGTACCAACATATGCACACAACTGTAATAAATTTAGTCGTACACATATAATGAACTCCTATGTATTGGCCAACAACGTGGCCACCATCAGGGATATAAAATACAAAGGTTACTTACATTAAAAGTATCAAATAAAATTATAAAAGGATCAGAACAAAGGCAAAGATATAATTCAAATCACACGAACTTATAGTTTAAAAGTACATAAATATAAGTTGCTATGATAAGACTATGTTGATAATGGTTGGATGGTATATGGAGAAGGTTGGATGATATATATGTAGAAGGTTCCAATTAGTAATTCACCATCCACAAAAAATGTGTCATGTTACAGACTGAATGGGAAGCCACACTTTATTGCATTTCACGTTAATTAATTCCAATTGCTAATGAAAGATTATACTGTTTATTCTACAATTAATATCTGACATTCAACAGAAAACATAATTCTCCATTTCAAGCAAAATATTGATGAATATGATGAATCATCAGTACTGTAACAATCCATACCAATATTCCAAGGTTTAATGCAGAGAAAGTGATAATCACCTATGCACTTAATAATCAGAGATTTATGCTAGATCAATCTATAATTAAATCCCCTATAGCCAATATGTTACTTCACGTACTGCCCGGTTTAACATTACAAAAATACATGATCTACCCATGGAGTGCATTTATTTATTTTTTTGTATGATTCCCTATACATTGTTAAGAAAATGGTTTCTATAACCGACAAGTTGTTCGTATACTGAGGGATACAAACTGTAACATTAAATACACTTCCGGTTAAATTCGGTCCTCAATTCAGGTTTCCTCTGTCAATATCATTCCACAAGCACATCATACTCATCTTCATCTACATGCAGCTCTTACCAGAAGGGTAAATGGGCGGAGCTAGGAACCTTTCAAAAACCAATGTCCTTCCAGAAATGAGATAGCACTGGATATAAAAGTGCTCTCACCCTTTTTCAATCTTTGAAGACCGTGCTTGCCTATAATCCCGGAGGCCCGAGTTCGATCCCAGACCAATCCATGTGAGTTTTGTGGTGGAAAGAGTTACACTGGGACAGGTTTTTCTCCTAGTACTTTGGTTTTCTCCTGTCAGTGTTATTCCACAGGGTTCCATCAGCATCTTCGCCTACACGTTGTTCTTCCCGGAAAGACAAACGGGCTAGGCTTATGAACCTTCCAAAAAACAATGTGTTCTCAGAAACCGGGATCATTGGATAGATTAGCACTTCAAGGTCTGCATAGGGATGTTTCTGTACTTCAGGTTAGGTTATAAAACTAAATTCTAGAGAACTAATGTTCCGCAAATGCAAAATTCCCACATAAAATCTTGTAACTGAGTGAGTAATATACGTTCATTGCACTTATATTAAATACCCCAAAGAACAGGCAATTTTCGCCAACCTTCAAATCTTCTGATGACACTATTTCATCCAGTACGTCTTCCATGTTTGCACGATTCGTACTTCTCTCTAATCCGTGGACAGTGGAAACCATGGATGAGAGTAGCAGGCATGGATATAAGGTTGGTAGCTGGAAGCCATGTGTGTGCCACGGATCACAAGACAACGTGCCAAAACTAAGTGCATATTAACAAATACACAGAAAAAATTCCGTCGATCAGAACTCAGAAGTTTTTATTCTTAGTGTATGGAGATTATTACAAAATATTTCGGTCCAAGGGACCATCTTCAGGTAATACATATATCCAAATCTACTAAGAAGACATTGGGATTTGAATGGTTTATATAGTAATGAATCTCAATTTGTGTAATCGGTTTGTATTAAAGGGTAATTGGCGTGACTGAGATGGGCAGGGCATGTAGCGCGTATGGGTAGAGGAAAGGTGTGCACGGAATTTGGGTGGGGAAACCTAAGGGGAAAAGGCCACTTGGGAGACCCAGGCATAGATGGAAGGTTAATATTAGGATGGATCTTCAGGAAGTGGGATGGGGGAATGGACTGGATTGATCTGGCTCAGGATAGGGACAGGTGGCGGGATCTTGCAAAGGCGGTAATATATCTTCAGGTTCCATACAATGAGAAGAATTTCGTAACTAGCTGAGTACCGGTTAACTTCTCAAGAAGGACTTTTCTCCATGAAGTAAGTGAGGTTACGGGGGTGTGTATAAATGTTGATCCTATGTAGATTTTGTGGTAAGTGGATAAGACAATATTTTGTTTACTTAATTCGTAGCAAAAAACACATGTTCTCAGAATAGCTGGCCATGGTATCAAGTCTGCTGGGTAGAAGTTTAAAACTTATACAATTAATGTTAATTTATATATTTATCTATTATATATAATATAATATAAAAATCATCCGTACAAGCAAATATTGATTAATATTGATTTATTAACAAACACGATTCTGAATGCAAATAAGTGCTGTTGTAGAAATGTGACGTCGTGCAGTCTGGTTTACTTGACCATCCACTAAACTCATAGTGTATCCCCTTCTATAATTTTGAACAATTTTAATTATAATTACAATTTATATAAATTTCATAGGCCCTTGAAAGCTCAAGGATGTAGAATATGTTGTAGTATAAATTAAAAAAATATTACTCCTATAATACACAAACTAAATACATGGTTTGTATAGTGAATTGTAGTCAACTTACGAGCATATCGCATAACACAGACCATGTTACCTGTATGAAGAATTACGTACGCATAGGCGCACTACTTGTGTGCTTTCAGTAAGAATAACTCATTTACAAGGTAATCTTGGGCTACTTTTTGAGAAATCTTTCACAAATGCGGAGTCACTATATTGAATTTTTCTGTATTAAAAAGTACTTGTCAATGTAAAATGAAAATCACAACTTTTCACCAATACAGTTTCATACCTGCAACATTTTGGCTGTACAATATGCAAAATTATGAAGAATAAATCGAATATTAAATGACAAAGTTATGAGTAGGTACAGTACATGGAACATTCATGCAAAAAATGGAAAGAAAATACATTTTTGCCCATTATAATTGGTATTTGTACTATGTGACTATTTCCACATCTGCATGACGCAATGGGATTTATGGAAAAGTAATAAAATTACGATTACTGAAACGTTTTCGGCATTTAGTGGAATTGAAAGTGGACTGATAGCCCAGTAGATTTTGTAATTGAAACTGAAGGTAATATTTGCTCTAAACTAGAACAATAGAATTAGATTTTAACCCCCGCAGTAACTAAATTGCCCTTGTGCCGAAGAATGTATGTTTCCAAATGCCTCCCACCCCACCTTTTTCACCTCAGAAACGACCCCAGAAAATCATAACTCGCCACACGTCCACTCGATGTATGATCCATGAGTCAGCCAGTCCGCCACCTCTGATTCAACCCAAACTCTTCGCATACATCCATGCTTTAATCGGAGTTGGCCACGATCAATGTGCGATCATTAAAATATGGCAGCTGGCGGTGACGATTTTGAGTCATGGCTTAGTTTAAAATTGAAAGCCTTAAATACGGATGAGGGAGTTTTCAGTACATACATAAAAGGCATCTTAGAAGGAGAAGAAACGCTTGAAGATAAGACAGAAGCATTGGAAGGTATACTTTCAGAAATAACGGTATGTTAACATAAAGTTTGGATGTTTTTTTATTTCAGATGAGGTTAAGATAATTTGGATTGATATAGGTTGCACTGTATTTGCTTGATATAATTACTGCTTCAGTGTAATTAGTTATAGTAAATTAGTGCTGATAGAAAATTGTTTTGTAGTCATCATTGTTGCACGTATATTTGCAGAAAGATGATATTCCTACACACTGTCGTGAAATATTGGACAAATGGAAAAAAGTTTCACAGACAGCAGATACTTTAACAGGAAATAACGCAAGCTCTGGTGAAGATATGGATGTGAAACTGGTACGACTTCTTGAGTCTCAGCCACGACCAACCACCGTGCAGCGAACATACACAGAGGAGGAGCGAAAGATACGTGAAGCCATATTGGCACAATACGCCGAGGTATTTCTTTTGCCACATAATACCGTAACCACTGTTATAGTAGCATATGAATTATGAATAATGGTATACCACTATAATGAATCAAATGAACGGAAGAATGTTTAAAGTTGGATGAATGAAGAACCAAAGATCACAGCAACATTTCTCCCTTTTCTTTTTTTTTTTTTTTTATTTCCCCTGTTTTTTTTTAAAAAAATAATTTAAATTTTTTTTTTTTTTCAAAAATATTTAATAAAAGGTTAAATTTTCATTAATTTTTTTTTACATTT
>Ga0123357_10006653_pt1 | contig 14156 bp, 10 predicted proteins | sample TergutEmb28metaG_FD_89873 | JGI IMG/M metagenome (GOLD analysis project Ga0123357, IMG submission 89873) | Embiratermes neotenicus P4 segment gut microbial communities from Petit-Saut dam, French Guiana - Emb289 P4 | ecosystem: Host-associated > Arthropoda: Insects > Digestive system > Gut ... | reverse complement strand
CTAAGATACACGGGTACTTAAACTGCATGGTTTTAGGAAATTTGTCACATGCTACTATACTTGGTCAAGGAGTGAAACTATTATTGCAAAAATAAAACAAACACACATGTTCATAAACATTCTTTCACCCATTCATTCTTTTGTTTCATTCTTTGACTATGTCACATTGTTTAGAAAACATTTCAAGTTAAATAAAATAACTTATACACAGCTGGTGTATCAAACTCCTTCATTTACATATTAACAGTTTAGTCAGAGCAGTCACTGAAATTTAACAACGAATCATTTCTTTTCTATCTTCATTCCTCAATTTTACCTTCCATTCCTTTATCCCTTACATAGCTTTATCCCTTAGAAGTTACATCTTTGTCCATCAGATGGCACAGTTTTGAATATCGAGCTGCTACTACTACTGGACAAAATGGCATTAATATACACCCATGTAATACCCTGTTTCACCACGCCAACTGCAGGAAGGCTGAACAGAAACTAACCATTTTATGAATCCCATTTCTTGTCTTTTAAGTCCTCAACAGTAAACAATACCCCACATTTGTATGCTTTATTTTATTTGCTACTCTACAACCTCTCAAATGGCATACAGCTGGACCTACTTTGCTTGACTTTAATTTTAGCTCAAGACTCCAAAGGACAGACAACCCACAGACTGATTCTGATAATACTTTGCACAAAACATTCCATAATCATCTTAAAACTGCTGCCAACATTTCAAGCTCTTGTCTTTATATTCCAATGTGTTCTGGCTCTCACAGACAGACATATGGAAGGATGAACAGAGAGACAGACACACATATGTTCATTCAGTACGTAGATTTAGAAGATTTAGTGAAAGGTATGTAAAACTGTTACAAATTTTTTATTAACACAATGAAGACTGTGATTTGATAAATAAGGTACAACGGATTTAGAAAAATAGGGAGAAAGCCAAATTCCTACAATAGGTGCGATATTTGCTTATTGCAGATATAAATCAATAGGTCCGAGATTCATGAACCAAAAATACAAATCTACCACTGAATCAGCACTCACACTACAAACACTGCACCACACAGGGTCAAAAATTATTTATTTTTGTACTTCAGTAAATATTAACTATAATTAATTTTATAATTAATATTAATTTTTCTTACCACCAGTCTGTCTTTAGAAACTGTTTAATTTGAACTTCACATAAAGTACAAGTTATAATCGACCAATACGAATCAGAAACAATTTGACCCAACATCTTTTCTTGTAGGTGTCCAATACCGTAATTCAATCACATCTGTTCAACACTCCTGAGGAAACAACGTAAAGACAGACAAATGTAACCTCCCCCCATGCATTCATTCACACACTTTTATGCAAGCAGTGTACAAAAACATAGAACATGTGACAGCCATCCATACCAATCATTTCCTCGTGCGTCTTGATTCCAACAGCCAAGTTGTTGAAAAACCTGAGGTTTGTAGATCTGAACATATGATAATAGCCAGAAACAGAAGCCACGTTATAGTTCAGTCTGATGCAGTGATGCTCCATCTTTGCGGTCTGCTTAAACAACGATACTGTACCACCGTGCTCCGGCACCCCACATTCAATCAGTGTCAAGTCATCTAGCAGGATACGCTGGTATTTTGTGATCCTATCCAACTGGTCATCATACCTACAAATACAAATGGTTCCGGCTTTCATGGCAGGAGGATTCAGACTGAAGTCTTCAGGGTTGTGACACTGTGCTCTGTAGTAATATAAGTGGATATCACTTTAGCAAAACATGCTGCCTCTATACTCATGGTCAAAGTGAAGAGGTGGCATGTGGTCAGCTTATATAAACATGCTGCAAGGAAGGTGAGCACACAGGTACATGCAATGGAGACAGAGAGAATTTATAGCCCAGTCCAGGTCATCAGAAGTGGTGAACAAGAGACGTGAGAAGAAATGACCCTTACAAGGGACCTGCTCACCATTCCTATTGGATCAGGCAGTGCACACAATCCATGAACTTCTTGCCACATAAATACTCTGGTCCCTAACATGGACAGTCTTCTGTATTGACATTTCTTGTTCCTTTTAAGATTTCAAATGATCTCAATTAATTTTTAAAATTTAGTCCGTGCTGCACACACAATACAGTGCATCTTCATTAGGAACACTAACAGCCACCTTAGTTATTAAAAGGCCTACATCATCATAACCACTGACTTTCAGAGAAATGTTTAACAGAAATATTCAGCTGAGCTATGGACATTTTCTTGTTGAACATCTAGCATATCTTCTAGAAATGTCAGCTAGTGCTCTACCTGCAGCACTAACAGTAACTTACTCTGCAACATAATATGAATCCCTTGTCAGTATCAAGATCATGTCCATTTCTGTCTCAGTTGGATCTCCAGACCTGAAACACAAAACACAAAATAAATTACTTTACACCACTGTCACAAACATAATACAGTTTCTCCAACATATGAGTGCTACATCTTATGAAGCAAAACACTATCTATTAAAAATTTTAGCTGTAGAAGTAGAATGAGACACAGTCCCTTGGCACTACTCAGAGAATCCTCCTGTACAGTCACTGATGATTAATTGTACAGCAGGGTCCCTTACAAGCCAAGAGTAACAACTGAGTTATAATCTGCTGACCTATATGTCCTGAATTAAGTACCTAGACACCTTTACCTTCAACCTTAATGCCGAAATAAGTGTCTGACTGACACCAACGTTCATTTTAAATTTTCTAAGTCGACTGTTCACCATTTTATCACTCAGAAGTACTATATGAAGGACTGCAATAGCGATGGCAGACTAACATTAATGTTAAATACAAGGAAGCAGATCCTTGTTAAAGTGGACTGGACTCCACCAGTAATGGGTCAGGTGTAGTATACTGAACCCTCCAGCTTGTAATATAACAAACATGGTGGACATATACATGGCCTGCATCAAATAACAAAGTTGGTAGAGGACTCTGTTTTTCAGGGATATATTACACATCACTTAGTATTCAGTTCTGACACTTCAAAGGAACACAGGAAATTCATCTTCATGGATCTAGAGCTCCAAGACCTCTAGACCCCTGAAGATGGAACTCACTGGGTTGCTTTGGAATTCAGAACTCATTACTCAGTGATACAGTGTCATACACCAGACAGAAAGAGTCCTGAACCATGGTGCCATGAAAATGTCACAACTTGGTAGTTACACAGGATCTGCAAAAAGTAAGAGAGATATCAGAGTCCTCTGTTCTGGGACATGATGCCACATCACTGGGTAACCAATTCCTGATGTTTCTAAGGCACTATGTTCCTCTGCACTGTTAGGAAGTGATTACCCAGTGATCTGGTGTCACATCCCAGAAGAACAGAGTCCTCAACCATACCATGATGAAAACTCAAGACTTACACTGGATCTGCATTGATAAGTCCCCATGCTCCCAGAATTATATCTGTGTCACTAATCAACATCTTTTTGCAGTCCTCTATGAGCAATTTAACATGTTCTGCAGTAGATGCACTATCCACTTCATCATCAGTCTTCTCCTGGCTGAATACATCCTCTGACACAGGATTACCTGAGACAGAAACATCGGCATTCATGGATTAAAGAAGATGCTATAGACAGTGTCTATTAATCAGAAGGTATAAAAATCAGGTCAGTATTAAACACACATGACATTGCTCTAGACAAACCGCATGTTAAGTCCTTTCCTAACAGCATAAATATATTACACATCTAAAGTAACAGGACGACAACTCAAATAACAAAAATTTCTGAGATTTTGTGTACAAAAACCAAACAGAAGTGCCACCAAGCATGAAGATTACCTTATAGTGCAATGTCAGAAGCAATTCTGGCTTCCAAATAGTGCTGTAAAGTTTTTTTCTTTTTAGTTGTAACCGTTACTCTATAAAATAATTCCAGTAACCCCATCACTGGTTTAACCCAGGGATGAAAAATTTGTGGGAGCCCCCAGCCACAAAGACCAACAATAATGTGGCCTCGTAATCAGCCCACAGTAACAGTTGCAACCCTTTGTCAAAACAATTTGCACACCCCTGGTCACTCTGTATGTGACATACCACTAAAATCCAAGTGATACCTTTAAGCTCCCACCCACAAGTAGAAGCCAGGCCTCCATCACACATCAGACACAGTTAGCCATTAAGATCAGAATGTATCTCTGTTGGCAGTGTACTGATAAGTGCACCAGATAACTCAGTCCCTGTTCAATTACCTAATTTGATGACACCTGTCAAAACACCCATCTGCAGTGTGTCAAAGGCATTACAAAACAAGGTGCATAGCCAGAGCACGTAATGGGAATGGCACAAGAGGATTAGGAAAAACTTGCCAAAACATTTTTACACTGCAGACACAACTAACACCCACAGAGGCTTGGAGGAGTATATCTGGGACAGAGCGATAGAAATTTAAAAATACAGCCCACCCACCAAACATAAAGTCATTTAACAATAAAAATTTGATCCTTGTGACCATATATCTGATGCCTGTCACATTAACTCTGAAACAAACATCATTTTGAGCACCCCCACACAGAAATTTTGTGAAAGATCTTGTTTCCTTCCCCTATAAATTAAATAAATTAAAAAAAACTCTTTTTGTAAAACTTTGCCCATCACTTTGTGTGTATGAAAACTCTGAAGGCTGATTAAACATTGCTAATACAGATATAAGATCAAGGTCTGCAAGAGACAAACTATTTATGTATCATGTATGATTGCATACAGTTGTAATCATAAAACAATGTTTACTGGTCCAAATTTAAAAAAAAAAAAATTCTTTAAGTAACAAATATAGGAACACTCACCCAACATCATATCAATTGTGGCCTGTCTGTATGTGTCCTTGAAGCGACTTAGGTAGTACCTGGATAATAACAACACAAGGTATGTTAGTGTAAGAGAATAACAGAATGACACTTTCTCTGCTGGTTTTACAAGGCGGTTCAAATATGACCGGGACTGTTTGTGTGTAAATCTGGCGACATCAGTCCCGGTCATATTTGAACCGCCTTGTATTTAGCTAAACCTTGAGGATTCAATTCTTCTCAGATAAAATGTTGCTTTATTCAGCAAGCAGTTCCCATGTTTCAAAGAAAAATGTGGCCTTCAAGTTCAAGGGAAATGAGGACATCTTTACACTTGAAGATGAAAGCAGCACATGCGCACACACACACAGACACACACACAGGGTACAGCCCTACTTATCTGACCTAAACAGAACTGAAGAACAACTCTGTAATAGGAAACGTCACACAATATGGAAGAACAATGAGAAAGACGAGGGTAAATTTCAATTCAATGTATAGAGTCAAGTTATTATTAAATCCGAAGAATGGCTCTGGTAGTCCCCAAAGTCTGGCAATGGCAACACAAAAATAAATTCAGACTTCAAATAAATTAAAATTGGGTTATCAGATGTCCATACAAGTGCAGAATACAGCACTTGACATTTACAAAACATCTGGAACTATTACTCTTTTCTTAACAGTTAACCCACTGTCAACTTACACTCTCTCCAAGACACTGTCAGCCACTGTCCAAACAGCAACACATGTTACCATAGCATTTTTTTTGGTCATAAAAGAATCATAACCTTAATATTTTGTGTTTGTTTCTTAACCCAAAGAATATCCATAAATAAAGTAACAATGCAGCAATAACAGCAACTTCATGCCATTTAAGTGAAGTTGCAAGAACAAACAAGGTGCCATTTAAAGAAACCTTCCTGGCACTAATAATGGCTTTCAGTGAAGGCTTATATGACATTAGGTGAAGAATGGTGTCAACTTATCTCCTGGATGTAATGATACAAGCTGCAGTGATGTTCCTTATGTAACAACTTTTAGCACAAAATGTAGAAAATTCATACACGTAGGGCCTGAACTTATCTCAACTGTCTTGCCAGTATTATAAGAAATAAAGTTAAAAAGTAATACAATGGACTGCAGTGGTAAGCTTCTTGATTTGAAATGTCATAATATTTGTGCTTTGTACAAAAATATCTGCTGCAATTTCTAAACATATATGGCTTGTTTATAGAAGCTACAAAAGTAACTGTCTACACCCTGCACAGTAATTGAGACTGCAGGAGCAGATCAACATAAATTACTTCAGAATTTTATCTATAAACATTTAAGACCAAGTCATCCCACAGCTCAGGCAATTATATAACACCTTCTCTCTCTGAAGGATGAGGTTCAAAATCACAGCACTCCACAAGTGAGTTGCGATTAACAAAGCACCAAGAAGGCAGGTTTCTCTCCATGTACTTTGGTCTTCCCTGCCATTCATATCATCCTTAGTCCTCAGATAGATAGATAGATTTGGATTTGGGGTCGGGGTCTCTCAGCCCCGATGCACCTAGGCCTTGATTAGGATGGGCCCTTTGTGCCCCATATCGAATCATGGGAGCCCCGCAACCTTACTACAGTTCCAGATGGCCCCCAAGCCTAAACTCTTAATATCCTCCAGCTCCAAGAAAAAGGAGCCCAGGTACGCATGTCTGAGCAAGGCCAAAGCCTCGCACTCACATAGAATGTGAGCCGAGGTTTCCTCTCTCACCCCGCACTTCCTACACAAGGGGCTGTCAAGCTGCCCTAGTAGGTAGAGATGTCTCCTCAGGGTGTCATGACCTGTAAGAAGGCCAGTTACAACCCTGGATTGAATTCATCAGCCCTCAACTACAGCTTAAAACTTTTACCCCACATACCGGTCACAATTTTATCTTAACCACTCACACGCCCAATAACTATGATCACTAATGTCACTGGCTGAAGGAAACTCATCTCTGCCAAAATGAGGGATAGCATATGGGATAAATAAGGTATGCAGAAACTACAGACAGAATTCCAACTGATCGATTCTCCCCACACCTCCCACGAGCTGTAGGGATTTGCCCCCCAGCATACTTCCCTGTAAACCCTACAGTCATCTAATCAATCTCTTCACAGAAATATTAATACTGATAACCATGTTCTAACCCTTGCTAGTAACAAGTGCTTTGGACTGCATCCTACTGGCAGGGGTTGGGTAGAGTGGAACAAAACAGTGGACATATGGCCACATCATCATGCCGTGCTGTGTCACAGATTGAGAACATTCTTAACCCTTTTGTTGTAAATTCCAACAGTCTGATCCAAATTAATATTTCAGAAGATCTCTAATCTTCAGGGTTCAAAAGCATCCAGTAGATAAAAGAAACTTAGGTAAAACCTACACAGAAAACTGCAAACAGTACATTAATCTGAACCTGACACTGGAGCTACTACAGTGAAAAGCATGGTAGAAATTAAATCAACATTGGACTAATAAGGGTCAACAGTGTGCACAGCCTTTTCCCATTCCCCCAACCCTTTACTTACCTATATCTGTTACAACCTCCAAATTGACACTCTTGTTCTGGGTAGTTAAAATCAGTTTGGATCTTTTATTCGGAAATTCCATCTTGGCCAGCCACTCCAGGTAAGTGTCTCTGACCTGGCATCATGGGGTTGTGGATGGTCTACGTACTTTAGGTTTATCCCCAAAATGTCTGCTGGGTATTTTGATTTCCCTGATTATGTAATATGGGCATGAATTTGTTGTTTGGCTTGCAGACTGTAAATATGGCCATGTTTGAGTTCATTGTTCCCTCATGTCTATGTATATTTCATTAATGATTTTATGCAACACCCTCATGACTTCCACAATATAGAGTCCAGAAGGAGAGGGGTGTAACACGACCCATCAACGTGACTGCTTTCCTCAGACTTAATTTAATACAAATTACATGACCACTGGTGTGTAAAATTGCCTTACACCAATTTATCTTACCTGTACACAGAAGCATTTTGTTCATGTACTTTCAGATGCCCACACTAGTTTAACCTAATGTCTCTAGATACCTAACACCAATCTCAAGAACAGCATATACATGTAAAACTGTGACTTAGATATGAAAAAAACCCATTAGCATATTGTGTACAAAGTAAAATATATTTCATAAGAAAGAACTAAGCAACCAAAAATATTAATCAAGCTCAAATGACAAAGTTTGAAGACATGTTACAAGAAAACTCAAACTGCCACAAGGAGAACCCAAATATCTTATGCAATATTGTTATATGCATACCACTATTTGCAATTCTGAGTCCAAAAGCATTTAGAAAATCTCAGTACAAACACTACAAACTTAAAAATTTTGAATACAAGCTCTATAAGCTTAACAAGCACACAGAATAAATCTAAGAACAAATTCAATACTTCTCACAATATCTGCATTCACCAGTTCAGCCAGACTTCACTGATAATGAAGTATCATAATGGTAAAGTAAAGTTGCCCCTGTGCTTAATCAAACACCATGCCATTAACACATATGGGAGATGAGAAGGCACAACTCCATGCATTCTCAACCTCAACACTAGACAGCTATATGTGGTCAGCTTCATGTATCAGTACAGGGTATAATAAGTGTTGCAAAATGAATAATGTTTAATATTAAATGATCAACAGGAATAATTTACTGACTCTACAGGATAATGGAGGTGGATGGTGGCAATTTGCAGTAGAACAGAACCTGGATACCATGAAGGATCGGAGGTTCTGACAACAGCGCTGTTGACAACTGATATTTTCTGGGATCCGATACTGAGCTGGCAGGTAAATACCTATCTGCCAGTCAACTTGGTGTAACATCCAAGACGACTTGAAACTTAAACTTTATACTAATTAAGATAAAGGGGAAGCAACAACCAGCCTTCAGTACTCAGTATTTTAAAAGTATCAGTTACATACAAGTGATTCAAAAATAAAATGGAATTAAAATATTTAAACAAGGTAAATTGTGTCTCTGTTCAAATAACTGAATTAATTCAGTTATTAAACTCTTCCCATTTCATACTAATGGACTACTCTAGTTTTGATAGATAAATCAGTAAGATATCAGCTGACAATTTAACAGAATATTTGACAATTCCCTTCTCTGATGCCAGTTTCTACAGATAACCCCCTCTCACAAGTTCACTGAATATTCACATTGTGTACCTTTAACTGGCAAAGAATGGGACACTGCAACTGACTTAAGTATTAGTACCTCCCACTGGCATTTATTTCCTCCATCACCTGGTCTCCTTTTTAACTATCAGCGACACATATCCTTACGTCACACACACACACACACACACACATAAAGGTAAAAGAAGAAGTGTTTCCTATGCTGAAGTACCCACCCTGCCACAAAAACATGTGGGGGAATAAAGACATACCTCCGCACATGGGTACAAAAGTCCTGGGCACCAGGCTGTCCAGGCGATAGAATTATGAACAGTAGCACCTAAAACATGTGAGACCTCAACATGAAACTTGCTTCATGTCACTCTTATAGCACCTAAAATTTTGAAATGGCTCCAAGATTTTTGGAAAATTTGTGAACCCCTGCCCTTATACACTGTTAACCTCAGTGCCACATGTTACAGTCAAGAAGTTATCATTCCTGCTACATACTTTGGAGACCTTGGGCTCAAATCTCAGCCCAAATATTGATTATCTTGACCCAAACATTCATAGTTTCCTTCAGTCCCTTCTGACAATTTGAGATAGTACTTCAAATTATGTGGTGACCCTCTCCTTTCACACCCTTTCCACAGTTCACTACTCATCCTTCCATTCCAACTATACAGTTTGAACTATTAACAGCTTCATTAACATAAATAAACTAACCTCTGTTAGCTTCAAAACCTTAGCTGCTTTATCCCTAGGGAAAGATCCACTAGTACCTATGGCACATGAAGCTACGTGGGCCCCAGATTTGCAATGAATGCTGTGTAGAAGAGAAAAATTTCTGCCCTTACCAAGAACCAAACACCAATTCTTTGGTTGTCCTGCTTGTAGTCTTGCTACAGTACCAACTGAGCTAACCCAGCTCTAGCACATGTACACAGTCAAGTGAACACCACATCTTAGATTCATAGTGCTGGAATGATAGATCTCAAAAAAGTAGTATATTAAAAAGCACTAAAGTGTGAAACATAACAAGCCCCCATAGCTAAATGAGACAAAATGCTGTACACAAACAAGGCAGCAGGAAGTGAGAAAGGTGGACACACACCTTGTCATGTGATACAATGCACTGATGAAGTTCATCTCAGGACCAAGCGCTATGTCTGACATGTACATAGGTGCAGATAATGGAACCAGAGCCTGTGCTATAGAAACTGCAGTTTGCAGCTCACTGGAGCAGTTCTCAACATCCTCATCATTGACGGTTTGACCCTGCATTATGTCGATACCAGCTTGGCGATAAGAGTCAACGAAGTGACCCAAATAATATCTGTCACATAAATAATATCTCTGACTAGTGAATCTTCCAAATTAAGGGCCTTTTTATAGAAGCATAAACATTTTAAGACCTTTATATGTACATTACGCTTACAAAAGTTACACAAGATTCAGCATGACAGATGTCACAGCACCTGACAGCTTGTAAAAGTCTACTGCCTTGTAAATCAATAAATTAAAAACACAAAATTTTAGAAATGACAGTTATCCATGTGTGAGGGCATAGGGGTAGAGATCCACACATTTTTTCACCTTAGCATCAGCAGGAGCTGAGTGATCAATTTCACATCCCAGCCATTTTACTCCCAGGCAAAGAATGCCCATTACCCACTGGACTGGAGGCTGGATGTACCACAGAGCCAGTCTGAATGCAGTGGCAGGGAAAAAAATCCAACTTCTGCCATAAATAATACCCTGACCACCTATCCTGCAGCTTGCCACCTCACTGACTGCACTATTCCAGTTCTAGTAATATATAAATTAAAGTACAGAACTCACGAGCATCCTTAAAACATCTGAAACAAAGCCACACATACATAACAATGACCAAACTGCGTTTCAGAAACAGATCAGAACTGGTAACCATATACAAATGAAGTAGCATTAATCTGGTCAATGGTTGGTATATAATTTCAGCTTAATTACAAACATTTTGGTTTCTATCATTTCCTTTTCAAAACAACAAGGGCTTATGTCTATGAAGTCAAACAATAAACAGAGCAAAAAGCATAACATAATACTATAATAATATAAGGTTCTTCTTCTTCCTTTCATTCTGCAGCCTGGTTCTGGTCCAAGGTTACAAGTATCAAATTGCTTAGTTTGTCATTCAAACATTAAGGAACATGCAAGACACAGTAAAAGACACTGCAGGGAGTAAAATAAGTACAAATACTAAGAAGCAATCATGCATACAAAATTCTGAAACTTTCAGAACATGACTCTTCTTTCTGACACAAATAATCCTGCATCTTCAAAATAACCAATTCACTCAAGTGAAAATCTGATACTTTACAAAACATAAGAATCTTTGTGGACTAAGCCACAAGTTCATTACATTTTGAAAGTTTTCTGAACCTATTTACACCCTTGGAAATTCCATGAATCTTGTAACACATCCTTCATGCATACTACTGTATGAATGATGACTCATATACGATGTGTTTACAAGGTTCAGAAGCCTTTCAGACAGAATAAATGCAAGTTACAACACTTCTACCAAAAATCACTAGGCAATGTTTAACATTAAATGACAGCCCGCAGTGATATCACACTGTGTACCACAGTAAGTTTTAGGTGGATGCTTCATCATACACCTGAATTTAATTCAGTCACCCCATAGATGGAAGCAGCATGTTCCTCCAAAATGCCAGAACATACTTGTCCTACATGGTTAAATAACCAAGAAGACTAACACTGAGCAGCAACCACTGTAAAAGCCTAAAAACTCATAACAATGATAACACATTCTGGTGGACTGGTTCAATGTTGTTCTAAAGAACTCAGCTACGTCAGTTTTAAAGATACCAGACTGCTGTTCAGTGTCTTCACCATGCATTAGCCATGCCATGGCTCAAGCAGTTAGTCAACAGTCACTCACCACAGAGGCCTGGTGTCAACCCCAGGCAGTCCAAGTTGGATATGTGCTGAATAAAATCTTTCTCCAAGTATTTTGGAATTCAAATATCAGTGTCAATCCACCAGCTATCCAAACACCTACTGTATTCATCTAGTATAAACACTATATAATCTTCACAACTGACAGCACCATTAAATGAAACCCTCTCTATACCAGGTTCTTCAAAACATCAGCTTAGAATATAATATCATCACCCAAGATTGAAATTTGGATGAAACACCCAATCAAGAAAATTACAAGATTTTTTTAAATACACAGTTTTTACAACTTCACTTTAGGAATCTTATCATACAGTAATTAAAATCCTATTATAAAGCATGATTCTAAAGCCATCTACTTGTAACTACATAAGAAGATTTAACTATTGACAACTGCACTTACCTGAAAAGTTCATGATGAAAACAGCTGCCAGAAATGTTTAACACAATCAAAGGAAACTTAAATCTAGAACAACATAATTTCTACGCCAATCACTCAACAGTATTTCCACCTTACACAAGCATTTTAATCAACTGCACCATAGATCCATGACCCAAGGCCAAAACCTGCCATTATAAAAGCAGTGACTATAACAGCAATGTGACATATTAAGAAAAATGTGAATATACATAAATTACCTATTGGCAGAGTTCATCCCATCTTTCATCATTCCAGTAAATTTTCTCTCTCCAGTTCGTGTGTAATCACCCTGAAATTAAACAACCCCCATTACAAATTGAGACAAAATGTCTTCCAGCCAAGTATTAATTCTAGATAGACTTAACGTGTATTACAAAACACATGTTTGTACCGTCCTTACTTCTTCCTGCACATCTTCCTCCTGTGGAGTGGAATCCACAATATTTTTGAGGATTTCTCATGAGATCAGTTTTCTCAACATAAGACAAATTATGTCTGCTATGATACAGAGAAGAAAACTGTTCTGCTGGACTACATTTATATTATTAAAATATAGTGTAATGCAGCATAATTTCATAAATCTTTAAACAGCAAAGGCAGAAGAAAATGAATGCAGTCACCCAGTTTTTATAACCCTTTCCAAAAGAACTATCACCTTATGACAGAGAATTCTAAATTATAACACAATACAACCCAAAAAATTTATGTAAGCTGTAACAACCACATGCAAGATCGCCATGAAGTTAAATCCACACATCCGGAAACCCAGGTTTTATGGTACTTAATTTTAAAATGTTAAGTATTAATTGTAAAAATAATTGCAATATTATTGTTTAGAACAAGGTTTTGCAGACTACAAACGTATGCATTACATACCTTGAGGGCATTGGTCCCTGCATACTGCTTACTGATGATGTCACCATTGTTTGCCCAAAGCAGCTGAAATGTGTTACGAATGTTGGGGGGAATGCTTCCTTCTGGTGGAATCAGACCAAGTTTTGAGAACTGGATTTCCATCACAGCCTTTGCTAATGCAGTCTGAAATATGATTGTAGGAAATAAACAAGTAAACAATCAGATCAGTTTTATTTTAAAAAATACATTTAGTCCTCCCTTTTCACAATTAATGTAAATCAGCAAAACAGTATTATATCTGTGTACCCATTCAAAACCTGTTTTCCTGATTCTGAAGAAATTCTGAAATCCTGGACCAACTATAGTATAAATATCTATTAACCCAGTCTCCAACCTTCTCTCCAAACTCACCTTCTCCCCCTGAAGCACTTTTTACCATGTACATCTGAAGTTCTCTCAGAGTCATTCCTGAAGACCAAGTGTTGTATGTTAAGTGGTAAAAGATTTACTGACATTTCAGAGGCAATGTGCTCCTCTGAAATGTCAGTAATAACTTTTTACTCAACACAGCATAGCAACCCAGAAGACCTGAATCTTTCTTTCTTACTGTTCTTGTTTTTTAATGTGCTAATATGAACTGCAACAGGTTAATACTACAAACAAAATCACATCAATGATGGTGTCATATTCTTGTGTACAAGATACGAGCAGCACATGTGAGTATTTTGAAGACGAATCCTTGCACAATCCAAAAACAGGCCCCTGCATGTGATGAAGGGGTTGGTCTCCCCCCCCCCCCCCCCCCCCCCCCCCCCCCCCTCCCACCACACCCCACAACACCCCCCCACATCATTTCCTCTTTTTCCCACCAACTCCAAACCCTTTCTTTTTTTTTTTTCTTCTTCCCCCCCTTTGCTTTTTT
>Ga0123357_10006652_pt1 | contig 14157 bp, 11 predicted proteins | sample TergutEmb28metaG_FD_89873 | JGI IMG/M metagenome (GOLD analysis project Ga0123357, IMG submission 89873) | Embiratermes neotenicus P4 segment gut microbial communities from Petit-Saut dam, French Guiana - Emb289 P4 | ecosystem: Host-associated > Arthropoda: Insects > Digestive system > Gut ... | reverse complement strand
TGCTGCTCTTCTTGGAGTTTCTGGGAATTGAGAACGGGGCTGTCGCCTGTGTTTCCAGGCGTCAAGAGGCAAGCCCCCCCCCCCCCTTTCAGAAATACACTTCCCTTGGCCCATTTCTGCCCATACTGCTTGCAGGGTCCCAAACATTGCATTTTCCGTGAATGGCGGTCCTCAATGGAAAGGACAAAACTTAAGTTCATGCCTCGGTTGTACAGTTCCCACTTTGTTGTAAATCGTTGTGTGGAAGTCAGCATAATCAACTATTAAACAATATTTAGGGCTAATATTCTAACATCTGTCATTGCATATTTCAATACAACTTCTTATGGTGTGAATATTTATTGGGCAGTACGAAAACTACAAGCGGTAGAGTGATCATTTTTGAGTCCATGATGTTTGGTGGTGGAAAACTTTGGCTCTGATTTGAATATTCCTTCATCGTAAATCAAAGCAATGTAGCTAAGATACCATAAAGTTTTATGAAAAAAACATATTTTTCCGGAGTCTTGAAGAGCAACAACTGTTCTGTGGAATTTGCTGACACACGTAGGGCATTTTACGTTTCACGAGTTTTTTCAGTGTTTCCTGGAGACGAGATAATTGGAATGAGCGCCTGAGTGAATATTTCACGTCGTATGTCTTTATCTGAGAGTTAAACGCAAGTGATCCACTGCTTTCCTTTTGACAGAGATATTTAACGTCTGTCTGTCTTCACTGCATTTATCATGGCTGCGTTCTACAAACCCTTCGAAACACTTGCAAAGTTTACCGCATTTAATGTAAAGTTTGCACTGTTTCTTGGCACAATACCAGTCGTTCCTCACTGTCACCATAAAACTCGGAAATCTTAAATGATGGAAGGCATGTCCTTTTACACCAGTTGCCACGTGTCCTCTTTCGCTGGATCAGTTATAAAGAGTGATTTACTTCCTTGGATACATTCAAGGCTGCAGCATTTTGTGTTGAAAAAATACTCTTACACATTATAAAAAATATATATATATATATATATATATATATATATATATATATAAATTTTTTGGTAAACAGAACTAGAAGCACTTGGTTACTTTCCCCCATTTCGCTATTTTCTATTATACCTTTTTGCACTGGCCCTGGTTTGAAAAATGAATCTCATTAAGTAAAATGTCAGGCTGTAGCAGTTCATCTTGTGATGCAACTTCTAACTGCCGATGTTAAGGAACGTGGGACGCAACCGATACAAATCTGATACAAGAGTTCGTTTCAACAACTGGTGCACGTAGGTCGCCGGATGATATGCGAAGATGTTTGGGGACTCATTTCTTCATAATTGAATTTTAAAAATGTCAGTATCAGTAAATTGTTTTAAGTGTACTAAAATGAGAAGGGAAACATTTGTAAAACTTATACAAAATACTGCTGGTCTCGGTGGCCGCGCGGTCTAAGTCGTAGGTCTACGGCCGCTCGCCTGCTGAGATTATGAGTTCGAATCCCACCGGGGACATTGATGTCTGTCTGTTGTGGGTGTTGTGTTTTTTCAGGTATAGGTCTCTGCGACAAGCTGATCACTTGCCCAGAGGAGTCCTAACGACTGTGGTGCGTCGTTGTGTGTGATCGAGAAACCTCGTGAATGAGGAGGCCCTGGCCCAATGGGAGCTGTTACGCCCCCCCCCCCCAAAAAAAAACTAATTTATTGTTCGACTGCAAATAGAGCCTGTCCTTTGTCAACTGATCGCTACTGATAACAAAAGATTATATAACATGTTTAAACACGACAAACAGCGTGTCAAACTAGAGAACCGAGGATCCTAAAATATCCCGTTTATTCTGCTTTGCACGTCACTGACAATAATAAGCATTACTTACTTTTTCTTCTTAGATAGCACTACAGTCCAACGCGGACCTTCGCCTCCTCACTGGTCTTCTCCCATTCGGCTGTTTTTTGACCTCTCTTTCCAGTTTTTAATTTTTAATTTATTCATATGTTTGTCGCAGTTTCACGACCTGTTTTTGGTCGTTCTGTTAGTTGACGTCCCTGAGGATTATTGTTAAGAACTGGACTTACTTTTCTTTTACTCTCCATTCTATTAAGATCGCCAATCCAATTCAACCGACTTATCCTAGCAAATGAAAGTATATCTAAATATCCAAACAGCTGCATTGATTGTTTGTTATATCACTTTCTCCAAGTTTCATTTACTTCAATTTCCCGAAATATTCTTCTGAAAACGTTTCTTTCAAAAGCAGCCAGCTGTTTAGTAATATTTTTGTTCAGACTCCAATATTCTGCTCTGTATATTGCCAATGGTGTAACAAGAAGTACCAGAAAAAAAAGCAAACCACCTACCGAGGAAAAAGTTGTCTAGTTAAACCAGAGCAAATACGATATGGCATATATGGAATGGGAATTTTATTGTACATTAGATGGACTGCAGCCTCTATGTGTCATATGTGGTGTGACGCTTACAAGCCATTTGATGAAGTCATCGCTATTCCAGAGGCACTTCCGTTCATTCGGTTTCTCAGTGAAAGGAAAGTCAATGAATTTCATTAATTCCAAGAGACGAAATTTATTACAACAGGCAACACTTGAAAAATGTAGAGTAAGGTTGGTAAGCGTGGGGTCTCTTTTAAAAAAGCCTAATAAATCTTGCTTTTTAAAAGTTTTAAGGTTTTAGTTGCTGTAATAATGACCTTTGGTGTGTCAGTTACTCTGCAGACTAATAAATATCTTCAATACACAGGCGTTTGGAAGTTATAATAAAATTAATGAAACGATTGAAAAGTACACTTTAGCCTCGCTGGTTTTTTAAAGTGGACCCGGGTCCACTTAACCTTTCTTTGTCAGTGACAAAACCAGTCGCGTATGTCTTGAATCAGACCTTGTTTATTAAAGCAATGAATATGTTATCAAACACACTGACCATTAATTCAGAACAATGAGTTTTCAAACATTCTTCTTAGCTATTTGGAAGGCCATCATTCTGACGTCTTGCCTTATGAGATCAAAATATTTCTGTGCCATTGCCAATAGGTATCCTACTAACTCCAATTCCATGTCTTTGGAGAACTCACGCATCCTTCCTAATTTTGCAAGAGCAGCTTCCTCTGGGGTTTTGTCCCCCATTATGACACACGTCCCAAGAAAGGTCGTGGGAATATTAAATAGTTTTTGAGTCTTCTTAAAGCCCATTTGCCTTTCCTGATAGCAGCAACAGCCCTGATCATTTTATCCTGATCCCAAGATTTCAGCATTTGTTTCTTGGACTCGTGAAAGGAAAACGTATCATTGGAAGTTTATGGCACGCATGTGATGATAATATTCAGCGATTTGTCTGTCTTGAAAAAATTCGTTCACATTACTTCTGAAGATGATGCAGTTTTATGGACTGAGCTGTAAGCTTGAAAGCGTAGCGATCCAAATGGTGTGCTATACGCTGAGGTCTTCTGTCACAATGAAGAAGCTAACTTTTGTGAGTTTAGGAGGAAATACAGCTGAGCAGGGAAAGTGGCCCCCGAGCAAGAATGTGGGGTCTACAATGGCAGACATTGGTTTTTAATATTCTTTCCTGCATGGCTGCCATGTTTATACTGCAAAACCCAAGGTTATCTATTGCTGGATTCTAGTACCGACTACTATTGATGTTCATGCGGACAGTTTCATAAGCTTAAGATTTCACTTGATTACTGACTTTCAAGAAATACTGGAATGAACGATTTTTGCGAACAGGAAACAAAGCCGTCTTTTTTTACCACTCTTCAACAGATTGTTCTTCTACGCTTCAAGGTGAAAAAGTAGAGTGGGATACAAAGATGTTCGCAAAATTGCAGCACTACACTATGGGAATATTAATAACTTCGCAGAATATCTTAAATAGTTGTGTTTCCTTGACGAAGATGAGAAAGAACCGCCTGCTGGGACTCAATCAAACACTGGACAGCATTTTCAGAAAGTGTCAGGGCAATTCCTGTCACATACCCATTCATTAGAGCAGACTGAAAGCAGAGGTGCGACTAACGCATCGAATCCAATCAGAACAAGCTGTGCGACTTACGGAAGGAGTGTACACGTTCAGATACAGGCAGTCCTCCTGTCCCTGTATCTGCGGTTGGAAGTCCAAATAGTTTTTCTGCAAGCACATGGGACCATCCTGCGTTGCGTTCAGGGTGTTTTGCCATGGTTGCGGGGGCCACGGCGCCTGTGAACAAATGCAATGCGGAATTCAAGTTTGGAACTCATTAGCACCTAAAAAAAACATAAATCTTATGTCACAAGAGACCTTAATGAGGTTACGCTAGAGACCAACCAGTTGGCGGTGTTTAGCGAAATAATCACTCATTATTCTGAGAATAATAGGCAACGTTTAATACATCATGTGAGAAAAATACAGGGATTTTTTGTGTTACAGGAATTGTTAATTGTAATCACCACTCTTGTTGAAACGGTTAAGAAAATTGCGCACCATAACTTATTGTTCCTTTTTGCGAATATCATTATATGTTTGGATGTTTTATTGTTTATGTTTCGTGATTCAGCAGTTAATTACCTGTCGAGTGAATGGGAAGTTCATGACAGAATACTTACCTGAAAGCGAAGTGGGCCGATAGGTGGTGTTGCATAAGGGATCCCCAAGAAGGCATAAAAACTTCTGCCATTCCGTGACTTCATTTTTGTACCTCGCATTTTGCCCTGAAGTACGGTCACTACCGGGTCAGCAGTGTCCTCCAGCCTAGCCCCACCAGGCAGGAGCATAAGAAACGTTGTCACGGTGAACACTGACAGGTACATTATTGCTGAGTTTCAGTGGCGTGAATCTTGAAGTATCTGTGATCAGTAATAAGCAAACGATTAACTGAGGCGGCTTGCAGATATGAATCGGAGAGCTGCAGGCACATTATTGATAGGGTCCAAATATGGGGGGGGGGGGGGAAATGTGGTATTTTTATGGTATTACGTACACATCGTATGTAGTACTAACGATGGAATAATGCTCTGGCGGTTTTCGGTGGCATGCAGATTGAAACTGACGGATGTCTTTTGATATTGATGTATTAATACGATGCGACTTTGTAGAAAATATTCGATATTTGTACAGACTTATCTTATCAGTTGTCGCTTAATTTATTCCTGCCCACTGCAATGTATTTTATGCTCTGTTGCTGGCGGCGTATATGTATAAATCAGGAAACAGGTAAAATCCACATCAAAAAATTTTATAATTCCGATGTGTGTGCTATTTTTTCTTCTCAATTCTATAGTCGAACATTGTTTTGGGTTCAGTTTCGAGATAGATCACCATTTAGTACGTGAACGAGGAACTGTTATGAAAATCTATGTTTGACATATTGGGGGCGCAACTGTGTCTACGCCCGTAAGTGGTAATGCATCCTCTTAACTTCTTGAATTTCCATTGTTTTTCTTTAGTTGTGGCAGTTATTAAATTCGCCAAATCATTGGAAGTTCCGCTTACACGATCCCAAATTTTCGCGTTGACGTATTTTTGGTCTATTGACCTTTGAACAGAAGACATGCATAACTTACAATAGTATAAACAACCAACTAGATACAACAATAACAATAACAATTTATTAGTAATTTCAATCAGCTCAACATGTTTCGGACGATAATTTCGCCCATCCTAAGGAGCACTAGACTGTGTTTACAGCTTCTTCATTATACCACATTCTTCATTATACCACAAGCTGTAAACAAACTCTAGTGCTCCTTAGGATGGGCGAAATTATCGTTCGAAACATGTTGAGCTGATTGAAATTATTAATAAATTGTTACTGTTGCATCTAGTTGGTTGTTTATACTATTGTATCAGCGATGCATGGTCACACAAACATCAAACATATTTAACTTGTTCAGCTTTAATCTGTGTGGGAGCTGCCGTTCCCGTAGAAATGTTAATTAATTTTAACTAACTGGTATTAAGTAATTTCCCCCTAAGAATGAGTGGTCATCCAACGACAGAAAACCCTCCTTCTTTGCCCTACCAATCACATAAGTCGAGACACTTTGTCAGATATTTCACAGTTCAGCACGACATAGGTGATGTGACAGTAATCAGGGTAGTCAGAGAATGGTCACAGTAGTCAGGGCGGTCGGGGAGTAACTACAGAGTAGACGCGCAGTGTGGTTCGGAGGTCAGAGTGCTAGGCCAAAAACTGAGGACGGTTTCCGCCATGCTTTTTATGTGTATACAATGTTACACCGGACAGAACGGTAAATTTTCTTCTTGTGAGTGTACATAAATTATGCAATACAATTATAATAATTCCTTCGTGCAACTAAGTGTTGTGTTCGTCGTCGACCAGCGCTACTGGAGCTGAAGAGTATCCTCGTCCGACCCGGAAAAGAAACATTTTCCTCCAGCATTAGCGAGGAAAGCCACGCACCTCGACCTCAGACTTGTGCACTTATCCAAATTAAGCAACAGCACTAAGGTGGGAAGAAAAGATGCAAGATGTATCGGATAAAGTGAGTCTTAACAAGAACTCGCCTGGGACGGCTGTAATTCTCCACATTTCTTATGTTAATTTTTAGACAGGACATCCCCGTTATGTTGAAGTACGAGTATACGTGTGTAAATAAAAGAAGTAGGATTACAGTCTGTACACAACTATTATCATAGAAGTAGTTGTTGTTGCATGCATGATAAAAATGTGTATAGACTGCAATCCTGCTTCGTTGCTTTACGTACTTATCTCTTACGTTATTTAAGGAGTTGCGACTTGTCAAAGAAGTGTTGATTTATGTACTCTTTTGTGGAGAGCTGAAGTTGAAACTTTCAGTTTTTGCAATACTTACTCGCCACTACGTGTGCACATCAAGCAGCGCAATGTGTCGTGTGAGAATTTGTTCAGTGCAACAGAAGAAGCTTTGCATAATAGTTATTCGTGTTTTTCAAGCCAACACGTAAATGACCTTGTTTGAAGAATAAGAAACCAACTTGATGTCACAATTTATTAAGTTTTATTTCACGTCTTCTATGCTCAACATGTTTCGGACATTAATACATCCATCATCAGGAACCTGCGACTTTTCTGTTGTATCACCACATTGGTCGTGTGTCTTGTTTCGATGTGTGTTGGTGTTTCGCTGGTTGGGGTGGTATCCGTGTGGCAGATTGAAACTTCAGTCTGCCACACGGATACCACCCCAACCCAGCCACACCGAAACTCCAACACACATCGAAACAAGAACACACGACCAGTATGGTGATACAATAGAAAAGTCGCAGGCTCCTGATGATGGATGTATTAATGTCCGAAACTTGTTGAGCATAGAAGAAGTGAAATAAAACTTAATAAATAGCGACATTAAGTTGGTCTCTTATTCTTCAACTATCACAATGATGCACGGTCCAATATACATAAGACCTTCTGTTTCTCAGTGATATATCGAATTCAAATTGACGAGGTTGGTGATTCAGACATACACGCTTGTTTCAATCCCCTATGGAAATTTACGCATTATATTTACAAATATCCATGAATACGGAACAAAAACAACAGCAGATAATTTCATTCGGCTAAACAGACTCAGCAGGATAAGTGACAATTATAATACCAGCACAGGAGCACAAGTACAGTACAAAAACAGCACATATACACAAGAACGGAAAACTAGAGTTACACTCACAAAGCAAAAGCAACAAATATAACAACTTTAAGAAAACAACAATATAAATGAATTACTGGGACAAAAAACCTAAACTCCGAAAACATTGAGAAGTTGTTTAGAGAATGCCATAAATTATTACAGAATCTGCTTTAATGAAGTGATTGGTTTCCTGAGTAAACATGAATGAAGGTAATGCCTTACGGCGGAGTCTTCTGTCGTAAGAGGCGTGGAGCTTTAGAATTTCAAGAACATTCTCCTAAGTAACATGGTCACGAGCAAGGAAATGATTTTGACACAGGGCTTTGAACTTCCGCTGAATGCGTTCCAGTTGTTTAGCGTCGGTAGACGAAATGTAGTTTAATACAGGTGAGGTACACTCGAGTTGGGGTCTAACTGGGTTAAATACAATATTAGTAAGCTATCAAAAGCCAAGGTTTCTGATGGTGTGCCTACCGGTTAGGCAAGAGTGACATGTTTTATAAACGTGATAAAGAAAGTCAGTTTTCCTGGTGAAGGTAACAAGCCTAGTTTTCCTGACGCTTAATTTAATGAGGTTAGCAGCATACCAACCTTGTATAAGATCGATATCAGATTGGAGCAGCGTACAATCCTTAGCTAGTCTTATGGCACTAAAAATTTTTATGTCTGCAGCGAATAGGTATTTATATTACTAAGTTGCACAACAAAACTCGTTAATGAAAATATTAAAAAGCAGAGGACCTAGAACAGATCTTTGTGAAACACCAGAAAGAATTTCGAAAGGTGGAAAGAGGGTATCTAATTTGCCTACAGAGGATGCCGATTAGTATGGTCACAGCGACACCAGCTTACGTAACCACTGCAGAATCCACGAGCAAATCGTTTATGGAGTAAAATATAATGTGAAACAAGGCCGAATGTAATGCTGTCACAATAAACAGAACCAACCTGACCAGCTGAATACCGAGTAAAGGAGAAATAAATTCGAGATAGGTTACCAAATTAATTGTCGTGGATTTGGTTTTGAAGAAGACAAGTTGACTTGGATCCAGTCTCTTTTTAAAACAGTGTGACATGTGATCATGTATAACAAGCTCAAAAACTTCAAGGATTTTATTTAAAGGAGAATTCGGTCTGTAATTACTAATGGAAGAATTATTATCTTTTTTGAAAACAGGCACAAAAACCGCGTGTTTTCATTGCGTTGCAAAATGTTCCCTTGAGAGGTTAACATCGAAAATATATTTATGCAGTGGAGCAAATATTGTGGAACAACCCTTGATAAAGCGAAGTTTACCATCAAGTCTGACAGACATAGAGGGACTGAGGCGCTTTATAACTTTCGAAATAGCCAATTCGGAAATAGGAGGTAACTGCAGAATATCAATGGACCAAAAACCGGGGTCAAGTGTCCCATGCAGAAGTAGTACAGGGAGAGTCTCTCGCTAGAGGCCCCAAACTATTGTCTATAAAAAATTATGTTTTTGAGATAATGACTTGAAAATTTATATACACATACCGGGAGCAATGCAAAACAGGACCTGCTCATAATCGATGCTGAAACTGGTCTCATTTAACATCCAAGCACACTAGCATGAGTTTCTTCAAATTCTGGAATACTTTTCCCAAAGTGTCGAAGTTGACGGCTTGAATCTCTTGCCGTGTAGCGTCTTTGACTTGTTCGATTGTGCGGGGTGTATTTTTGTACACTTTGTCCTTCAATAGACCCCAAAGAAAGAAGTCGGCAGGCGTTAGATCGGCTTCCCCTTGTCTCTAACTTTTTAACCAATTTCTGGATGCAACACTTCGATGATGCACATCTTTCACCAAATTCCGTTCAAAATGCCGTCTGGTATGCTTTAAATGAACTTGTTTGCTAGTATTTACGAAAGACAAACCTGCGCTGTTCGACTGTATACATAGACAATAGTTTGGGGCCTCTAGCGAGAGACTCACCCTGTACTACAAACCGACTGGAAGTGCTTTGCAAGAGCTGCTACCTCGCTTGGTGCGACTAAGGAGCCATTGACATCAAACTGGTTAGTAGGGATTATGTTTCCTGTGACGGGAAATGTATTTCCAACATTTGGTATGTTGAGTTTTTAATGCGTCGCCTATGCTGTTATACCATTTAAGTCTATCAGACTTGTTTGTAATTTTAACAAGCTTCCGAAACTGTAAAAACGTACTATATTCAGTTTTGCTGTTGCTGTATCGCCTATAGAAATAATTCTCTTCTCCGAATATGGCATGTCACTGAATGGGGAACCAATAAGGGAATATGCGATTTCTAATGGAACGCTGGGGAATTGCTTAGACCATAACTTGAATAGTGACATTAGAAAAGTGTCTGCTGCAGCATACACTGTGTTATTACTGTATACACACGACCAGTCTTAATTAGAGAGAAAAAACTGAATAACAAACTGTAGTCTCCTAATGCACATTTGCAATTGGAATACTCATATGACGTAGAGTTAGGATTATGTAAACTCAAAGGGATTTTGACAAAAATAGGTGTGTGGAAGGTCATATAAAAATGACAGTTTGGTAGGGGCGTACCTCTGTCCCAAAGGAAATTACCAGCATTAGATTTCCCAGTCAAGCAAACACTGTGCTTTTTAGTGTCGACATTTTTTTGGAACTAATGTACGTAAATCCAACAAATATACTGCAATATTTGTGATGTATTTTATTCACAATGTTCTCACTAACATCAAAACATCACACACACACGCTGGATTAAAACTCGCCATATTACTGCATCAGTCATCACTCCACACAGACCAAACAATTTTAAATCCCAAGGTTTTAATAATTACCTGTTCTTAACCTATATTTAGACTACTTACCTAATTGTAACCGAAATTATAATTTTAATTGTTATGGAATGTTTGTGACCTAGTTAACCAAATTTGAACGTTTGTATCCTTGTAATTATAACATCACCCTGAAGATGGCCAGAATGCCGGCAAAAACATGTTAAGTGAGAACCCTGTGTATAAAGAACACAATGAAGTTCATTTGTTGGTTCTGTATGTATATATAGTATCTGATTAATGCACGGAAGATGGAACATTAAAAAAATGTTTTCGGTTAAAAAGGATTTTTATAATGTGTAGGTTTGTCTTAGTAATTAACCAACTTAATGCACAGAATCTTGTTTTATAATAAGTTTATTATATGCCTCTACATGTTTCGAGCACTGTGTGCTCATCATCAGCAGGTCAAAATTGTATTATACAGCATCTGGTATCATCACACCTGTAGGTGGCCAGACGGCCACCTACAGGTGTGATGATACCAGATGCTGTATAATACAATTTTGACCTGCTGATGATGAGCACACAGTGCTCGAAACATGTAGAGGCATATAATAAACTTATTATAAAACAAGATTTTGTGCATTAAGTTGGTTAATTACTAAGATTATACTGAGATGCAGGGTCAGCAAAACATCAAAACAAGTATGGGTTTGTGTTTCGAGGGGAAAAGTGATTACGAATAAGTAACCTACAGTCGGTTTGATTGGGAATTTCAACGCAATCCTCACAACAATGCAATTCATATCTGTGTCCATAGGAACGGTCTCAAGAAGAAACAGCTGTAAGAACATCACCGCTCCCACATTTACTGGTGCTCACCCTATCCACCTTAATCCAAACAGAAGATAGTGAGAGAATTTGGAAATTATTTCTTACGGAAACACAGGTCATTTAGCCAAGTCAGTTAAACAAATGATTTTGAAATCTATGGAAGGTAAATTATCAAACAGTTCAGTTTATTTGATCCCAAGACCTCTGAACGTTTGATGAAATATTTGGAAATTAATTTTTAGTTTCAACATTAGACATGGAAAAGTCACGCACATTTTCGTCATAACAGTTAACCAGTATCTACGTGGTATAGAACCCTCCTCCCATGGACGTCGTCTCTAAGTGCAACAGGGCGGAGAGTAGAAGAGCGAGGCTACTGTACGCGCCAGGCGATGGGGTTGTAGATGTGACATGAGAATCCGAAATAAAATTTGGTCAGGGTTAAGATGTCCAAAAAATTGTCCTATTAAACACCTGTCAGGGCATACAACTGTACTGTACATAAAGAAAAACATAAATATGCAAGGAGGCCTTTATAATAATAATAATGATAATAATAACAATAAATTAAGTAGTTTCCTTTTTTATGTTTATTGGACCGTGCATCTTTGTGATAACTGAAGAATAAAAACCAGCTAGATGCCACTTATTATTTTATTGCACTTCTTATAGGTTCGATATGTTTCGGGCACTACTATGCCCATCATCAGGAGCTCGTGACTATAATATTGATTACCACATTGGTCGTTTCGTTCTTGGTTTGCTGTAGGTTGGAGGTTAGGTGCGGTTAGGCTGGAGTAGTGTCCGAGCTGCAGCCCGGACACTACTCCAGCCTTACCAATGTGGTAATCAACATTATAGTCGTGAGCTCATGGTGACGGGCATAGTAGTGTCCGAAACATATTGAGTCTATAAGAAGTACAATAAAATAATAAGTGGCATCTAGTTGGTTTTTATTCTTCAGTTAAGTAGTTTGCTGTTTGTTACGGTGCCGATGCTACAGTTGTGCAGCCAATTACAGAAACAACAAAGGCATGCATACACACAGTAACAAAAGACAGTAACACAAAACGTATGCAATAAAACAAACAAGGAACGAAACATATGATTTACGTACAGGGTGCATCCGAACGAGGTGTAATACAAATAAAAGAGCATGGGGAGCTTGGAAGGCATAGTGAATAGGCTACGCGGAATGATCAAGTGTTCGTATCCTGGCAGGGAAAATATATTTCCTTTTCTCCTAAACGTTTAGACCGGGTCTGGGGCCTACCCAGTGTCCTATTCAGAAGGTATCGAGGGTGCTTTCCTCGGGGACAAAGTAGCGTGCAGCTGGTCACTCACTTCTGCCTAGTACCAGAGTTAAGAATATGTGGAACTGTACTTCTACTCTCCTTATATGCCTTCATGGCGCATAGGCTAGAGGGGCATCTCTACTTTTGTAACACAAATTTTAACGATTTCTGACAGCTAACTTCCAAAGTTCTCTTATTGTTTTACTGCTTCCATGGTAATTTCATTCTAAATGTTCACTTTTTGCAACACAAAGGCAAACTACACGCACGGCGTTGTTTGCTGTAGAGTAACATATAGTTCCATTCAGAATAAATAGCTATTGTTGAGTTCCCGGGGTGTGATTCAGAGCAGGGACAGGGAGATTTCTCATCACGACGGCGTCCGGATATGCCCTGGAGACTTTCTAGCTTCTTGTACAATGCTTAAGAACGGCTCTTTACCAAGGTATAAAGCGGTAGAAGCATGTTTCTGACCACTCATCTCCGAACCTTTGCTCGCTCATGAGATTTCATAGTGGAAGGGCAAATCTAGCATTTTTTCATACGCATTACCAATCACTTTATTTTTGACGTGGCTACTGCTTGTTTCTCTGAGGTTTTCACTTCATTCAGACTTACATCATCACTCTGTCGGTGTCACTCTGTCACACTAGTGATATTCATGTATGACAAACTTAAGTGTGCTTTTTTTGTTGCCGGAAAGTCATGTTAACAGTTAACCCTGCGTAGAATTTCGACATACTCTATACCGGGGTAAGTTGTTACAGTGTTACAGTGTGCACCCTCATAAAATACTGAAAACATTTCGTAAGGCTTAAGTACAGGGTAAAGCAGTCCCATTACAGGCCTGGACAGGCCCAGAGGATTCCAGCTTCCCAGATTTCGTGATAACGGCACAGGATGGTGGTAGGTTGTCAGCCTTACACACCGGCCGCCTTTACCCCTAGGAAATACTCCTGGTACTCATTTCTGTTAGAGGCTGAGTCGACCCCAGGGCCATAGTGTGATCAGAAGTGCTTATGTTAATGAAAAATCCACTGACACAAGCTGGGATCGAACCCGACCTTCCGATTTGTAGCACAGCACCTTAACCACTGTGCTACCGCGGTCCCCCCTTAAGTACAGGGAAGAAATAAAAATGTAACCATAAAAGGTGAAGATCACGTAACTTTGTGCATCAGTATGATTTCGTTACACAGAATATCGTCACCACAAAAAGTCTAGAAAAACTGAAACTAGTAAAACCCATTTCTCCTACGTTTAGTTTCTCTTCATATCTATACTTTTTTCCATCATACATTACTGCGAAAACAACAAAGGTGTCGGAAACCGGACATGTTATCAGTCCTCAGTAAAGACGTTGAAGGCACCTACCTAGCTGGGCTCGGCTGAAGAGGTATTCTTAGTCACTGCTTAACCAATGGCAGTTACCTGCCTTAAATAAATGCCGAGGGTCTGTTCTTTTTTGGAAGGGACGTGAGAGAAAGTATAGAGTAAAATGTGGCAGTGTCCATGAATGTCTGAAAATAAAGTAGAAATAAAAGTTGAAGTTAATGCCATCAAACACAACTCTGCACCAAAGCCACAAAAACCTATTGGAAGAAACCAGAAATGGATGTTTTATACAATACCAGCAATCAAAGACCTGAGAGGGGGGGGGGGGGAAAAAAGAAAT
>Ga0123357_10006651_pt1 | contig 14157 bp, 11 predicted proteins | sample TergutEmb28metaG_FD_89873 | JGI IMG/M metagenome (GOLD analysis project Ga0123357, IMG submission 89873) | Embiratermes neotenicus P4 segment gut microbial communities from Petit-Saut dam, French Guiana - Emb289 P4 | ecosystem: Host-associated > Arthropoda: Insects > Digestive system > Gut ... | reverse complement strand
TATTCATCTACGCTTTTGACCTCTATATCCAAGTTGTAATGCTTTTTTAGTATCATCTTAGCATCGTCGGGATCCTGCTTGAGAGGCCCTGAATAAACATACATCGTCACCTTGTGCCCTCCACCAATCAAATAGTTAGCAAAACGCGTGATGTTCAGATGCCCACCACCGCCACGTCCAATGGGGGGCGACACAAATCCGATATCTAGTATATTTTTGTTTATCTTTCCAGGTCTTTTGTATGGTTTATTAATGAAATCTGCCGCAATAATGTCTTTAGCTTTAGCGAACGTCGTCATATCATGTCGCTTCCGTTTCATCAAGCCGACCTGTATTAATATTTCTTTAACTGTTGTCTTGACGCCAAAATTTACTAAATAATTCTTTGTTGCAATAATTTTATTCTTCATTTTCTCTCCCATTTAACTTTTACCATTTCTAAATAAAATTGTCTGAACAGCCCTTTTTAATATTCTATACGGAGCAGTAACTGCGCTACCAGTTCTATAAACCCTTGAGCTTAATAAGACAGATAGTTGTTCGTTTTTATCTGCGATGCATTTATCTATTTGTCTGTCTTTTTCTGCAATAATTTTATTTTTCTCTTTTTCAACGCCCATAAGATAGAATATGCTGACCATCTTTTCGCGTATTAAGTTATGCGAATCCGTAAGGTAATCAATATAATTTTCGTCAAACTTAGAAAATTTAACGCTTTTTATGTTGCCAATAACACGTCTAAAGACATTTGGCATTAAAAACTGTTCCATGAATTTCTCGCGATTGCTGTAATGGTATTCGTCAGCTTTTGTGAAGCCATGGACGATTTCGTCGCAAATTTTTTCGGCTGACTTCTTGGAGGAATATCGTCCAGAAAAGTTAGCGTAGGCCGCACTATCAAAGTTCTTTTCATTTAGATAGCCGGGTCCGCCAAAATGATCGTAAACATAAACCGGAATTCCAGCAACTAGGCAATACTGCACTGTTTTGCCTATGGTGACTACTAAATCATAATCTGAAATAATTTCTGGCGTGACAATTGCGGTTTTGTCTTGGCTGTCACCATACGAAGTTACATCATAGCCTTTTTCTTTTAAGACAGCCTTAGCTCTAATGACTTCTTCGGGTGGATGATTTGAAACTATCAAAATATTGTTTAATTTCCGGTTATGTGCAGGCTTGACCTTTGAAAAACTTACCGGAACCGGATTCGGATATATGTCTAATTTGATTTCTTTGGAAAAATAATGGGCGAGTTTATCGCGATTTTCTAATGAATTGAACAAGGTTTTTGACGATAATTTCTTTTCTAAATCCCATATGTAAGGTCTTTCGAATGGAACAGTATCAAGCGATGACATGTGATAGAAGACAAATTTCTTATTAAGCTCTTGTAAACCTTCACGAAAATCTTTTATGATACCAATCGGTAAGATCTGGTGTTGTACCCAAATATAATCAAAATCAGAGATCTTTAATTCCTCGTCATCATTGTCAATGACTTTGATGTCTTTTTCTAGGAAATATCTTTTGACAGGTTCCGCAAAATAATAGGTGTAGACAACAACCTCTGCACCACTGCTTTTTAGATAATCGGCTAGCTCTAGAGTTGATACTTCAGACCCAGAGATAAACATCAGCGAATTCTGGGTTAAGAGAAAACGCTTGCCTTTTAAATAATTAGTTGATTTTGATTCCGCCATTTTCCTTTACCTCTCTCCAGGTTAAAAGTTTGGTGCCAAAATCCGATTCTGTATGTATGGCTTTGCCCTTGCGGGCTCTCCATTTTTCAGCGTATCCAGGAAAGTTGGCGACGTAATAATCACACGTATTTTCCCACTGCTGGGCTGAAATTGCTTTGCCGTAATGTTGGCAATAAAACTTCGTCATGACTTTTTTGCCCAATAACCCATCCGGTTCTCGCATGTCTGGCAAACCTATATTATAATTAATGTCGGACAGATTGCGCCAGATCATAGCGATGTCTCGTCGTTCTATGCCAAAATATTTTCGGAAATTTAATAATTTGTCGCCTTTTATAAAATCTTCTTTATCGTTATTGGTCATGTATGCATCAAATAATTGGATTCTAATTATATCAACTTTAGCGCTTGATTTACTATTTAAAAAATCTTTTATATCGCCTTCAAACCGTTCATCGGCGTCGACATAGAAAAACCATTCTGGATGGTATTTTCTAGATCGTTCAAGCAACAATTTCCGATTAGCGGTTTCTTCCCAGGCACGATAATGACTATGCCATTTTTTATTGACGATAACTTCTAGAACAGATTTGTGTTCTTTTGCAATCTCAACACAATGATCAGTTGAAGCATCGTCGAATACCACTATTCCGTCAACGATACCCGATAGATGATCTAGGGTATCCTGTAATATTAATTCTTCATTGCGCATACGTATTAAACCTACGATTTTTGGCTGTTTGATTCTGTTCTTGCCGCGCAGGACCTTATATGACAAACGATTGTTGCGCCAAATTACATGCCTGAGATAATCGGCGCTAGTCATTTCTCTTGATTTCCAATTTTACACCCGGATGAAACATGCTGGTAATATTTTCCTTTATGCCCATAACCCTAAATGATATAACACCAGTTTCGTTCAGGAGTAGTTTATCATTTGCGCTGCCGCCTTCGTTGACTAGCACTACGCCAACGTAATATTCGCCATTTGTGAAATAGTTATCAATATCGAATTCGACTTGTAACCTCTGATCCTTCTTGACATTAAGTTCTTTATAATTGTTAAGTCTGCGCGTATTAGTCGAAAATACGTTGTTACCAAATGCGTCGCGCAGCGTGATTCCTATATTTAATCTCTCCATTTGTATATGGCTAGAAATATTGAGGGTCAGCTCAATATTTTGCCCGGCTTCAATAACTTTTTTGGTTTTGCCACCTTGTGTGACAGACGCCGTTAAATCAAATTTGTCATCCCAATTATTATCTAACGTTTGATTATCTTTGTCTTTTTCTATAACATTATTGATGTCATCGATAAACAATTTCTCGTATTTGTTGGCCACTTTCAAGACTGACTCTTTCTCGATAATTTGTCCCTTTTCTATCAGAATGGCGCGGTTACAATATTGCTCAACAGATGACATTGAGTGCGACACCAGGATAACGGTCCGCTTCTCCTTTTTTAGTTTGGCAAAATAATCAAAACATTTTTGCTGAAAAGCTGAATCTCCCACTGCTAAAACTTCGTCAAGTATTAGGATGTCAGATTTGGCCTGAATGGCGATTGAGAAAGCCAAGCGCACCTGCATGCCAGATGAATAATTTTTGAGTTTCTGTCCCATAAATTCATGTAGTTCAGCAAAATCGACTATCTCGTCATACATTTTGTCAACTTCGGTAGTCGAAAAATCTAGCAGTGCACCATTTAAATAAATATTTTCGCGACCAGTAAGCTCCGTATTAAAACCAACGCCTAGTTCGATAAATGATACTAGCGAGCCGTTGACTTGGATGGACCCAGAACCTGGTTCGTAAATCCCAGCCAATAGCTTCAGCAAAGTCGATTTACCGCTACCGTTCCGTCCAACTATTCCAAAAAAATCACCTTTTTCAACCGTAAACGAAATACCACGTAGAACTTTCTGCTCTTTGTAACCCTTAATGCCTTTTAAGAAATTAATGACTGTCTGTTTAAGACCGCTAGACTTTTCATTCGGTAGACGAAATGACTTGTGCAAGTCTTTTACTTCGACGGCACATTCCCTGTTCATTATATAATCTCCGCAAAGTTCTTAGAATTTTTTCTGAAATAGATTAAAGCCAAGACCGCTATAACAATAGTGATAAAAATCGGGATAAGTGCAACCCAAAAGTTATGCACTAGACTCCAAACAGTTTCGGTTTCGGGCGTAACTATCAAATATCGCGCATCCTGAATAATCTGTGCCATCGGATTGAATACCACCATAGCTTTAGCAATCATCGGATTAGCCATATTAGCAATCATCGATATCGGATAGATGATCGGCGTAGCATAAAAAGCTATACGGAGTAAAACTTCCCATATGTGGGCAATGTCGCGGAATTTAACGTAAAGTGTTGCTAGTAAAAATGACACCCCCATAGCTAGCACAAATAGTTGAATCAGCACCAACGGTATAAGTAGAATATGCCAGTGGAAACTAACACCGTCGACTGCAGCCATAATTATTACAATCACTACAGTAATAACGAAATTAATAAGGGCGTTAATAGCGGTTGAAATCACCATGATGTATTTTGGAAAATTAATTTTACGCAATAGATCACCATTCCCAACAATCGTTAGCATACTGCGCGACGTTACCTCTTCAAAGAATGACCACAGTGCTATGGCGAGTAGCAAAGAGGTTGCGAAATGAGGCACACCCGCACCAAATCGTAGAAAGTGGACAAACACCATATACATCACTGCAAATAGCATCAGCGGCTTAAGAACAGACCATAGCATACCTAATATTGAACCCTGATAACGCAGTTTGAAGTCAGTTTTGACTAGCTCGCGTAACAAAATCAGAGGGTAACGATATTTCCCTGCAATTTTTTTCATACTAATACGATTATATCACAAATTGTTTTATCGGAAATTTGCCTCAGGACAGCGGTATAGTTATGCACATATTCAGCAAATATTCATATTAATGTTGTTTGAAAAATCGAAGTTTGCCTATATAATTAAACAAATCAAGTAGCAGAAAGGAGTTGGATCGAGATTCTGATGAACAAAAACATTATTCACTGTTTAAACAATATCGAGCATTTTCATAAAATTAATGTAGGGAGGGCACATGCGTATAAAAAGGTCTGTGAATATTACGCAACTGGTAATTTCATGTTTAACGGTTTTAGTATTATTAATCGGGAGTGTGCTGGTAATCCATAATGATTCAAACGCAGCATACGAATATGACAACGCTACGATAGCAGACATAATGTTGCGATACGTGGGGCAGAACGGTGTAAATGTTTGTCGAGATGCTGGTAGGTCACAAGCTTTTCCTGGTCAATGTAAACAAACCGTAAACTGTGCTCTGTCGATTGCAAGTGGCGGAAGACAATATCCGACAGGGGGTTCAGATTATAATGAAGAATTTAGACTAGCGGGTGGCATTGAGCAATCATCGGCTAATGCGACAAAGGGCGATATAATACAAGTTCAAACAAGCAGCATGTTACATACCGCTGTCATTGTTAGTAACCTTGGCAACAATAGATTTAACGTCGTTGATTCAAATTGGAATGGCGACTTGATGGTGAAACAACATGACTGGACATTGCCTAGTGGCGCAAGGATTTGGCGGATGGGCGCGACCAGTATTTTCGTGCCGCTAGATACACCGCGCTGGATGCAGATAAAAAATGATAACACATTTAAATTTGACGTCATTAAAAAGGTAAAAGCCGGCGACCCTTTATCCGCAAAACAACAACTCTACTTTATAGACAAAGCACAAGTCAATGGAAGGTGGTACTTGCGAACCGAATTTAATTATAATGATGGCGGATCCTACGGCATAGCCCAAGATGAGTTGGAAGAGATACCTTATAAGGCAATAACACCTAAATGGATGACTTTTATAGAAGACGGCAATCGCTCACATCCGGCTAGCCGAACAAGTATCGGGGATAGCTTGGTACGTGGCACATCCGTGAAGGTTGTTGATCAAATTGTCATTGATGGAAATGTATATTATCGTACCGAGTATAATCATAATAATAATCAAGATGTAGGCATCCACTCGCGCTTCTTGGTAGATTTTGCACCAATTCCACTTGACAGTCCACGCAATTTTTGCACAACAGGCGGGATTAATAAAATAGATCCAACAACAAATCAGGTCATAAGCACGGGAAATGCTGGTACGTTTATGATTAACAAAAAGACACTTATCAACGGCATTTGGTATTACCAGACTAGTAGCGATAACGGAACCATGAGGTTCTTTGATAGTAGTGACCTTCATGAGTGTTATGTTCCGTTTGATAATCCGCGTAGCATGCGCCTTAATCAAGACGCTGTCCGTTTCAATCCGTTTACAAACGAGCAATATGATGTCTTACCAAAAGGTCAGATAATTTCCTTGTCCACAAAAATCCTACTGGATAACCAGTGGTACTATCGCACAACATACAATACACAAAATAACACTGATGCAGTTATACCGGCATCGGCATTTAGCGAGTTGTAAGAACTGTCAACTAACTTTCCCGATTGTTTGCGCTTCGTTCCAACATGGTATTAAGACGGCTAACTTTTTCATGGTTAATATTGTAACATATTGTGAAAATCTTTAAATCTATAGATACTTCACAGCGTGACATCTTTGAGAAAGTGACTGAACGTTTATTACAGCGTATAGCTTTCCACAACCGATTCAAAATCAATGATTGTATGGTTGCAATCCTATGATATAATTCGGACACAAAAGGAGGTGGGCATGAGAAATTTCAAGATAAAGACAGTCGTTAATTATAGATTAGCATTGGCACTGTTATTGGTTAGCGTAATCTTTATGCTCGCAATTGTAACGTCCTTTGCTAAATACGCACATATGGCTGATGGTGGGTATCCTTATGCCACATCCTCGCATTGCACCTTAGATAAATCCACTGGGAAATACGTAGGCTGCGTTGCTGATGAATGGGGATTTTACAAACGTGAGTGCACGTCATTTGTAGCATGGAAGTTGAACACTGCTAATGGCGTATATTTCGTTAATGGTATGAGAGATGGCAAATTCAGCAACGCAAGTAATTGGGGAAAAAATGCAATAGACATTGGATTTGCGGTAAATGATATCCCCGCTGTTGGATCGGTTGCCTGGTGGAATGCAAGTAAGACGTCACCCGACGGGCATGTAGCTTGGGTATCACAAGTGGATGCAAGTGGAGTTTATATTGAAGAGTACAACAATGATGGTAATGGTAACTATAATACGCGCAGGTTATCGAGCGCACCAAATGGATATATTCATATCAAAGACCTTAGTGCCAGCACAAATTCTGCCAGCTTACCAAGCTGTAATGCAGTTGCAGCAGATACAACATGTATTTGGAGGTTGGTCAATAATACCAATGGTTATCACTTCTATACAGCAGACATTAATGAGCGCAATAACATTGTAAATAGCGGCGCATATAGATATGAATCGCTTGCATTCTATGGACGTACTCAGCAAACGCCCGGCACTGTGCCAGTATATAGAATATACTTGGGCAGCAAGCACTTATGGACGACCGACATCGCAGAACGAGACTACCTGTTATCCGTTAATAAAAATGCTGTTTATGAAGGCGTTGCTTGGTATGCGGATGGTCCGACGCTTAGTTCAGGATACAACGTATATAGACTTAGCAATTCAAGCAGTGGCGACCATCTCTGGACAACGGACACCGCCGAGCGAGATAACGCGATACGAAGTGGTTGGATACAGGAGGGCATTGGATTTTATGGAGCAAGTCCGATGGTTGCAGACACGGTTAAAGCTTCTGGTGTAGTTAATGTATACCGGGTTTCTCTATCAAATGAGCACTTCTATACAGCTAGTATTGCCGAACGTGACGGAGTTTTGAGAAGGCCTGGTGCAAAGTATGAAGGAGTTGGTTGGACAGCAAGTGACCACGCAAATAGCAAACCAGTCTACAGACTCTTGAACTCCAACGGAAGTCATTTCTGGACAACCAGCCAAAGCGAGAAAAATGCCCTCGCGTCAGCAGTAGGGTGGACTTATGAAGGTATTGTTTGGTATGAAACAGATAATGCTACTCAAAATGTATATCGTTTGTATAATCAATCGAATGGTCAACATTTCTGGACTGCAGACGCAGCAGAAAGAGACTACGCAAAGAATAGCCTTGGATATCTCTATGAAGGCGCAGCCTTTTACTACTAAACAAAAAGTGATCAAACAACTGACCCTTTTGTTATAGAAGTTACCAAGCTACTTTATAGCGGCTTCCTCGTCAAATGTCGTTTTGCCTTCCCCGTAACTTTTCTCCCCCGCGGCGTCCTCTCAATAAACCCAATCTGCAACAAATACGGCTCGTAAAAATCCTCGATCGTTGTAGTCTCATCGCCAGTCAACGCAGATAATGTAGTTAGGCCAACTGGGTTATCACCGTAATTTTCAATCATTGCATTAAGTAATTGTCGATCGGCCGGATCAAGGCCCAGTTCGTCGATCTCCATCATATCCAGAGCCCGCAGGGAAATCTGTTCGTCAATAATTCCGTCGCCGTTAACGTCGGCATAATCACGCACACGTTTCAGCAATCGATTCGCAATGCGTGGCGTCAAACGTGCTCGTGTCGCCAGATTTTTTGCCGCCGTCTCGGAGATTTCTGTATTCAAAATACCGGCCGCACGCAAAATAATCTTCTCGATATCACTAGGTTCATAGAATTCCAAACGATACAGATGACCAAAGCGATCTCTCAGCGGCGCTGCCAGAGAACCGGTCCGCGTTGTCGCACCTATTACCGTAAATTTCGGCAGATCGAGGCGCACCGATCGCGCTGCCGGTCCCTTGCCGATGACAATATCCAGTTTGTAATCTTCCATCGCCGAATACAAAACTTCTTCAACGGCGCGTGACAAGCGATGAATTTCATCGATGAACAAAATGTCGCCATCTTGTAAATTCGTCAGAATCGAAGCTAAATCGCCAGCGCGCTCAATCGCCGGCCCGGACGTCACGCGAAAGCCGACGCCCATTTCGTTGGCAATCACGCCGGCCATGGTGGTTTTGCCCAAACCTGGCGGACCATATAACAAAACGTGATCAATTGGATCGCCGCGTTTTTTGGCGGCATCAATCGCTAATTTAAGATTTTTTTTCAGGCGTTCCTGGCCAATATATTCACTAAATCTCTGCGGCCGCAGCGTAACCTCAATCTGGCGCTCGACCGGGTCGTCGGCGCTTTCGTCGGGCGTAACGAGGCGTTGGATTGACATATGGACATTTTACTACGAAACAAGCAAAACTTGAACTACTTCAGATTAATCATCTTTTTGCCTATTCGCTTTTTAGATTAAATCTGTTAAAATCTTAGCAATGGATAACCAGCAGAATAGGAATTTTTACGATTACAATAGCTTGTCGCCGGCCGAGCAGGCTGATCATGATCGCAGCGTGCGCGATTATCCGGATATCCAATTTTCGCCGACTGAATTTGTGGTGATTGACGTCGAACGATCGTGGACAGGATTGGCACAAATTTGGCTTTTGTCGTTGCTGGCATTTTTGGCGTTGGTTGGAATCACCTATTTGGTTGCCCAGACGGCGCCGAATGATACAAAAGAGGGAATTGCCTTGATTGGTTTTGCAGCGGCGCTAGGTTCATTTGTCGGCGGCGCAATCGCAACATATGTTTTCAAGGCTAATTATTTCATCGTGACTAGTGAACGATTTTTCGCACGCATTCAAAACTCGCCCTTTAATCAGCAGAGTCAAAATATTGAGATCGAGAACGTCGAAAACTGCGTTTATTCTCAGGAAGGAATTTTGCAAACTTTTCTGAACTATGGTTCAATTAGTTTTAGCACGATTGGCCGCGAAAATACTTATCTGTTCAAGTTTGTGACAAGCCCCGAAGAGCAGTTTAAAATTATTAACAACGTCATTCATACAGTAGATAGAACACCGCCAACGCGATATCGGCTGCCTGACGATCAAAATAGTTAGTCCACCGACGCACATTTATTATCGTTCGTGCACTGGTATGACGACTCTGCTTCCATATCGGCCGTCAATTTGAAGGCCTTGCACTCGCCATCGCTGTTACAGTTGCTGGCAGTATAGCTATAGTTACAATTACCGTCGGTGGCTTGATCACCGTTTGCATCAGTGTAAACGCACTTGTCGCCGTTAAGGGTGAAACCATCCGGATCGGTAAACAGTGTCGGATCAACCGCTTTTAAATTATCGCGGCTGATGGTGCGCGGATAATATCTGTGCTCGGTGTAAAAGTTTTCGGTCAAATTGTAATAGAAAGCGTTAATAGCGGTTTTTCGCGTTTGGTCGCGAGCTGCTACCTCGAGTTCATTACGCTGAATCGCAAAAAAGACTGTCAGCGTTACCAGAACAACAAAGGATATGACCAGTTCGATAACCGTGAAGCCAGATTGTTTTTTCATAGAACTATTTTAGCACATAATTTTATTTTTGGTTTTTAAGATCGCATGCTAGACATTGACCATTTGCCAAGAACATGATATATATATATATCAGCTTTTGTGGAATATCTTGACCGCGTTGTCAAGATTCACAAGGCCGTCAGGCAGGCAATTCTGCCGCTTGGCACAACTCGTCTCTTGGAGGAGTCATGACGCGCTTTGCGACATCGATCATCACGTCCGCCCTATTCTTGGCCTTAGTAATCCCTGGAGTGATAGCCGTCAAGTCAGGCAAGAAGCGGCTTGGTGGTAAATTGCTCTTTTGGGCAATCGTTGAGGCCTGTGTGTCGTTCGTAGTACTCGTCGCCTGGTGGCTAGCAGAGAGCGCCGCTACTGCCTCCTGAGACTACAAAAGCCCTGCTTCGTTCGCGACGCGGGGCTGTCTCATTTTATAATAACTCCATAGTTAGTTCGCATTTTGTAGCACGGATTTTAACGCTTTTGAATTGAAGTTGTTTGTTAGGCACGGCAGTTTTTGCAAACAATAAAACTTGCCGTAATTGCGGCCGAGTCAATTTACCGCTAGATGCTTTGTGAAGAATTTCCATTGCCGCTTTTTCGTCAATCATGGTTAAGAAATATCGTGAAAGAGATTGTTCCGTTTCATTGGTATCGCAAAAGTTACCAATCTCCTGCTCAATTTCACGCCTAAGTTTTCGCTGTTTCTCATACAAACCTAGCAGCTTTTGTTTGTCCTCCTCAGACACATGAACCAAGAAATCTCGCACGCGATTGCGAAAATAATTCGGCGAAAAGTTGGTCGCGTCCTCAACCCAATTTAAGCCATTTTCCAAAGCATAATTAACGATTTCGAATTTGGAAAGATTAAGCAGTGGTCGCAAAATTTGTAGATTATTCATCGGTGCCAGACCACGCCAGCCAGTGCCACGAATCAGATTCATAACGATAGTTTCGATCAGGTCATCACGGTGATGAGCTGTGACAATTTTTGCATTATTCGCCACTTTTCTCAAAAAATCGTAACGTTTTTCCCTGGCGATTTCCTCGCTGCAATTTGGACCTAGATTGCCATGATTCACGACAAACTGAACGCGATATTTTGCTGCTAAATCACACACAAATTCGGCGTCTTTTTTGCTGTCAATGTCGCGAATGCCGTGCTCGAAATGCGCTACGGCAAAATCATCGGGAAATTTGGCGTCGGAAAAAATCTTGCTGTGCGCCGCCAGATCAAGCAACGTTACAGAATCAACGCCGCCCGAAACTGCCAAGATATATTTCACTGCACCAGATACTCCACCGCCCAGGCCGATTTGTCATTGTCGCCGAGCGGATAGGGAACCTCGATACTACGCAGTTTTTGCCAACTATCGATCGGCGGATTTTTGGCGTTGTCCGAGCTAGAAATGAACCAGACTTTTTGACCGGGCTTAACAAACTTGGACAGATCGACGATTTTGTGCGTAGTGTCGTCACGTAGCATGGCCAAGCTACCATATTCGTATTTTGTGGTGCTGTCCAAGAAATACACCGGGTTCTTTTCGGTGGCGTAATTCACCGCATCGTAAAAAACCCACGGCGAGTCTGCTATGACAATCGTGCGCAGCCCAGTTTTATTGGCAACTTTTGCCATCAAAGTTTTCGCGACCGACATCGAATTTGTATCACGGTTGAAATTGCCATAAATCGCCACGCTCATAACGCCAAGGATCGAAAAGATCAAAGTTAACAAGAAAAGGGCAACCTGCAGTCTTTTAAATTTCTTATTTTTTAGCGGTGCGCTGGCCAGAACCGCTGCAAAAACACTGGCGAAAATCATGCTGTAAAGGACATAACGATTGATAAACATCGACCTGAGCGGCGGCACGGACAAAATCATTAATATCAACAACGGCGCAATGACAACCGTAAGGATTAAAAGATAATTTTGCCGCGATTTCTTGTCGACCGATCGCCAAACTTTCATCGCCAGAAGAACTGCCAAAATTATCCAAACTAGCGCACCTAGCATCCACCATGATTTCAGATCATCAAAACCAAGATAAACCAGCAGTTCGCCAAAGAAATTGCCGAGCGTTCGAAACGAAATCGGCGCAATCCAAAAGCCGGCACTTTGCACAACGCCAATTTGCCAAATCATTGTTCCGAGCCAAGGCAAAAACAGCACGAACGCCAAACCTAAAGATAACAAAACGTTTTTGTCAAATACGGTGCACAAATTCGCGCCGATTTTTTTGCCCTTTTGCCAACGCGTCGCCATGAACCAAGCGAAACCAGCGGCCAGCGGCAAAACTGCGTAATAATGCGACCACGCGGCCAAAGATGCCAAAACTCCAAAAAGCAGCCAGGCTTTCCGTTGATTTTTCTCTGCCGCAACCGCTAACGCCCAAATGGCTGCAAAAATTAGCAGGGTAGTCAACACATAAGTTCGCATCTCTGTGCCATAACGCACCAACATCGGCGACAATGTCAACAGCGGCAAAGCAAACCAAGCCGTCTTCTGGCCAAACAATTTTCGCGTCAGGAAAAATCCGACAATGATTACGCCCACGCCGCACAAAATGCTAAAACTTCTTAACGCCGTAACATCATGGCCAAATATCATCGACCAGATTTTTAGCAAGAAATAATACAGCGGTCCGTTAACATCAAGCCTAGTGTAATGCCAAATTTCCGCGAAATTATGCCGCACCATAAAGGCCGAAAAACTTTCGTCGAACCAAATCGAAAAGCGGCCAACTTGCCATAAATTGAAACCAACGTAAACTATTGCAGCAGCCAGCAACGCGAAAAAAATAACTAGCCTCGGATGATCATGAAACCACTTTTTCATTACTATGATTTTAACACATTAAGAAGTCCGGTTACAATTCTTAAACGTGTTTCAAAGACGCACTTTGGCGCAAGCTAGCCGCACGACTTCGTTCCACGATCCGAACGGGTGAATCGTTTCAGCAATTTGCTGAGCGGTCATTCGATGCTGGATCGCCAGACCCAGTTCGCCGATGGTTTCAGCAGCGTGCGGCGCCATGACAGTTGCACCCAAAATTACGCCTTTTTGGTCAGTCAAAATTTTGGTAAAGCCGATCGTGAAGTTGCCAATGTTAGCTCGCGCTACGCTAGAATTTTGAACAATCGATTGATGGAATTTGATATCTTTTCGAACCAAATCTTCTTCTGTTAAGCCGACCGTGACAATTTCGGGGCTAGTCCAAATCACGCGGGGAACGGCACGGTAGTCGGCCGGGATTTTGATTTTGGCAGTCAAATTATGCGCCGCGATGCGCGCTTGATAAATCGCCGTGTGTGTTCGACCAAAACGACCCAGCACATCGCCAGCCGCAAAAATATTTGACGCAGTCGTTGTCAGAAAGTCATCGACTTTGATCGACGACTGATCGTATTTGATGTCAGCATTTTCCAGTCCCATATCAAGATTTGGTGCGCTGCCGGTGGCGACCAGAACTTTGTCGATCCTTAAACTGTGTTCGTGTTCGCCCTGCAAAAATTTCAGACGGACAGACGGACCATCGCTAGCCGCAGCAATAACTCGGGCAGAAGTATGAACCTCCACGCCGCGCTGTTTAATGAAAACTTCAGTCAAAGCAGCCGAAACTTCGTCATCGACCTCGGACAAAATACGTTTTTTGGCTTCGATCAAATGAACTTTGCTACCAAAAATTGCGAACAATTCTGCAAATTGGATACCGGTCACGCCGGCACCGATAATAGCCAAACTTTTTGGCGGCTTAAGCAGGTTAATAGCAGTTTCAGCCGTCAAATAGCTGATTTTTTCGATGCCCGGAATGTCGGGAATAATTTGGTGCGAACCTGTGGCAATAATGAACTTCTCGGCCGACAAATGCCGTCGGCCAATGGAAATTTCGTTGCGACTGAGAAAATGCCCTCGACCGCGAAACAAGGTCACGCCGCGAGCCTGCAAATATTCACCCGTGGCATTGGCGCCGGAACGCCGCACCGCCAGATCTTTCCAGGCGT
>Ga0123357_10006650_pt1 | contig 14159 bp, 18 predicted proteins | sample TergutEmb28metaG_FD_89873 | JGI IMG/M metagenome (GOLD analysis project Ga0123357, IMG submission 89873) | Embiratermes neotenicus P4 segment gut microbial communities from Petit-Saut dam, French Guiana - Emb289 P4 | ecosystem: Host-associated > Arthropoda: Insects > Digestive system > Gut ... | reverse complement strand
CGCCAAAGCAGACGGGGCGTCGTCTCTGCTTTCAACCCAGTTATAATTTGTTTTGCCACCAGGTATATCAGTGGAATAGTCACCGCAGATTCCGAAATAATTTGTGGCGTTGTTTGTCTGCGCAAATCGAAATACCGCATGATAAGTACCGCTTAAAAATGTCGAATTATCAAGATATTGGTTTATCGCTTTGATATCAGATCTCGGATATTGGGTTATAGCGCCCGTGTGCGGCACATCGGCCTCGCTCGATTCGGTTGACCCGATGCCACCCGCGCCCAGCGCCTTCCAGGCGCTCTCAGCCGGCCAGGTGTTTGGCCCGGTGTTTTTCGCGTAAGTCATCGTCACGGTCCCGTTGCTCGCCACGATGGCCTTGACCATGTAGACAGCGCCGTCATAGGTCCAGCCAGCCGGGGCGGCGCCGGTTTCTGCGATCTTAAAGTAATAGGTGCTGCCCGGAGTCGCGCTCGTGAAATCAAACGATTTGGCGCCCGTACCGCCCGACGTGGTGATCGCCAGCGTCGACGGATTGGGAGAGACAAGCGGGCTGCTCACAGCCGTCGGGTCAGCGGCGCTCTTCACCTGGGTACAGGTGAAGTTAAAGGTTCCGTCTTTGATGTCCGCGCCCGATTGGTTTTCGGTATCCTTGGTCACCGGGATGCTGAAATTGTCCAGGGCTTTATACGTATTAGTAAAGACGAGGCTGTCATCGCCGGGGGCAGAAGTAGACCCGCTCACGGTCAGCTCATTGCTCAGGTGGGCGAATGCCGCGTAGCCGGTAATGTATTCCTGAATGGGCTTTTTAACGCCGCCGCCCAGATTGATTTGCGTGTTGTCCGTATCATGAAGAATGTTGCCCTTAATGCTGCCGTTCATCAGGTAATTCTGCGCGTCGTTTAGCGTAAACGAGACACTGCCGGTTCCGGTATATGCCACCCGGATATCGTCGGACTCCGAGACCGCCGTACCGGAGGCGATGATACTGCCGTTTTTTGTGACCGTCAGATTCGCCGTGTCGCCCGACCACGACAGCGTGGTTTTATAGAGCGGCGGGATATACCCCAAATGGCTGAAAGTCAGCTTGCCGGCGCCCGGGTCATAGTGCATGGCCAGGGTGGTGATGGGGCCGGCGCCGCCGGGCTGATACTGCGCCATCATCGCGTCGATCGCGTTAGTGCATACGAGATCATCGCCGGTATATGCCGCGGCGTCTGTATAGTGCCATACCGCGCGCTGCATTTTTTCATACCGTCCGAGTCCGAGGACTTGGGTGAGATAGTCATCCGTTACAGAGGTGTCCAAGTCGAACAGATCGCGGAACTCCTGTATGGTAAATCCGGCGCCCAGCCCGGTTGTGCTGTTGAAATCCGGTGCAAGGCCAGTGTTCTGGTAAATACCTTTTTTCCCCTGGCTCGCCAGGGCGGCCGCCAGCGCTGCGGACGTATTGTCCGCGGATGAATTCTGATAAGTATAAGTCGCTTTGGGATCCGGCATCCCACCGTTAATATCGGCGCACAGGCCAAAATATTCCCACGTGTTGGCCGCATCATAGAGCCGGGCTAATGTGAAGCCGCCGGTAGCCTTATCACTGAACGCATTCAGCTTGATGGAGGCGCTGGCCGTAATAGGATAATCCGTCGCGTTGGGTCGCAGGGTGTAGGACGGGTTATCGCCGCCGCTCACAACGGCGCCAGCGCCGCTCGAACCCAGCGCCGTCCACGTGCTCTCGTCCGGCCAGGTGTCCGTCCCGGTGTTTTTCGCGTAGGTCATCGTCACGGTCCCGTTACTCGCCACGACAGCCTTGACCATATACACGGCGCCGTCGTAGGCCCAGCCGGTCGCGCCGCTATCAGCTTCCGCGATCTTAAAGTAATAGGTGTTGCCCGTGACTACGTTGGCAAAATCAAACGATTTTGTACCCGTGCCGCCCGACGTGGTGATCGCCAACGTAGACGGATTAGGGGAAGCGAGCGGGCTGCTCACGGTCGTCGGGTCAGCGGCGCTCTTCACCTGGGTACAGGTGAAGTTAAAGGTTCCGTCTTTTGCGTCCTCGCCCGATTGGTTTGTTGTGGTTTTAGTCACCGGTATGCTGAAGTCGTTAGCGGCAAACCCAGCATGTAATGAAAGTGCAGTTGCTAGCAAAATGACGGCCACCAAAAGCGGCGCAAATATAACCGGCACAAATTTCCTGCGTTTATTATTCGAGATAATGCCCTTTACGAATAAATTCGTAGCTTTCATTTAACCATACCCCCTATTGCTTTTTTACTATAAAATTGCTCCCCGTAAAATGACACAAAAAATATTTCGTACTATCCTTCTAAGTACTAAAACAAATATTTGCTGCTCCAGTTTACCACAAATAATGCTTTTCGTAGCCTCTCTCTTGCTATATTTTGCATACAAATATAGTCACCGAAATGAATATGGCAGGAACAAACATACTACGACCGTCTTGCCTCGGCTCTCTTTGTCTGTAACGGCTGCGATCGTTATCACAAAATATACAGAACAGGCAGCCAACCGCATTCTATCGCTATTGAAGGATGCAACCACCTGAAAGGCTTAGAGAGTATAAATGATTCGTTCAAACATGCCGCGAAGTGGCTCCAGGTTGCTGTGCTCCATTGCGGCTATAGAGCAAGGATCATGAACCGGATCATCAATAAAGCAACAGCTAATCGAGCCCGTAGCGCTTCCGCGCGTCTGCTATCATCTGCTCGGCCGAAACTTTTCCCACAATATAACGGCGCCCATCTTCCGCAGCTTTCTCGGAGATCTCCAGCCCTTCAAGCCGCACATTAGCCCGTGCCTGACGAACGCTCTCGGCACGCTTCTCTTTTGGGGTCATCACTCGCTTCTTCCCGTTATCCCCAAAACCACAGCAAGTTCTTCCGAGATGCTCCGCATTTCGGTGGGAGTCAACTCTCCGATCTTCTCCCCCAGTTCATCTTTTGCAACCGTTACGATCTTTTCGGTCATAACAAAGCTATCCTTATTGAGGCCATTTACAGCACCCGCTGATATAAAAACTCTTGTTGGAATATCGCCCGACTCAAAAGTCGTGAACAAGCACAGCACAATCGAATCAAACATGTTCGCCTCATCGGACTGAACGATCACTACTGGTTGCGCTTTGCTTGCATAGCCATCGTCGCGCAACGTCCATATCTCACCGCGCTTCATGGAGAGCCTTTCGCGCCAGACGCGTAGCGAAATCGGTCGCTTCTGATTCCGTCTCAAAAGCCTCTATCTCTTGACGGTTCAGACGAACATCAAAAGGAAATCCACTCCTGGCATTAAAAGCAGCAACAAACATACGCAAAGCCTCAGCGGGAGTCGTCCCCAGAGCGTTGGTTATCGCCCGGAATTTTTGTCCCTGTTCTTCATCAACTCTCGTAGCAATCTGGATTACAGACATTTCACACCTCACAGCAATTCATAACAATACATAACATATTATAGCAGACTGTGAGTATCACTGCATAACACACATCGCTTGAATAACCATGTATTAGGGTAGAAAGGAATCTCGTGGAGCAACTTCAAATACTATTCGGTAGCAAAGCGGCAGCTTATGTTCTGTTGTTCATAGAAGCATACGGCTCAGGTCACGCCGCGCGGATCGCGTCGACCTTCGATACTCCTCTGAGTGGCATACAGCGGCAACTGCTCAAGTTCGAGACCAACGGCATCCTGGTCAGTAGGCTCGTGGGGAAAACGCGCGTCTTTGAGTTCAACCCCCGCAGCCCACTGGCACGAAACCTCAAACAGTTCCTAGCCATCGAACTGGATAACCTCCCCCGCGAAACCTACCAACAATACTTCTACCAGCGCCAACGCCCGAGGAGAACAGGTAAAAAACGACAGAACAAACTTGAGATCGCCGAACTCCTGGCCAGAGGCGAAGCTGAGATCGAAGCTGGAATTGGCACGCCATTAACTGACGTCATCACCAACGCCCGCCAACAACTGAAAGATGCAGCCACCTGATGGTCGTCCGCTCCCCCCCAGCTGAAAAAGACTTTTTCGCGGCGGTCACCTGGCTAAGTGAACGCAGTCTCACCAGCGCCAAGTATTTCATCGACAACGTCGAGCAAGGCTTCAATCAACTCGAGCTCTTCCCCAATTCCGGCGCGCATATTCCCGAATTCCCTAACCTCCAAGCCGCTCATGCCGTAAGTGCGCTAATTGACATGTTGGTTCATTGCCGAAATCAAAATTGCCCTTCAACCTGATTTCCGCCGCGCAGTGATCGCAATAATCTATGTCGGAACAAGTCAAGCACTGGTACCCTTCAGGCGCTTTTTCATCACGCGCAACCTTGATAAAGGTCTCATAGCCTTCCTGCATGCTACCGTTCAGAAGATCATAGCCGCTACTTCGCTCATTCAGACAAAGATGCAACATTCCGCTCGCAGAAATTGTAGCGTCTTTATCCCCGGCGTGGCAAAGATACCTGAAGCCACAGGATCTACGGCAATTTCTATGTTCGTGAAAGAGATCCAGATTTGCTACACCGCGCTCCCACGCTTCGTGAAGCTTATCATCGTGTTGTTCAAACCAGAGGGCCTCCTCTGGAGTAATTGCATGCTCAAGCACATCCAAGCAGCCGTTGTTTTCTGGTACCAACTTCGTTGAATATCTGAAAGGTACGTCAAGCTCCTCTGCGAATTGACGCAAAGCAAGTATTTCATGTTGATTTATTTTGGTTGCAACAGACTTTAGCTCAAAAGGAATGTTGTGCTCTTTGAGCTGCCTGATTGCTTGCATAACTTTTTCGTGACTACCAGCTACACCCGTCATTTGTTCATATACTTCCGGGCTATGACCATACACCGTGATGCTCAGGTGTGACACGGGATACTCTATGAAGGACGCGATGTGCTCAGGTTTAAGCTCTGCTGCGTTTGTCAGGACACTCACAAACATGCCTTTATTTCGAGCGTATTCGTAAATCTCGCAAAAATCAGATCGAGTGAGTGACTCGCCGCCTGTCAGGCTTAAATCTAGTGTCCCATGCTCATAGAGCTGGTCGATTATTCCAGTAATCTGCTTTAAGCTCAAATCTTTATTGCTTCGCTCAAACCCGCCGTAACAATGGATACATCGAAAATTGCAGTGATGAGTAATCTCCAGTGTGACGCTCAGCGCAAGGTCATCTTTTAAGTCCTTAAAGAGTTCATCGGATGTGATGCAATTATTGAATGTATCTACCATTAACACTACGCCTTCAGTAACCCTTGCTTAACCAAATCCACGCAAAACTGCTCCACTGAAGATTTCTCTTCTTTTGAAAGATGAAATTTGTCCGCTGTTGCGTCAACTAGCCCAGCAAGCTCCTTTCTTGATGCATTCGCCCAAATCCATGCACCCATCTCATTGAGTGACAGGTAACTCTGAGTTACGGTGTTTCGTCGCGCCGGAATGAGCAAATGAAGACTTCCCACGTGGCGCAGAACAAATGCATGATTTGTTTGCACACTAATCCTTCCTTTGGTACTTCTGCTTTAAACTTCCCCTCTCCAGCCAATATATTTACTTTGCGTATCTACATTTGACCGGAGAGGGTTTTGTATCTGTTCCACTAACTAAAAACAGCAGCCTTTTGAAGTGGTAGCTGACATGAAATTTGAGCAGCTGCAGCCACTTGACGAATACTGCGGTCCAATACTTTGCGCAATTAGCGCACGATCACGCTCTTGCTGTGCCACACTCGCATCGTTATACCGCTTGACTTCGGTTATCTTTGGCATCTCCATCAGATTCTCACCTCCCTCCTGTTTGTCCAAGGCGTTTCTATCAGGTTCTCACCTCCCTTCTAGTAAACTAGACTTTCTAAAACTGTTTGTTCCAGTATTTCTCGTATTTTTGCATAGTTGGTATCTTTAGCTAAAATTGGTTTATTAAGGTCTGCAAGAATTCCAGCCTCACGTATAACACACGATGACATGGTTTCCAAGACGGACATGATATACTGCGACTGCCCGGATCCTTGTATCGCGAAATCGACAACCGCCCTTGCAAATAGATCCGGAAGAACAATACCTCCTTCAAATAGAACCTGCTCTTCCAAATGCATACAACAAACGATAAACCCCCTATTTACAAATTCTTCTTCCGAACTCTCGTGCTCATATCTTTCTTTGAATGCTTTGATGAATTGAAGCATTTCATCCGTGTCATAGTCATCTATCTTTTTATCCTCCATTGTCAAGCCCATCATGATGCATGAAGAATACAGGAGCATATTTTCTGATGTCTCAATCGGTACGGTTAAACATTTCCGCATAGCTCGATCCTCTCTAGTTCACTGCTCTCTTTCAAACTAATCAGTGCGACTGCAGATGTTTGAGCTTTGCTTCTTCAGCGTTTAATTCAGCAATGCGAGCATTAATCGTGGCTAGCTCGGAACTAACAGTCAGGTCATGGTCTTCTATACCGCTATACAGCACTTTTCTTGCTATGACATATGCAGCAATAATAATTGCGCTCAATATCCAACCAACTGTACCGAGCCAGAGAGCTATAACCAAGCAGAGAAATCCACCGCCAAACATCACAAGAAATCCCCACCCAAAACTATCAAAAAACCAATAGTCTCTTTTTCGTGAGTCAATATCTCTTTGTCTTTCTCGCAAAGGAGCAGAAGCGCTAATCAAATTACTTCGCTCTTCCCTAATAACTCTTATTGATTCCTCAAAATCCTTTACCATGAATAAACTCCTCTCTCTCTAATCAAATAGAAGCAACAATGCTGCACCAACTACCTGAGCGCCGAAGCGGTCAACATGACCAACAATGGGACTTCATGACGGCGCGTCATATACCGCATCATCAGAAAGCACTCGCTTATTCCAGTAGGGCTGCTCTAATTTTTTCACGCTGCTTAAGACTGGCGCTAAGTGATGGCAAATACTTTCCGCTCTTGTTCGCCATTCTGCCAAAAATGTTTGAATCTAATGCCACCAACGCAACATCGCAGCTAGAGTCCGCGTCAACAACATGAACTTGAACTGCCCAGCCGTGAAAAACCATCACTCCAGTTGTACCCTCTAGCAAGACTTCAATATCCGCATGATCATCAAATTTACCCAATGCACCAGACGCAGATTCAAGCTGTGTGACCTCCGCCCCAAGCTGACGAGCGATTGTAGAAAGCTTACTTCCGACTGTCTCGAGAGAACCGTTAACCTTAAATCTTATTATGTCAGTATTGTTCAAAAGAAAACCCACTGTCCTGACCTTCCTCTATTCGATTACATTGAATTAATCGTAGAACAAAATATCGACTATCTATTCCGCCTCATTGAGCGCTTGATTAACAGTCCATGGCGCATTAAGGAAAGCCGCTTCGAAGAGGCGTTCTGCCACCGGTATGGAGTAATTACACGCTGAAGCAATATATGCACCAAATTCCTCAGATGTTTTGGTTTCCCCTTCTCGCCATAGCGTGCCATCTTGAGTAATATTGCTACCGGCAACTATATTGTGCGTCTGGTCATCCATTCTGTTGCTAACAAGTACACTATAAACTTTTCCACGTCCGAACATCTTGCCATAAGAACCTATTCCACTCCAAAAGTCCGGTGCTGCATCACAAGGATTGGTCCCTATTTGATTCGCAGCCTGTGCGAACTCTAAAGCTGCGCTGGCACACCATTCTATTGCCTTTTGCTCTCTGCGCTCTATAGCTTCTTTTTTTGCTTGTATTGCCTCGACATCAAAAATGCTCATACCCTTATCCTTTCTCATTCGTTCGTCTACAAGGGGATAAGGTGCATCGCAAAAAGGCGCCTAACCCCTTTGCGTCAAACCAGATGTTGAGAATAACTGAACTATCAGTGATTCAAACCAGTTTAAGGAGCTAGACGCCTCTTTACTGGTTTGAACCAGAATTCGTTAAAAAAAATAGTCCAGTTTCTCAACTGGTTTGACGCAATTAAAAGTATATCATGATTGGAGATTTGGTTTTGGTTATTGCCAACCCTATTTGTGTTTTAGGTGCGTGAGAAAGTGGCGCGCCGGGAAGCGAAGCGGGCTGTCGCCCGTGAGCTGCCCGGGAAGCCGCTTTATCGTAAGCGCATAATCAGCCACACCTTGACCTGAGGTACTGCTACTGAGTAACGTAGAGCTCTTTTGGAAGACTACCTGAATGAGGACAAAGATCCCTGTAGCTCTCAGGTGTAGCATCAGGAAATTGCTCAAAGAGCCAGGTGAGGTATTCAAAGACCCTCAGGTTATTTTCCTTGGCAGTCTCTATGATCGAATACAAGGTAGCAGAAGCGTGCGCGCCCTTGATCGAGTTGGTAAACAACCAGTTCTTCCTGTTATGTGTTATAGCGCATAACAAGCACTATGTTCTGAGTTGCGCTATGTGCCAAGTGACTACATTCTCCCAGCTGAAAGCCGCATAACCTGGCTGATTTCAGCACATAGCGCAACGTATCATCTTGCTATTAACTTCAAGAACTCAATTATTGAGGTATCTGCCTGGTATTTCTCTTCTGCCTTAGCGCTGGGGCCACATACCGTTGATAGTGCTTTTTGCTTAAGCTCCATACTAGCCACCATATACTTGTGCGTAGTTGTAATGCTTTCATGCCCCAGCCATATTGCGATTGTAGAGAGATTAACGCCTGACTCAAGCAGTGCCATAGCAGTTGAGTGGCGAAATACATGAGGGGTTATAACTTTGTTCAGTATCTCAGGGTAGGTACTTTTTGCAACTCCAGTATGGCGCTCAATTAAAGAGCGCGCCCCTGACCTTGTAAGGTGATCAACATTTCTTCCTGGAAAGAGCCAATCCTGTATGCTTAAGCTGTGCTCCTCAATATATGTGCTGAGAGCCTCTGCTGTTTCTCGCCATAAAGGTATTCGTCTGGCTTTGCGCCCCTTGCCATTAAAAGTTGCGTAGCATTTTCCCTGTTGGAACTCAAGCGACGCGACACGAAGTGTTATGACTTCGCTGATACGTGCGCCTGAGTTGAACAGTAGCCTAATGATTAGCTGGTCACGACGGCCAACTGATGTAGCAGTATTACATGATGCCATGATAAGACTAACTTCTTCAGCGCTAAGAAAATCCAGAAGTGGCTTCTTGGTCTTCTTTAAAGGCAAACCCTTTATGCCATGAGCCCAGGCGGCAAGAGCCGGTTCTTCATAAGAGATAAACTCGGCAAAGGACTTTATTGCAGCAATCCTACAGTTGATGGTTTTGGCTGAGTTGCTACGCTCACTCTCGAGATAATTGGCAAATCTCATTATGGCGACAGCCTTAATATCGTCGAAAGTGATCTTATCAGGGCATACCCCCTCTTTATTGGCAAACCATCCAATAAGAAGTCGAAACGAATCGCTATATGCAGCAATAGTGCAGGGAGAGGCATTGCGGTAGTCTATAAGCCACTTCACGAAGAAGCGCTGTAGCAGTTCTTGGAAGCTAGCAGTCATAGTCAGTCACCTCAATTCCTGTCGATCGCTTGGACGCTGCGATGTCTAACATCTCCGGTGTGCCAGTAAGATACCAGTAGGTATCCGACACTTTTGTGTGTCCAAGATATGTTGACAGTATCGGCAAAAGGGTATCAGCATCTTTGCCCTCGGCAAGCCAGCGCTCAATAGTTCGACAGGCAAACGTATGACGAAAGTCGTAAAGACGTGGCGGACGACGTGCCCATGATAACTGCCCTTTGGGAAGAAGAACGTTTCTGGTGGTCTGTAGGGCGTATTCTGCTGCGCGGAGGTTAACAGACACGCCCCTGCTCCACAAGAAGAAGTGCCCCTCGTCACAGCAAAGTAAACGGCGGGAGAGGCGATAGTTCTTAAGATGTTGTGCGACATCATCAGAGATAGGGGTACTGCGCGACTTCGTAAACTTAGTTTCGTTGACATGGATGACCTTCCTGGAAAGATCTACATCAACATCACGCAGCTTCAAGGCTTCTTGTGGCCGCAGACCAGTCGCCCAGAGCAGAGCAATTATTGCTGGCGCGCTCAGTCGTCTTAGCCCATCAGGGGAATAAAGGTTTGACATCTCCTTGATAATCAGGGCTGTCTCTGACTCCGTATATACGTAGGGCTCTGTGCGTTCATGGCTGCGAATGCGACCCTTAGGAATCAACCGAGCGCTTGGGTCGTAAAAAGTGATGTAGCGGGCAAAGGTGGCAATTGTTTCCCTGCGCCGCGAAGCAAACCATTCACTTATGTTTGGCTTAGAGCCAATCCATGCCTGTACGATGTCACCACAGACAGGCCCATCATAGTGAATCGACTCGGTAAAGGCGGCAAAGCGCCGCAGCTCTGCCGCTTCGATATTAATCTTAAAACCAAGGCTCTGTTTAAAGCCAATATAATCATTAACTTGTCGGGTAATCTTATTCAAGGAAATCACCTGGCCATTGTGCACAGACAAGCTTTAGGTGGGCCTCATCAATCTTTGCATATGTCATAGTGGTTTGAACCTCTTCGTGCCCAAGCACATCCGCTATCACTTTGAGGGGAACACCGTTATTAACCATACGACTTGCAGCTGTATGTCGCAGCATATGAAGCCCAAATGGGTCGATACCAGCTCGACGAGCGATCCCACGTACAGTCATCCTCAGATTTACCGATCCCATAGGAGTCCCAGCATCGTGCAAATGTCTCAGGAATAGTACACCGGCAACAGGGATACGCTCGTCTATGATGTAGGAGGTAAGCGCGTTGCAGGTCTCCTGATCGAGAGGCAATCTTCTTGATCGAGAAGATTTTGTTTCGTGTATTGACACGCAACCTGCCAAAAAATCAATATCGTCAAGATCAAGTTCAGCAACCTCGCAGGTACGTAGTCCAAGGTTTACAAAACATGTCACTATGGCAGCATTTCTCAGTGGTGCGCGATAACTGCTAGCAGCCACGCTTTTGATACTTTCTATCTGTTCAGTATTTAATACCTTTGGTGTTCCTGCTCTTGACCAGGCTGGCAAAGCAAGCGGTATTCCAGTAATCCTTGCTGCACTAACATGCCCACTTTCTAAGAGAAAGCGCGCATAGGATCGCAGACGCCCGATGAGCACCTTTTTAGATGAAGGCAAAATACCGGCCTTATCCTTGGAGAGAAATCGAATAATTTTTTGCTCATCAACGGTATCAAGATTTAGCTTACCATCAGGAAAGGTATAGCAAAGAAAATGCTTCACCGTAGAGCACGCACCATTTAGTGTCGATTCAGCCAGAAACGCGTTCTCTTTAAGGTATGCTCTAAATGCACCCACTTCACACAAGATGGCCGGCATTGGCTGATAGTCGTCGCGTGCATGACGCTTGCCAAAGCGAACACCAAAGACAAACTCAAATAAAGCATGGAGGGCGGCCTGCCCTACGGTGCGCCGACAAGCTGGCAAGTTTTCTATGTACATCGTAATTGCACTGCGCGCATTCTGTTTGGTACCAGGTATCCCCCCTGCAGCTATTACAAACTCCTTTATAGCGCACATATACTGATTCTTGACTGTCGCACTGGTTAGTCGCCTATTGAGATAGCATTCAACGGCTTTGATATCAATGTCCATGTTCCATCTCCAATCTACTAAACGATATGGACTAGAACAGTATGAGTGCTATGTGCTGAAATCAGCCAGGTTGTGCGGCTTTCAGCTGGGAGAATGTAGTCACTTGGCACATAGCGCAACTCAGAACATAGTTCCTACCGATGACAAAGGGCTTGATCGAGCGTTCAGCTCGGTTGTTGGATAGTTCCAGTCTGCCGTCAAGGTAGACGTTCCTCAAATAGGGTTCCTGACTTAAGAGATAGCGTATCGCACGGCCTGGCGCTGACTTGGGAAGCGCCCGGACTCCTCTCGCCCAGCAGATGAACTCATCAAAGATCGGCAGGGACCTTTCAAGGCGCAGTTGGTATCTTGCTTCTGGATCAGTATCTGTCCACTGCTTCTCCAACGCAAAGAGTTTATTGCAAAAGGCAAGCCCTGCTGCGGCCAGCGAATTTATCCAAACATCTTTAGGCGTGATATCTGCGGCGTCATTGAACTTACGGCGCACATGAGCCATGCAACCCACTACTGTAACGTCGTTCAGTTTATGGTAAGCCTCATAGCCATCAGTGTGCAGGTATCCGCCAAATCCTTTAAGGAAGTTCTGCGCACAGGACGTCGCTCTGGACTTTTGCCAGTCATAGATGATCAAAGGGTGGGCTGCGTCTGAACCTGTTCGATAAAGCCACATATAGCTTTTTGCAGCAGGGCGCTTGTCTGGTTCTTTGAGCACCTGCATTACCGTCTCATCAGCATGAAGCACTTCACAGCCAAGCAGGTCTTTCCTCATCTGCTCAATAAGGGGACTGAGCTTAGAGGCCGCAGCTATTATCCAGTTAGCCATGTTGGCGCGTGGCATCTGTATACCTTTAGCTCTCCAGTCAACCTCTTGGCGATAGAGCGGAACTGACAGAACGTACTTGCTCTCGATAATGTGAGCAAGCAGGCTCGGTGAAGCAATCGTCTTGGGCAAAAACGGCTTGGGAGATGGCGCCTTGATGATTGGGGTGGTGATGTCCTCTCTGTCACAGTGCCTGCAGGCATACTTGTGTCGGGCATGCTCTGTGACATATATCTTTGCCGGGACGATCGTAAGCTCGCTTCGCACCTCTGGTCCCATGTCATGAAGTGGGCCTAAGCATTGCGGGCAGACCCTTTCTTCCTCATCCAGCTCATAGTCAATGCGAACATGCTCAAGTGCTGAGAGATCAGCTTCTCTTTTACCAACAGCTTTATGGTGCCGGTAGGTAATCTCTTCGGCTGCTGGTTCTGTTGCATCGGGGTCAGCCAGACTTTCAGCCTCATTAAAAAGCTGGAGTTGTTCGGTATCGCTTGCTTCAGATGAGGGAGCGAACAGGCGCTTGTAGGCAAGCTTTCTTTCGCTGAGAAGTTGCTCGGCTAAACTGCGTAGTGTAGCGTTTTCGGCTTCGAGCTCAGCGATGCGCGCCCGTGCTTCTTCAAGGCTTCCTGCTGGCTCTTTTGGCCTCGTTTCCATGACCTAAAGCTAACATAAAACCGCAGATTGGATACGGTTTTTGAGGTGGCAAAACAGCAACAGAAATTATGCTTTTAGACGGACTGCGATTGGGCAACTTCATCTCGTTTTATGATGCGAGTAACAGCGGTGGCAGAGATCAAGACAGAGAGCTCAGCAGGGCTTAAAACGATCGTCTCATAGCTCTCTGTTTTCGCATTCGGCCACAGGTAATGACCCTTCTCTAGGCGCTTGAAATAGAGCCAAAAGCCGTCAGCGTCCCACTCCAGTATCTTGATGCGGTTGCGCTTCTTATTGCAGAACACAAAGACTGAGGCATCGGTACTTGATAGCTTAAAGGCTGCCTCGACAAGTGCCGCCAGCCCGTTTATCTGTTTGCGCATATCAGTTGGTCCTGCTGCCAGATAGACTTGCTTACCTTCAAAACTTAACATGGCGACACGCCTGCCAAGTGAGCAAGGATCGCCGCTGCATCTTTTGCAGTGGTGCTAAGCGTGACGCCTCTGCAGGTGACGGTGACTGTGGGTATAGATGATGACGACTGAACCTGTACAAACTTTGGGCACATGCCGTCTTGCTCTCGTCTCATTTTATTAAGACGTGTTAAGGCGGCGTGCAGAGTTTGCCAACTTACGCCTTGCTGGGCGCACCACTGCTTTTGTGGCATGCCGCTTGCTCTCATGTCCTCAATGATAAGTGCCCACTGCTCAAGGGTTCTCATAGCCGCTACCTCCTTGTATCCAGGTGTTACTGCCGGGTTTAAAGGTAGCTGGCTGTAAGTGAAATTGAAAGGTGCTGATTATCGTGCGCTTACGCTTTATCGCGTGCATAAAACACAAAGAAAGAGCCCTTTGTGTTGGCGACGACCTACTCTCCCACGGACTTACTCCGCAGTACCATCGGCGCTGAAGGGCTTAACTTCCGAGTTCGGAATGGGATCGGGTGTACCCCCTTCGCCATAGTCACCAACACAAAAGGCTCTCGTCTTCTGTGAAAATATTGCATTTTCAAGTGCTGCCCTGGATTCTGCGTCGGCTCGCAGAATGACAGGGAAGCAAGTTGCGCGTCTGGATCCTGCGACTACGCGCAGGATGACAGTTAGCACAGGTACCCTGAATGCTAAATAGCGT
>Ga0123357_10006648_pt1 | contig 14163 bp, 10 predicted proteins | sample TergutEmb28metaG_FD_89873 | JGI IMG/M metagenome (GOLD analysis project Ga0123357, IMG submission 89873) | Embiratermes neotenicus P4 segment gut microbial communities from Petit-Saut dam, French Guiana - Emb289 P4 | ecosystem: Host-associated > Arthropoda: Insects > Digestive system > Gut ... | reverse complement strand
TTATTACATGCAGAAATTTATTACGAATAAGATGAAAAAGGAGTTATCATTCTGCCTTTTTTAGTTTAATTGTTATGATTTTTTTTCCCCTGGAGGGGAGACCTGTTTCTGGTATAGTACGTAGATTTAAATGTCCCGTGAAAAAACTCGGCTCTTCTGCCCAGGCACTAGCGATTTAAATGGAACGGGGAAAGGGTTAATATTACATGAAAATATCCAGCATGTTTCTCCTGTGTTTGAAAATTCATGCATAGAAAGTTTGTGGCTGGAGTTTCTGGGTAGCTGCATTGCCAATATCAGAGAACTCAGATAGCAAAGCTGACAAAAAAGGGCTAATATAAAACTGCAGTGATGTAGAAATACAAATAATTAAATCACACATAATTAGTTGTCTGTATACTTAATAATATTGTACCAATTAAAGTGATTAGATGATGATATTCACAATTTAATGGCAAACATTCAGATTAGGAGACGTGGAGAATGGGACAGTCATACTCATTGGTACTTTGTCCACCACAACTTTTCTGCTACATAAAAAATAAAGTGAAAAATGCCAAGAGGCAAATGAGAATTCATAACATAAATCACAAGCTCAATGACAGCATCAGAATAGTATACGTTAGATCCTGCATCTGTACACCAAGCCCAAATTCAAAGACATTTATATGTTCAGCATGTTAGCATCTATAGTAGTTACAACATTAATTAGTTGGTACATTTTTCCTTCTTTGTTATTCCAGTGATACTTCTCAAGAAAGAATTGTCAGTGAGGTTGGGTTCCTTTTTGATTTTCAATACTCTGCATCAACATTTTGTTGAAGTTGGAAAGAAATTCCAGCCATCAATGTATGTGACAGCAACAGTGGCATAATGGTAGAGCACTTGTTCATAAGGCTGCATGTAACATACATACAAAGCTGGGACAGTATCTTCAGCAAAAATTAACTTCACGTGACATGGATTGTGTATCACAATAAAAGCCCATAAAAGCCTCTAAAATTTAAAATTTGAAGGTTACAAATGCAATTCTGTATTATGTAACACATTTTTGGACAGCCAATACAAGACATAAGTTGTACATTTCTGCAATATTACACACATCAGTGGATGAATATGCACCTCTAAATATTCTTTTCACATATGAATGAAACTCCAACAAAACAATATAGACAGGCACAGATGTTGGATAATAACTGAAATACACATATTAAAATCAAATGCAGTCTTTTTGTCATTACCAATAATGCAATTAATTCAGTTTAAATCAATGTCCTGTTACAATACAGAACTACCAGAAGAAAGGTCCATCTTTGGAGTTGTGAAAATTATCACATTAGTTCCCACATTCAGAACCACTATAGCAGATTATTTATTACCAAGGCACATCACATCTGTCACATCGCAGACAACATCAGTCATCTATAATATCCATTGCTCGCGCACTCATACTGTCAGAAACATAGAAAGCCATTAGGGATACTATTGCCAACATCGGCATCTATTTATACGCATTCGCTCAGTTGTCATTTCCCCACCAACTGATTTCAGAATACAGCAAGCGTATAAATAAAGTGAACTACAGGCATTCATACTTCAGGCACAAGCCTTTGTGTGCAAAAAAGTAGAATGTGCTTAAAAAACACACACCTTAGACAAATACTGTCTTCAGAAAAAAAAATTCTTCAAAAACTGGAAATAATGGAGAGCTGGAAAAATTACATAACTAGGAGATTCATAATTTCTTGTCTTCATCTGACACTTTACGAGTTATCAAATCAGGGGCTATGAGAGGGTTGGGAAGTGTGGTTCACCCATAAAAGATGGGAAATTACATAACAGTTCTGTTCCCCCTTGAAGGAACAGATCTTTGAAACATGAGATCATATTAAAATGGATCTTTGAGACACAGGATGTGAAAACTTGACTAGAACTGGACCAGGATAAAATGAATGATTGGTACTTGCACACAAAGTAATGAACTTCCACATTTCAAGAATGGTAAGAATTTTCTTCACTAGCTAAGCAATATTTTCTTCTCAAGATATGGAACACAGAAAACTGGATTAAAAATTAATCTATAATATACTAGCAAACCTGCAAAACCTGTCACATCAGATGTCAAAATAGGGCTAATAAAAACAATATTTTTAAGTCACCACACCTCAGATAGTCACTGCTTGATGTAAAGGGTAGATCTTCATGTAACTACACATAGACATTCTTACACAACAACCAAATTTTAGCAGTCACTATTTATGAATGTATACTTACTCACTGTATCAATACTATTAATACACCTAACTGGAAATGCAAGATAATGCATTTCAGTGTTTTCATGACATCACACATTTAGAACAGAAGAGCCCTGACATAAATTTCAAAATAAATTCTCTACAAAACACAGATCACATATAATGACTATATTTTAGCAATTTCACATCATGTTACATTATACATATATTTATTATGACTAAAATACAAAATTGCTGACAGGTCAAAATATTAGAAGACAAATCACCACATACAGAATAACGAACTTTAGAATTCCATTATTTCATACACAAAAGTTATTTATTAAGATGAACTACACAAAGATTCTGTTACGATCCACTTTACTCCTATCTTATCCTCCAAAGATCTATGTTGTAACACTACCTTCTCCTTGAGTCTTCATGGCCCGAGCCAATTCCGGCTGCCTCTCTTTTTGTTCAGGTGTTATAAGCCATCTCTGGACATGAACGTTAGGACAAACGCCAAACAGGTCTAATGGAGGCATTCCCACCAAACTGTATGATGTTGAAGTCTGACAATGGTCAAGATTCACAGAAGCAGCATTCAGAATTGGGACCTGATGGAAAGTCGGATTTGAAAGAATGTATTCCTCAATTACAGTCATTTCAGGGAAAGTCTGATGTAATTGCTGAGATGACTGAACCATCACAAAATCCTTTATCCTTGCTTCTCCACGCTTTCTTTTTGGCTCATTCATCATTGCCACCATTATGTCTTGTGTTTTCTGACATCTTGCTCCTGTATCGAAATTAATTATATTACACATCACAGCACCAGCACAGAATTCTCCAGAGTGGCAACCAAAATTACATGGATCCACAAAAATACTCCACCCAGACAATGGAAAGCTGTTTACTCCTTTTGTTTACTTTATCATCACACTGCAATGCTAACAGCAAGTACACACATATTACTTGATTTTTGCAGCATACTGTGACTTACAAATCTTCAATGCTAGCACATAATCTGATCAAAGAAACTACAAGAAGACATAAAATCAAGTGTGGGATACCACCTGAACAAAAGTTAAGAATAAAGGAAATAAGATAGACTTAACCACTATGGTCAGCATTCTACCAGTACTAATTCAAAGATACTGAAGGCATGGACAACAGTAGTAGAAGGGGAGAAAAATAAACATGTTCCAGTATTTTGTAAGTGAAAAGGGACAACTAATAACAGCCACACAGTCAATCCAAAATGCAAGAGAAACATTTTTTTCCTACCTCCTCATAGTCAAGGTTCTTAAAATCCAATACAAACAGTATCAACAAAGTCTCTTGTGAAAGAAGCACAAACTTCAAATCAAGCAGCACTTGAAGAAACTATGTGGGGCCAGTTCAATCCAAACAATGTCTATTTCCATAGATCAACTTTAATAGTATCCTCCCAATTCCTTTGCCTTCCAATTATGTGTCTTAAGAGAGTATTTCCTTCAAGAGTCTACACTTTTTCAATGTGCACGTTCGACCCCATAAAACCTACATCATGTAACTAATTTAACAATGTTTTATAGATATAGCTTGGCATTTTTTTTAACAAATGTCTTCCATTCCCACCTAATCCACAAGTCTTAGTTCCAAATACATACTTCTTCTCAAATATGTAACTTTCCTTTCTCTTAATCATAAAAAAATGGCATGCAAATTATACCGATTCTGATTCTTTGTACACAATATAAAGGGATGCAAGTCTGAATAACTCCATCAGAAAATGCACCTCTAACTCTGGTCTGTTGCTTCAATCATGCAGCTGTTCAAAACATGCAATGCCCCTCAGTAAACAAAAAAGTCAGATGGGAGGAACAGATATCAACAAGTAGAAAGTTTCTTTCACAAGACTAACACAACACACATGGGCAGCATACTTCATTATACAGGCTTCTTCCTTTTAAAAGGATTGGGCTGTAGAGAGGCTAGAATCTCCCCACACAGCCCCCCATTCTATGGCACTCTCTTAAAGTTTCAGTCACTGACAAACTCATAAAGAAAACATGTTAGAAAATGTCCAGAGAATGTAACACTTCTGTCACGTTGACTTTATTTCCATTACATATAATATTATCTATCCCATATAAAAACTAATGGTGTGTGGCTGTATGTATGTCATCAGCGGATATTTTATGCAGCGTACATCCACAATATTAATACATTTCAATAATGTGGGTAGGTTGTTTCAAACAGTAAGCAATGCTTTTAAACTTTCTAGAGTTAAACTGGATTTGACTCCATGCACTTCAATAAGATGTACGATTTTCTTCTTTATGACATAATGGTACAGGTTAGTTTGATCCATTATGAGCTTCATTCCACTTGTCACAAACAAAGAAACAAAAACTTGCAGTGTGTTACTGTTAGGGAAAACATCTTGGGTTGTATTACTTCAACTCTGACTTTAGTCCCTTGAATAGATCAGCCAGAATGATAGTTCCACAATGCAGATCATTTCAAAACCCTGACAACTCACTCAGAGAAGTGGGTGTATTAGAGCAGCAAAAGATATTTATTCACTTCCTGGTGCAAAGCATGAAAAACATAATACATGTAAGAATAATACAATTAATAAAATTAATACTGCTCTGCAGGCACTTTTATGCAAAACTTACGTGACTAAAAGGAAGCATCTGCTTGAGGTGACTTCAAAGTTTTTAACAATTCATCAGTAAGTTCCACTAATTTTTTTTTGCATGGAAAAAAATATCTCAGCAAACAATAAATGGTGACTAAATTCACTCACTGAAATAAATTTACATGAACAATATTTTCCAACAACTTACAATATTTTACAACTCACCAGCAAAGAAAATGTTTGTAGACAATATGTTGTAACTGGTACTATACACAGCAGAGTTTTATGCTAAACAACAATGATGTTAACCACATCAATGAAGAAGTTCTTAACACTTATGACTGACAGGTAAAACATCACTCACAAGAGCAATTTGTTGATGATGAAAATGAAGACTTCCTCAGTGAAACTTAAAGGCACACATTCCTGTTCATTCCCTGGAACAGTTGATTGTTCGTGAGCTAAAATAAATGGACGGGTGGAAGGTAGTGAGTCAGGTTCCTTGGATAAGCATAGTAAGAAATCCCCCCCCCCACCAAAAAATTGATCTGTCACATTAAAAACCTATGCAGTATTGTTCACCTTCAACTAATATCATGCCATATGTTTCCCCCTATATGCCTCATTATTGTGCAACATTTCATTTTGCTTATCACTCATTTGCAATATGTTTCTGCTACACTACTCAATATTATTGTGCAGTATTTCATTTTGCCCCATGGGTCAGGATAAGTCAAAATGCTGAGTGACACAGATGCTGCTTGTGCGGCCATTGATTTACCCAAGTGTTTAAAAAAATTGCCACTGAACCAAACAATGATACCAATGAATACCACAACATACGTATCACAATTTCATGACAGACTTATGGTTGAGTGAGCCAAACAAATACAACATTTTGTTTGTGGCTGGATGGTCCATACCACGATCTACTCAAGCCTGCTACCCCTACAATCAGTAAAAGAAACACATATCTGTGAGAAGCAATTGCTCCCATTGTCTATCTATTACACTACACCACTTTGTCACTGCAGACACTTCTGAAGACCCAAAACTCAGTTATAAACAACCTCTCTTCCTTCCTTGCAGCTTGCACGTTTCTTTTTGGGCATGTTTATTGCTTGGCATACAGCCTGTAAATGCACAAATACTGTGCAATGCTGTCTGCAACTAATCAATGTTCTCGAGGTAGAACAATAAATTTCAAACTTCATTTGACTGACAAAATATAATGTGCAACCCTTCAATATTAGTACTAGAGAGTCAATAATGCTGTAAAATATTAATTACTGCAGAATATTATTGATCATCTATGAGTAACTTCACAATGTGCAGACAAGACGGCTTTATCAAACAGTATGCAGTCAACCCCCAATACAGCACCACCCTCATTTAACACTCATGAAAGTTCTCAAGAAGAAATTCCCTATTATTTTAACACTGTGAATTCTACATAGTGCCACCCTCACTAGTTACCATCTGCCACCCTTTGACAAATGTGCTCATAAGTATTAAATAATATTTGATATACTGCCATGTTAGTAGGTACTTATGGAATGCAGATGGTGTGGACTGGGATTCCTGCCAGGCAAGACAGCATGGGTCAGTGACTACAGCCTATGCAAAAACACTATCATCTATGCACTACAAAAATTGATTTGCAGTCATTCTAGTGGCCAGTGTACTTGGGACTGTTGTTTCTCATTGACTTGCTATGCAGTCAAACAAGCACACACCTCACAACGCTGACTTCATTTTGCCTTCTTCTGCCCTTCCTTCTCACACCTGCATTTTACAGATTACCAGTCCTACAGCCTATAGATGAAGGTCTGGAGAATATTAAAGTGATAACAAGGCTAATACAGTACAGTTCTGAATTACCCTGTCTCTATATGTTATTACTGAAGCATGGGGAAATAGGAAGAACGGTGTTTCTGCTTGTACAGACCAAGTTCCTGTAGTTTCCAAGCAGAACATATATATCCAACCACTTCTCCATGTTTTGGGACCAATCCATCAGCTGAGGCTGTACTGGTGATACAATTAGTAAAAAGAATAATGAACAGGAGGTATAAAAAGGCAAATGTGATATTCAGCCACCAGCACTGCTGGGATGACTGATGACATCTGTATCACAGTACATGGTGTACTCCTTATACAAGTGGAAAAAATCACAAACAGGGAAGTAGTCAAGTTGGGACATCCACTGCAGTGCTCCAATGTTTTTAGGGTGTTGGGTCACCAACCTGCCATTGCAATGATAAACACTGATGTCAGAGTGCACAGCTCAGGGGAAGGAGGGGGCATTAGCTCTGCCCCTTGTATTTTAAAATATGGATTATTCCCCTCTAAGAACTTAAAATTAATGTAATAAAAACAATCAATATAGGGAACAAACTCAAAACATGAAAGGTGGCTGCAAATACCATGAATAAATAGTCACAGTCCATCAGCAAAGAGTGCACAATGAGAGTGTATAAAATTGGGTACATGGCTAACAACTGCTTGCTGTAAACTTGTAGCAGGCTCTTGCAAACACAGCAATCAACCTGCCATTCCAGTAAATGGCAGGAAATTTCCTGAATAAATAAACAACTATGGGCTTCCCAAGGAGCATTCTGCTTGTGGAGTCAGGTACTATAAATGTCTGGCACAATGTCAAATTGGGTACTCTACTGTGAAACTCCCTGACTTAGGAATGCAACATACTTAAAGTGCGGACATGGCTCATTAGCAACATCAATTGAACATTTGGTTGTGAAAGATGTTCCCAGAAATATCTGTCTTATTTTCTGGTATATTCAATAATCAATTCCTTTTAAATTTCATCACAGCTGCCTTGTTACATGAAGAAGCTACAACACTTTGTTAAAACAGTAGTTCCTTTCAAAAGACGACAACTAGTGTTTTAAAAACTCTTTGGAAATTAACCTGCAATAATCAGAAATTCTACCTCTAATACCACGTTCACTCTGACAATTGCTCTACCATCTTTAAAGCAAAATAACTTTTAACATTCTAAGAAAATACTAAAGTTCACCAATTCCACTGTTGAAAAGATTCTTCACAACACACACTTTTATTGCATGGAAAAATAATGTTGACAATATTATTCCTATCAAAATATTTGAAACAAAAAATGTTTCAATGCTCTTATTTAAGATTACACATACAATAAACATGTAAGAACTTCCAACCCATCCGTTTGAGGCAGCAGCATCAGAATTGTTTAAGTATGTGTACTTTGAGAGGTGTTATCACTTAATTCTACATTTAAAAGTGTTCAAGTACAGTTGCTCTTCACCTCTAAAAGATACTTCACATTAAGGTCAGCAGCTTAACCACCTCATGTGAAAAACAGAAGGTATGTGAGAGTGGTTCATGGTGAGCATATTCAGTAAAATCGCCATCTTGCCAAGGTCCTTGAAGGACTATAATGTACACATGGTCAACACGGACAAGCAAGAACAGTGGTCACCACAAAAGTTTCACAATGACATTTCAATAAGCTTTACATTAGTACGAACTACAAGATATGCACAATACATGATAAATCTTCTATTAAAATTTCTCATAACTTCCACATTAGAGATAGTGCTTTCATACTTTCAAAGTCAATGCACATACATTCTGAGACCATGTGCACTGATGACACGCAATAATAAGAGCATGTGCTCACATGATCTATGAAGATTTATATAATGCCTTGTCTAATGGAAATACGTTCTGTCACACACTGTTATAATCAGAAAAGAACTGCTCTTTGCATTACTGCCTTTCTCCTGTCGTCTGTCTCTTAGCAAAGAGCCAAGATGTACACAAGACCCAGTCTACAATCAGCCACTGTATTTTCAACTTTATGTAGTGCTGTTGGACTATAAGACTATAATAATAATTTGCAGCAACAAATTCCCATAACCATAAAGGACCATATTAGCAAATCATATTATTATTCTGCCATCAGTACTCAACATACAAAACATCCATCCTGAACTACAATATTTATAGTAGTACTTATAAGATGACACAATCAACTGCTCACTAAATGCACCTAAAGCATAAACTTAGTATGCTGTCATAATGTCACTCTTCCTGCACACCTTGAAAACATGCAAGATGAATAAATTTTAACTTCAGATACAGATATTCCCTTTATTTGAAATAAATTTTCACAACTGTTTATTTAAAAAAAAAACTATAAGGGAAATTTCTCTTTATACACAGGAATACTGCACACTTGTCTCTACTTCTGTTTAATTGCATTACTACAATTACAAATTACATCTGTGCTGCTTAAAAATAAAACATAAAAATACACAGAAGCAATATGTATGTGTCCAGTGTAAAAAGGCAAGAAGGTTTTGTAAACATGGGCTAAGATCTGGTCAATGCACAAATGCAAACTTACAACAACAACAAAAAAATGTTGGCGTCAGGTCACATGTAGTTGCACAGATTTGGTCTAAATGACATAATATGCAACAACATTAGAATATGTTGAAAACCACTTTCAATTAGTAAAAAAGAAATTACCTCTGACATGAATAATTCATAAAAGTACATTACCACTCCATACTCAATACATAACTGTTCTCTCAATACTAAAATCAGAGACTACAAGAAACTCTTAAACTATAAACTGATTCAGCGCAATTACACACACTTAACCTAGATAAAATTAAATACAAAAAACATGCAAATAACTTACATGATATGTCCTTCCAGTGGAATCTCTTTTCTCTTCATTTTCTGTAAGATACCATCTTCAGCAACAGCCAACCGAATGTCTTTACCGTAGCACGCGACATTAATGACGTGTATACACAAAATTCAGTTTTGCATAAAATACTGCAGACACTAAATGTGGGAATTCTAAGCAGAGATGCTATAAACAGCAAAGGTATGAAGCATCTCATTTTCAGAATTGCCACAAGACACAGCACCTCAACAGCTGAAAGGTCAGCTCCTGTCTCTTCAACAGCAATAATTAATACTCTCTTTGTTCAGTACTTCATAATTTTCTGGCACATCAAATTCAATGTGACTAAAGTTCAATGAGACTCAGTACCTAAAATCCTCTCCCAATGGTACCAAATTTAATTACACATATTTTATAAAAACAACAACAATAACACAAAAGCCGTACCTGTGAAAGTTGGATTACATATGACATTATATTGAAGGTAACAGTGGAGTTGCCCCAGTTTGGTGGTCACCCTGGTGAGACACACCCCACTCATGAACACACACACACATACACACACAATACAAGAAAGGGTAATTTCCAAGTTACCAACGTGTGGAGTCAGCACACCAGCCAGGACTTCCAATTTACTGTTCAAATCTTGTGCTGCAGTGGTACATTTGATAGGAGTAATCTATCAGGTGTGAAAGAAGGCTTGATCCCAATCACTATGACCCTCCCTATATATGCTTGGAACGTGCAAGGAAGTAAGACAGACAATTCCGATTAGAAAGACATACACCTGATGTTTTCAATATCAGGTAGGCACCATCAACTACCACCCTGGGTGGGTATTTTGTAAAAATCCTGGCCCTCTTAACTTTGCAGGCTGAAATAAAAACCAGTTATTTCTATTACAGAAAACTCAAACTACATAAAGCTTGTGCAATTTGAGTGCTCATGGAGATAACCATAATGACTATGGTGTTCTGGGATGTGACATTGTACAATATTTATTCATTTGTTCAGTTTTTTGCAGTTTGTTTATTGATGAGTACATATACTTCAGATGGTACTGCACCAAAAGATAAGACAACTAGAAAACGATGCACTGGACAGGATGCAGAAAGAAGCAGTCATGGTTAAGGCAATACCCCAATGCCTGGAGGAAGTAAGGACACTCAGAAGAAACCTCATTCAAGATAGTCAGTGTTCCAGCCAATATCCAAACCAGACAACTCTTGCTTACAAGGCAGAATTATTATGGCTGGAGCCAACATGCTAGTGACATCTTCTAGTCTGGTAGTGATACTGTTCCAACTGATATCTTGTAAGCTAAAGATGAGGGCATTCATCTACCAAACCACATGCTGTAACATCCCACAAAAATGTACTCTGAATAGCTAGTACTTGTCAACATATGTCAATACCACATGTTATAGTACATGAGATGATGATCTGCCAAGTTTCTGTCACTTTGGTTGACTCCTGGAACCTTCCTTTTGTTTGGGATGGAAATCCAGAGCATGAAGCAAATATAAGTCTGAATCAAACATGCTGTTACTGGTTAGATGAGGTTTTACTTATAAATAAGTTCAACAATTCTCAATCAATGGCACATATCTCATACCGATGTAAAATTTGATGTGACAACAATTAATTGGCTTTTTGCATTACTCTCCTAATATGTTTGACAGACTAAAGTCCCCAGGGATGTTACGCCATGTCACACAGTACATGGATGCCAACATTTGTGAGGAATGTAGTGCCTTCATTTTCTCGGGATACACCGTACATACATTAAACAATGGTAAGGCCTGAGAATGTTTTTACCTGTGTCCACATGACCAAGGTAAAAGATAGAAATCACACTGCAAATGTAAACACCAACTAGGTAGTGTTAGGTTTTCCAATATTCACTCGACGATGAGACAACTGTGAAAATAATGACAGCCCACAGGTAAAACATAAACTTAAGGATTGAAAACCATCATGACAAGCTGTTATACCCTAAACATAGCTAGTTTGGACTTCATCAGAAGTAAGTAAACACATGCAATGGATCTGAGATCTCAACAACACTTACATTAAATGAAACTATATTTAAATCTTGGTAAAGCAGGTAATGTCTCATGCCTTGCACACTTTCCAAGCATAGATCCACAATGATCAATGGAAACTACAATATTTTACCGAAATCTGGTGCTGCTAATATTGGGAATTAATGTGCATGATACTTCAGTGTATATTATTCATGCTACCTGCAAGATATAAAGAGATGAATGGAAAGGAAACATCACTACCTGGGAGCCAACTCCTCATGCCAGCAAATGTAGATGAACAAGTTATACTATCCCAGCTTAAAGAAAGGGGCAACCTACCTGCTTCACTGAAAACAAAATGTGTGTGCCTGCAACTATCAAGCTTTTTCATGCACATGTATGAATAGCAGATATTCCACTCCAGTTATCCATTGTAAATAAATGTCTGTATGAAAGCATTCTGTACGTAACAACATTCTCAACAGCATGAATGCCAAACTGCTCAACAAAATTTGCTAAACAGTAAACAAGAACTAAAAAAACAGAGACTGACATGACTTGTACAGAAGTAAAATTAAGTCCACTATGAGGCCTAATCTTAATAATATAAGAACAATTTTTTATGGACTGTAAACAGTCACAGAATGCAAAATCCTACATCTTGAAGAATGACAGCATTAAATTCAACATTTCTGTCTAAGTTCTGATATTAAGGCTTTAAGGAAAGACTTCATACTTGAAACATCAAAAACCCATTCAATTCAGAAGACCCACACAGTGACATAAAGTAAAATACATTTTATGCACAGAGTAATTTACTGTACGGCAGTTCTCCAAATCCTAACACATTATCCACAAAGTTTAATACATAATTAGCCAAATTCAACTTACACATTTTCTCTTTCTTTCTGTCTAAAATTAAACTTCTCCTGTACAAGCAACAATATGTTAATCACTAACAAGGCATGACAATACTAGAAACTAACAAATCACAAAGAGAGGATTTATATGCATGTAGCCTCAAATGGGTGACTGAAAGTAAAGAGCTTTTATCGTGAGTGTAGTTCTGCACCCTCTAACTTTCAGAATAGACATAATAATCATAACTGCCTAAATTCTGATAAATACCTGAATTAATCCAAACTGATTAATAGGCTTGAAATTCTCTCCTGATCTCTTATTTTGTAACTTGTCACATGTTAATTACAACACAAGTACTATCACTGACAGACCCCTTACACCAACTTGAAAAATATGACTAGGACAAAAAATGATGTTGGGGTGGTACTGACACATTCTACATCATATGTGTTGTAGAAAACAGGCTTCCTTGACAGTCTTTACAAGCTACAAGCACTCAAGGTTGATTGTTTATAGCTACTATTTCATATAAATTCCCACACTCAATTCCTCCTCCAACCTGTAGCACAGACTGTAATTTTACAGCAAACTTCAACACGTAATGACATAAAAAAATAAATAAAAATCAACAAGCAAGCATTGTTATAATAGTGACACACTTGTAGCATTAACATTTACTTACAGATCAATAACATAATACAACCCTGGCCTGTCAAACACATGGACCACAGATATTTATAATAAGACTCACTCTTGTTTTGATATTTACAAAGGTTTACTGTCCTTATAATCGGTATTGAATAACGCACCCAAGATATTGTGCAAAATTAAATCCAAGGAGTATTTTACACGCTTGCATTATTCCACTTTGAAAAATTGAGAAATAAAGCACAAGGAGAGACCATTACATTGTAAGTTGCGACACAATATTACAAGTTGGATTTCAAATTTTCCCCACAAAGAGTTTTGAGTTTGACCCCCTTAAGACCACAACCAAACCAGATAACCCACCCAGGGTGTGACCAGGGTATGTTAACCCTATATATACCAAATTAATTATATGGCAAGAAAAAAAATTGAATTTCGAATTTTAAGCAAAGGTATTAATCTAATATCACATAAATGGTAGATTTTTTCAACAATATTCCATAATTTATTTAAAACGTGGCCGTTACTTTGAAGTAACATTGGTATACAAAGGAACATGCAAAAACTTACATAATATGACTGACTTGATTCTATTTGTGAAATTCCATGAAGCAATTTGAGGAAGGTGTGAAACATAGATGTACCTTACATTTTGTACACATTACTTTAGGAATACCGGCACAATTTGGTTCCTTACAACGCCCCCTTTTCTCGGTAAATGTTGGCCAGTGTCCAGTTTTGTCTCTTCTTATTTCTTGGACAGGAACTGGAGCTGCATTTGGCTTCTTCTTCTTTACTTCAGTACCCAGCGCAATTTTGACAGGCTTGGTCTCCCTCTTTTTCTGATTTCTGTTTTCCCTTGATGGAACAAACATGCTGCAACCTTAGCCTTGAACTGTAGAAGACTCAACTGATCTTTTTGGCTTACCTTTAACAGTCTACAGTCTTTCCTATACAGAAGCCAGGAATTCACCACAGCAACGTCTAAGAAGTGAAAGAAGATGCGATGATACCACTTTTTGGACCTGATATTTATTCTGTACAGTGCTATAAGTGAGTCCATTA
>Ga0123357_10006647_pt1 | contig 14165 bp, 9 predicted proteins | sample TergutEmb28metaG_FD_89873 | JGI IMG/M metagenome (GOLD analysis project Ga0123357, IMG submission 89873) | Embiratermes neotenicus P4 segment gut microbial communities from Petit-Saut dam, French Guiana - Emb289 P4 | ecosystem: Host-associated > Arthropoda: Insects > Digestive system > Gut ... | reverse complement strand
GGAAGGTCCTGCGACCGGCCATCTCGACACAGGTTTTTCTTGGTTTCCCTGTGCCCAAAAGCAAATGCTGAGATGGTTCCCAAGATTCCAAGTTGCCACTACATGCTTCACATGTAGCCCTCCCGACTTACATTTAGTAGTAACCGATTTCATGTTTTGTTTACATGTAAAATAACCACTGCCACCGGGTGACAACCCAATTGCAGTAAATAAATATTATTATCTGCTTCTGGGTGATACGGCGGTCATGCTTGATCATTTCATCAACCTGTTTTTGATGTTTGTCATCTGTCACGGAAACCGGCCTTCCACTGCGAGGTTGGTCAACAATATTGGCACGACCTGGTTCACACTCACGAAATTTAATGGCTCAAAGATTTACTGTAGTTCTGTTAACAGTGTTTTCACCATACACAGCCTGTAAACGGCAATGAATTTCAGCTGACGTTACGTTTTCAGCACTTAAAAATTCAGTCACCGCACGTTGCTTAAATCTCGTTGACATACCAACATAACACGACTCCATGCTAGCACGCACTGTTTTATAACCGGTGTAGAGAAAGGAATGAAACGTTGCACCTTTGTGCAGGAGGGTTGTGGCTACAAGGACACACTGCGCGCATCGCTACTTTGCTCCGCTGGCAAAATATTTCACTGTGTGCATTACTTATCAGCCGTCCCTAGTATACTAAATGCATTATCTTCGGGAAATATGCATCAATTCATAAACCTTCGTTTTCTTTCGTATGAGCATAAATATATTCCTAACAGTAAAATACAGTATTGAGGTGTTGGGAAGAGTACGTTGGAGAGAATGGTTGCACCTAAAAGACAGGAAGTAACAGGAACTTAAAAAAAAATAAGTGAAGAATTCATAATCTGTAAAAATCAGTCCCGTTATAGGCATGGAGTGGCCCATAGGGTTCCAGGAAGTTAAGGTTCCAAGATTTCATGACAACGGCACAGGATGGTGGTAAGGTTGTCAGCCTTACACACCGGCCGCCTTTACCCCCAGGGAATGCCTCTGGTACTCATTTCTGTTAGAGGCTGAGTCGACCCCAGGGCCATAGTGCGATCGGAAGGATTTTATATCAATGAAAAATTCCAATGACACCAGCTGGGATCGAACCAGCGAATTCAAAATCTGTACTTCACTCAATATTATTGCTGTATTTAATTCAATGAGTAACAATTGGCCAGCACACATTAACACGTTTTGGGAGATGAGGAACGTGTACAGTGTTCTAGTTGGGTGTCTTGGACGGAAAAGAGAATTTTGGAAACTCAAACCTAATAGGGGATAATATTAAGACGGATCTTATGACCATAGGGACAGAAAATTTGCAGAGGATCCAAGTGACTTAAGATACTTTGACTTAACGTATCCCATTTAGACCTGCTAAAAAGCAGTCTTGTGGGCTGCTAACGGACAAAATGTTTTGTGGTATATTTAAACAGGCAACTAACAAACTTATTCCATGGACTAGAGTCATTCTTGAGAAACTGATACTTCCTCAGCCAGTCAAGAAATTCTCCACTTTTTTGGAACCCGAAGGTTCATTAGCGTGTTCACAAGAGCCTGCTTCTGTCCAAATCCTGAGACAGAGCAATCTGGTTTACCCCCAGTGTTATTCCTTGAAGATCTATTTTAGTATTATCCTCGCGTCTACGACAACGTCTTCCAAGTGGTCTCCTTTTCTCAGGTTTCTCCACCAAAACCCTCTATGCACCTCTGCTCTCTAGCTTAAGGGTCCCATATCCCATACATCTCATTCTTCTTGATTTGATCACCCGAATAAAATTGGATGCAAAATACAGATCATGAAGGTCCTTATTATGCAATGGTCTGTAGTCCACAGAAGTGCAAGGCGGTAAATGGTACAGAATCCACTGCCGAACAAAATCACAATGAAGAAATTGTCTTGTATGACAGCTGAACTTTTACAGTCACATGAACCATTATTTTGACTTGCCACGTCAGCGTGGGGCAGGGGCACACGTTCACGCAGTGGCACACGTTCACATTGTTTTCCCTGTTTCAGCAGGTAGATCCGTCTGAAATGGACCACATGCTGGACCCAAAACGGAAGCGGCCCTTCTGCAATGCTTTTACAGGTAAGGAAGAACATTTCACAAATTTTAAGTGAGGAAATAATAAATTCTTTTATTATAGACCCGGAAAAATATTTTCGTTATACTAATATTATGTCAGTGACCATTTCGCAGGTATAATTTATACACAGCGTTTCAGACGCTAGAGTTCCTGAAGACTGGCCTCTTCAGGGACGATATGCCTTATGTGCTTTTATATAGCTAATGACGTTTCGAACGCACCGAAGTCTTCCAAAACGCCGGCAACTATTTGCCAGTCGACATGACTGTAATATCCTAGAAAACTTGGAAATGTAAGTAGTTTTTCACACGCGCGAGTATAGGGAAGAAATTTGGAAACAGAATAGCTTGTAGTGACTCACCGACGACTTCGGTACGTTTGCAAACCTGCGGAGCTCGTAATAAAGCCGCTTTGTCCTTCCGTCTGTACGTACAGTACATATGCAGGAAACAATTGGGGAAAACGTCGAACGGAATTTTTAGGCGTGTCATCCCCGTTGTGTTATCAACATAACAAGATCAATGTAATGTGTGTATACATCGTCAAAACACAACTATATATATTAGTAGTATATTGGGTATCTACTACAATGGCCAACATCAGTGGCCGAAACATGTGGTTGTGCCTAATGTATTAAGATACCCAGTATACTACTAATAAATACAGTTGTGCTTTGACGATATATAGACATATTATGTGTACATTGATCTTGTTTTGTTGAACGGATTTTCATTCATTGGAAAATGCAAGGCATTGTTGAATTTTGCCTGGCCATTTTAAACTGTATTTAGGCAGAACCATTAAATTCTTTATTATCTGAAAAACTATTTGCTTTTCTCAGCAACAAATATTGCGGTCGAAACTTATACAGAACGAGTGAATTACGAGCTGGTCATCCTATCAACTTTTTTCTTCAGTCTTACAGTCTAATTGAAGGAAGTGGAAGGAATTTGTTCATTTAGTAATCAACAGTGTTGTCGAGATGCATATCTCCTGTCTTCGGTCCTATACTGCTCGACCTTTCAAAGGAATCCAGTGTCTTCTAACAGCATGTCAAGCAGTCCGACAATGTTCAGCAATGCAGCTGTGATAACATCAAATATCGCAACAATACTGTCTTCCGAAGACCTACGAAAATCGCCGAAGTCTCTTACTCTGAACAATAAATAAGTCTTCTTCGTACGTAAACTTACATGTTTACAATAACAACATAAAACTGACAAGCACTATTCCCTTGTAAGCATTTAGTGCCCTCAGATCCTTCCTCTATATTCTGAGGTCTGTCATGGCTCTTGCATTGTCGGAGCTCGTTTCTATTTCTATCCTTGCAATCATGCTACTCTAACAATGAGATAGGTGTGTAGAGAAGCTTGGAAAGACAAAAGAAACCTGTACAGGATTTTCAAAAGCGGCGTCGCAGGAAACAAAGCAGGAAATAAGTTAAAAATATTAAAAGGCATGGGGAGGGGAAAACGTTTCGAAGGCGGAAATCGATGGCATTAGCTCGTAATAGACGTTGACCCAGACGGTTTTGAAGCTACAGAACGAATTTCTTAAGTCTCCACGTTTTGTTAGCCTCCTTTATTCTTTATTCAGGCTGTGGCAAGAAGCGGTCGGACGAGTCAATGGGGACGCTGGTGGAGCTGAATTCGGAGCCTGCCGTGGAAGACCTCAGTCGGCAGATCCTGTCGGAAGCCAAACTGTGGGAAGCAATTCAGGAGGCCAGGGTTGAGCTACTTAGGCGACGTCAGGAACAGGTGCGGCATACTCATTCTTAAAAACCATTAACTCTGTGACAGAGACTGCCTCTTTGGCATTCTTTTCTTCGAGAAATTTTCTGTTGTTGAGGAACAATTATCACTTGGAACCTATAACACTCCCCGAATAAGTATACATCTGTGTGGCACATTTCCTGCTTAGAATGGTCTGTAAAAAGGAGATAATTTATCCCCATTGCTACTCAACTTCGCCATGTTTTGTGAAATTAAAAAGGTCCAAGAACACCAGAAGGATTGGAATTGAATGGGACACAGTTTCTCGTCTGCGAAGATGGTGTCAATTTACTAAGCAAAAACGTAAATATTACAACGAAAAATGAAAGTCTATTAGCCGTTAGTAAAGAAGTTTGTCTAGAGGTGAACTCTGCAGCTTCTAAGAATATGTTCATGTCTCGTGAACAGAAGGCAGGACAAAATCGCAACACAAAGCAGGGCAATACGTCCTCTGAACATGTACAAAATTAAAACTTTTGGGAAAGACGTTAAAACTGTACGTAAGAAGTTAAGAGCAGATTCAATTCCGGAAATTCCTGCTGCCGTTCAGTTCAGAATTTTTGTCTTCCCGTTTGTCACATAATAATGTAAAGATCAAAATATACTTACTTACGTACTTACGTATCCATGGAGCAGAGCCTTTCTTGAGAAGCTAACCGTTTGTCAACTAGCCAAGAAATTCCTCGCATTTTATAGGACCCGAAGGTTCATTACCGCATTCACAAGTGACCGCCACCTGTCCCTATCCTGAGCCAGCTCGACGCTTAGGTCGTACCAAAGGATCAAACGAGGTTCGAGGCAAGTGTTCATGATTCGCAACAAAATCAGTTTTTACGGTGAGGAGTTGTCAACACCTCGCCTAACCCCCAAACTGAAGAAACACCCCTTGTCGGCTGTCCGCGACTGCTTATTCAATATATTCGCAGTAACCTTCCATATTAGAGGCCGTTCCTCCATCCGCAACCTGAGGACGCGCCGTGCCGTGCTGACAGGACTCACTTATCACGGAAAAATCAAAATATACGGCACTTTAATCATGCTTGTTGTTTTGCATGGGTATGAATCTTGGTCTCTCATATTGAGGGAGGTATATCGGCTGAGTATATTCGAAAGTAGGGTGCTGAGTAAAGTATGTGGACCTATGTGGAGGGAAGTAAAAGGAGGCTTGAGAAAATGTCATAATGGACAGCTTGATGACGTTTACTCCACACAAAATACAATTATTTTCATCAAATCAAAGAGAATGAGTCTAGTGGCACGTGCAGTACCATGTGTGGAAGAGAAGGGCAATAGACAAACTACCCTAATCTCCAATACAGAAATTTCCAGTAACCTTGAGGTTATAATTTTTCCTGAATTTTTTTCATGATCCCTGGCCATTGAAATTTTCGTAAAAGAAGGTTTTCATACCGTCTCGGTGTGATGGACGGTGCAGTGGAAGGACTGGTAATCCTCTCTGAACCACTCAAAAGATCGTGTGACAGCCGATGTGTTAATGCACCATTCAGTAATAAGTATTACAGAATCAATCAAATTCTATGCAGGATATAGAAGTAAGATTTGAGTCTACTTGTGCTGAAATGCATCTCGAGCTTTAGCTACACTTTGTGTGGTCATGTTTCTCTTCACAGATGTATTTATTAGGCTGTTGCTCGTTTCTACATGAACACGTGCCCGTGTAAAATCAGGTTTCTATAGAAGGCAGAGGCACGTTTTCCTGTCATCAACCTGGAAAAATCTCCTAGCAGCCGCGTTCTAAACATCGCTTACACAGTAAACAAATTTGGAGAAACAAGCATAGCGCAGCGGTTCTATCCTCTTCTCCGAGTTACTGCTTCCTTCTTTTTAAATTAATCAGCGATAAATTTTAGTTACTACACGAAAGACGAAGGTGAATGCGAATAAATCCATCCCTCGCTTTACGGACGTAATCTGTCACGCGCAGTGAACAAAGCACAGCCGGTGACAGGGCCAGTACATGTGTACGGTGACATGTACTGAGACATGTGCTCGCCTGGCCCATTTTACAGATCCTTTGCCCACAAAAGCGGAAGAGCTGTCCTTAGAGTGAGGTATAAGGGACATGTACGCCTCAAATAACACTGAGGTGCTTTCCGATCTTTGCATCCTGAGCCCTTTTCAGGTGGCCATAACAGTCAACTGTGGTCACACTTATTGTCACTTTTCACATTTGTGCACATGTTGTAGAAACTTACCTGTCTTACATAAACTCAAATTTTTACCCCGTCGAAGTATTTTGTAACTACTGACTTTAAAAAAATATTTTGTACGCAGTACCAAGTTTTATATTCATGCACACAATCGTTACCAAACACTATAATTGCACTCAGGGTGAAGAGAGAGAAAAACCAACAAGATGCAACTAATCTGGTGTTTATTATCAAACTTCTATCTCAGCATGTTTCGGGCATCATTATGCCCATCATCAGGAGAACAAGACCGTGTACTGCTGCATGTGGTGTTCTGCCTGGGTGTGTAGGCTATGGTTGTGTGGAGCTGGGACACAGGCACACACAGCCTGCGTCCCAGCTTCACACAACCACAGCCAGCACAACCAGTGCAGAACACCACATGCAGCAGTACACAGTCTTATTCTCCTGATGATGGGCATAATGATGCCCGAAACATGTTGAGATAGAAGTTTGATAATAAACACCAGATTAGTTGCATCTTGTTGGTTTTTCTCTCTTCACCCTACGTTAATGATGCACGGTCACAAGAGCCCCAAAAAACTATAATTGCACGTTTCTATTTTCCTTATTTACTTATTATGTAAATCGCAAGAACGGATAAGACAGATAAATATCAATTAATATCGTTACACATTGCTATCGATGGAAAAAAATGTTAAAGCTAGTAACTAACGTAGTCAAGTTTGTATGTGGGTCTTCAAGTACAATGCGTGTTACTTTTGTCCGACGTAACCAAGCTTGAATTTTCTCGACGGGTTTTAATATTCGTAGCCCATTATAAAATGTCACGAAAATGCGTCATGCAGGATCCCATTTGTTCCATTCGGATGGGCAGATGGACGGACAAACAAGACGGCAATCACAGTTGCTAACCGCAGATTTGCGAACGCTTCTAAAACACATCGATTGACGAAAGGTGCAGGTTTTATTTAAAACAAATGATACTCGTAATCGTCATAAGGAAATAATGTCGTGAACGACCTAAACATATTCGCAGAATACAACCAACAAGATGCGACTTTTCATTAATTTATTTATTTCTGTAAGACGCTCTACATGTTTCAGACGGTTTTTTCGTCCATCATCAGGAGCTCAAAACTGCACATAGAGCGTCAGGCATTTGTCAGACCAATACTGCTACCTACTGCTAGCAGCAGGTAACAGTATTGGTCTGACAAATGCCTGACGCTCTATGTGCAGTTTTGAGCTCCTGGTGATGGACGGAAAAGCCGTCTGAAACATGTAGAGCGTCTTACAGAAATAAATAAATTAATAAAACATCGCATTTTATTGGTTGTATTCTGCGAATATATTACGATGCACGGACCTATGAATGTTAAATAGACCTAAACATAGATGAGAGGATAATATTAAAAATATAAAGTCATATGTAAAGCTGTTCTTGTGTTTAATTAAACACAACGCTGTGGAAATATGTGACGGAATAGGCACATATTTGCAGTCGCTTGTAATATCACCACTAAGTACAAAGACATGATCAGCTTCTCTCTGCCGCTGTTTACCCCGCTTGGTACGCAGCTCCAGACACTAACTGCATAGAAAGTTTGATGGGATTAAGAACAGGTCTGGAGATGGAAATTCCTGTCCTCACTGGGAATCGAAATGCTGTAGGCCACTAAGGTTTTCCAATCCGTAGTCAGTATACTGGTTGAGCTACTCATATATTGGTTCTCAATTGTACGAAAAAATTATCTTAAAAGGAATTTTGCTATTTATCAACCAAACTGTATAAAGCGTCACATTTCCTAAACTTTAAACCGTTTCCACGACAACCTGGAATTTTACTCAGAAACAACACAATAATCATTAAATAATAATGTAGCAAACATGAAATGTCATAGCATTCAGATGTTCAGTGGGGCACCGCTAAATGGGGCAACCAGAATACCTTTCGAAATTTTTAATTTTTTACAATATATTTTTTTTATATTTTCTTCTTTAATCAGGTCTTTGAATCGATATATTTTTAAACCCAGTTGGGCGGTAGATGCCTGGCTTACTGACACGCCTGCTGCAGCTACCTCACGAGTGCCCTGAGTGTGGAGGTACAAACCTCCTGCGAGATGTCGCTACCTGTTTACCAGCAAACACGGCGCCAAACACCGGAACACTAAACTTCTGTTTATGAAGATTCGGCTTACTGCCTTCTGAGAGGTGATACAGCTTAATTTGGCAGGCTGTTAGGGCAGCTACATTTCAGGGAAGCAACTTTCGCTATAGGCGGAATAGAGATCTACCAGAGTACACGCCAAAACATCAGTGGTGAATCGTGCGCATTCTTGCGGGGGAAGCTCTCTGTGTAATGACCAGGCTCGGTTGCTCAGTCAAGTCCTTACTCAGATAGTAGCCCAGACGTGCAGGTCTCCGATGACATGCTGCTTTGTTTGGTAGAATTGTAACAAAAGAATTAAAATGGTTAGAAGCCGTACTCAGCAGAATATGCTAGGCACAGTGCTTAAGTTAAGTCCATTGTCTCTGTGTTTAGTTAAATATCACGAAGTTAAAAAGTATGTGGAGAATTGAAGGAAAGCTCAATATTTGAACTACATGGAGGTGAGTGTATTCAAGCTTCCGCTGCGAAGTAGATGAGAACGCACTCTTCTGGGTTATTACGCAGCGAGTAATGGTAATTCCTTACCGAAATTTCGGGACAAACTGTCCGGGTTGGACCGACAGTTTGTCCCGAAACGTCGGTAAGGAATTGCCACTACTCGCTCCGTAATAACCCACAAGAGCGCAGTTCTCATGGAGGTGAGTGTTCAGCGTCACCCTCCTGTCGCCTTGCCCTTGCGGAAACAAGACTCTATCCATTGGATAGGAAGCTGGGTGGGGCCCATAATCGATGTGATAACTGTGGGGAATTATGAAATAATCGAGCCCGATGTGACTTGAGTCGCTGTTCTTCAGTTCACCAGCAAGTAGCTTAGTAAATAGCCAACTGACTGAGCTACGCCGGCACGCTACACTTCTGAAGTCTGACTTTACTCGTGTTTTACAAGGATTGGTAAGGGATTAGTGCATCTGCGCTGGTAAATGCTCTTTTGGTAACCTGTGACTTTTGATGGCTGCCCTTATAATGCAATATTAATAATTATAGTGTTACATGGAGAACAATATTCATTATTCTATTCGGAAACAAACATGCATCCAGTGCAAGAAATATGCAGACGAACAAAGAGAAAACTGGATAAACCACTTGGATAGGAAACACAAACTGTGAGTAATCAGCCAGTACTTCTAACAGTCGCCTTACGTCTGATCCAGGGTCCCAACTTTTCAACCAAGCAGGTTGCCTTGCCTTATAACGAAGTAAGGTCACGCAAGAAGTATACGAGAATCAACACTCTCATTGCTTCCTTTTGCATGTTGTGACAATTACTTAGGCTCTTACAACGGCGAGATTTGAGGTTCTCACAGCGGCCTTGCTAAGGAGTTTAAGCCTTCGGAGGTGTTACTTCAAGACGTTGTCAATTCCGAAAATTATAGTATAGCCTTGGTGACATGCAACAAGGATTATGGAGCTCTTGTGTAACGAAACTGACAGGATAACACTGGGGTATTGGAGAACTAATTTCTGTGTGCTACTTTGTCCACCCTATATCCCACACACAGGCCCTAGATGTCAGGGTTCGAATCCAGTCTTCCTAGCTGAAAGATCAACGATTAATCGTCCAAGTCATGGCGCGATCTTAAGCTCTGCGGCAGTTAACGTGATTAACACGGGTTATAGTGCCTTATCTTAGTGATGAAGCAGTCCGAGATGGAGCTTGTACTGTACCTGATCAGGAAAGAACTTGTCACCCCAGCTGAGAGGATGGGATACAAGAATGATATAGACACGTTTTCAGTTTACAGTTACACTCGATTTTACTCACGTTCGTTTGATCCACCACTACAATTCATACACACTTCGGTCGTCTGCTATGCAACGTGGTTATTTTTGTATATTTTGAGATCCTTGAAAACGGAGGCAGCAGATTGCCTAGAAACGTCTGCAAGTATCTGTCCGACTTCAAGGCGTCACATTCCATAAAATCTCGACCTTCACATTCACTGCTATGAGAATTTCATGTTTCGTACAGAATCCAAAACTTCACAAAATTTTGCGTTAAGTGGCTTTGAAGTTCAGGAGAACAAAAGACTGAAATTGCACATTTTGTGCGAGGGAACAGACGGCCATTTACCTAGGCTACGGAGACAGTCCGTGCTGGCAGTGTAAGGGTTGAGAAGTACTAAAAAACTCAACATTACTGCCACATACCCGGAAGGTCCTGGGTTTGTAAATGGACCACTGACTGGACTTCTTTATTGCAGCCTTCACTGGTACTTACTCTCCAGTTGAGCCGCGCAGATGTTACAGTAGTAACTGAGAAATAGATCAGAGTTTTTCCTTCTGGATCCAGTCCACGTCACCATTCAGAAATAATCCTACCATTCCAAACTTCTTAACATAAGCCATCATAGAAGGGTAAATAAGTTTTCAAAAAAAAACCGCCAAATCTAAAATTTATCGTGCATTGATAACTTAGAGTAAGCACACTTCAGAAAAGACGTAAGTTCAAAGGTCTGCACAACTGATATTTTTTCTGCAGGCCCTTTAACTACGTCACCAAAACAACGTAGACAGAATATAATTATTGTGGATATTCAGTCTTCCGTCTAGAAATCCCACCGAGCAGCTTAATTCAGTAGTAGATACAATTTTGGAAAAATATCAAATATTTCACATTAACTGGTTTAGTACACACAAATGTCAAAACAACAGATAAAAATATAAGTCTCTGAACACTGAAAGAATTGAATGGTCCCCGATTTCCAAAACGACGTCGCTTTTTAGAAGGTTCCCAGTCTTTGTCCGTTTGTCCTTCTGGTAAAAGCAGCAAGCAGATAAAGCTGATGAAACGATACTGACAGGGAAAAACTGAAGACGTCGGAGAAAAAGCTGTCCCAGATCTACTCTCTCCGTCACAGTCTCCCATGGACTGGCTTGGGATCGAACCCGCGACATCGTAGTTACACTTCAGCTACTGACTGCCTCATCCGTGCATGGCCTTGAAAGACCGATATTGATTTGCATTACACACGGAGCATAGAGTCGCTGCATACCGCGCAGTAAACACGCTGCCTGTCAGTTATATAATTTAGTGGGGATCTTTTGGTTTTATAACAGGCAAGACTGCAGGTGCCGGAATGTGGTAAGATTTCATAACTCACTCCATTAAATTTATCCTGTTTAGCCAAAGAGTGATGCACGCCAGAAATTCTAAATTTAAAAGTACCAGATTTTTCCACACACACGCGCAGTGCTCGGAAGCTTTGGAACGACAGTCATTTTAAAGAACCTATACGGTTACGATGGAACAAGAACCCCCAATACACAACATTATTTTTCAACACTTCAAAAATTTTAAACATATTTCTTGTAAAAAACCATAAGATTTGCCCAGTTTGAGGGCAGTGTGTAATGTCATGACAAACGAGAGCCACGGTCCTTTTTTATGCGTTACAAAAACAACATATTAGTCTTATTTGTTAGTCGGTCTGCAAGGTACATTCACCAAAATATGACTGATGTCCATTATACAAAATGGGTACTGCCGAGGTACTTCTAGTGTGATATCAAATAAGACTTTCCCAGTGACACACGATGGGATATTTCTCGTGTTTTGATTCAGCGTGGCGTATATGCAGACTAATAAAACACAAACACCTATATTAAAACGACATGCGGTGGGGTAACCTTAAGTTAATCTGAAGTGCAGGAAGAATTTAACTTAATCCAACTCAGTGACATTTTGTGCACTTGAAAGTTATTCTTCGGTTGGGTCCGAATTTATTTTGACGTTCTCTCTTTACAGGCCGTAATTAGATTCACACAGTTCGGTTTTTTTAGCCAAGACTCTACTTGTATTTAACAGACAATTTAAAAGCGGCAGTTTAAGTTTAATGGATCGTCCAATTAAAGAATCTCCCAAGTCCCATGAAGAAAGTGTTATCAGAGTTAAAATCCGTCACACGCGCAAACTGTTCAGTTTAGGGGCCACAAAACTGGCATAAATTAATTTCTATTTAAATCTCTAGGTTATCACAGTGATGTAATCGATACTTCCAATCTGCTGTGATGTGGAGCTGAGCCGTTGGGTTAAATGGTTCATGAAGTTCATGGTTTCTCTGTGTCTCGTTGTTTCCCTGTGTCTAAAAGCAAATGCTGAGATGGTTCCCAAGATTCCAAGTTTCCACTACATGCTTGTTATGTAGCCGTCCCGACTTAAATTTAGTAGTAACCAATTTCATGTTTTTTTACATGTAAAATAACCACTGCCACCGGGTAACAACCCAATTGCAGTAAATAAATTATTATTATTATTATTATTATTATTATTATTATTATTACAAGTTTCGAAGGAACGTAAGAAATATTTACCTAACGATGCGGCTTCATATGCTAGATAATCTGAGCCCCAGGTTTCTAGATTTACGCTTTGTCGAATAATCTGACGGGCTGACGAAAACCCACATGACACGGTGATCGGACCTTAACAGCTCTGAGTTTCCTTTTGTTCAATTTTATTTAAAACACGCGTCACTGCAAGGCCTGAAGATAATTAGAAACTCTCTCGTAAACATAGACCTGAAGAGAAAATTGGTTGGAGAGAAAATATACTGATTCACAAAGCACAAACTTTGTGCTGTAAATATTAATATAAATTTGAATCTTTACAGAAGAACGCAAATATACAGACACACAACGTTTGAGCACTCTTAAAACCGTTGGCCAGCATTCTTTTATGACTCAACCTCACGTCCTCTCAACTGGCATCACGTTGCAATTACAAAAGTAGTAAAGGAATATGAAGAATAAACAACACGCCATTTGGATTAATTTGCGGGAATGACGTACATAAACATAAATAAAATTAATGGTAAAAATTAATTAACAGGGAATATGTACCCAAATGCCCTCCAATTCAAGTTATATGTGCGTTATTTTAAAAGATATAAATGTTAAATTCTATCTGTAAACCAATGGAGGTCAATTCTATACAGAAAGAGGGACAGACAGATGAACGTGCAAAATTAATGGGCAAATAAAAAACTATCTTAAAGCCACCCAGAAAATGTCCGAGCACTTGTAATAGAGAGCTTAACATGTTCAAACTGAGAATTTTGCAGCTAGTTTTATAATTAGTTCAATTTCTGGCATGCATCTTTCTTTGTTTCACCCGCTCGCCACGGTGAGGCACAGGATATGAGCGGGACCTGAAAAGAGAACATAAATTAGTAAATGTTCTACAAAAAGGAATAAGAAACATAAACTGCAAGTAATTAAGGAAGTTAACACAAAACTTACCTTGATACGCGGTGTTTTCTTTCCTGTCTTCTGTGTTATATATATTCGAACTGAATGTGAAATCCTTGATCCTACGTGCTGCACATTTCAGTAACGCTGATCACTGTCGGTACATAATTGTGTGCACCGCTTGTTCATCGAAGCTGTACATATTAAAATAGACAACTCAATTAAAATACTCAACCCTCTTTTCGCAGGGTCATGAAGACCCTTCTAAATCAATATATCCTAAAACAATATTTGTAGAAATATTTAATCACCCTATCACCGAAGCATGAAGCCCCTCCTAATTCAATATATCATACAATTATCTCTATAAAAATATTTAATAAACCTATCATCGGGATATGAAGCCCCTCCTAATTCAATATATTCTACAATTATCTCTACAAAAATATTTAATCACCCTGTCACTGGGGCATGAAACCCCATGCTAAATCAATATATCCTACAATTATCTCTATAAAAATATTTAATCCCCTATCACCGGGGCATGAAGCCCCTTCTAATTCAATGTATCCTACAATACTACTTATAAAAATATTTAATCCCCCTATCACCGGGGCATGAAGCCCCATCTAATTCAATATATCCTACAATACTACTTATAAAAATATTTAATCCCCCTATCACCGGGGCATGAAACCCCATCTAATTCAATATATCCTACAATACTACTTATAAAAATATTTAAT
>Ga0123357_10006645_pt1 | contig 14166 bp, 5 predicted proteins | sample TergutEmb28metaG_FD_89873 | JGI IMG/M metagenome (GOLD analysis project Ga0123357, IMG submission 89873) | Embiratermes neotenicus P4 segment gut microbial communities from Petit-Saut dam, French Guiana - Emb289 P4 | ecosystem: Host-associated > Arthropoda: Insects > Digestive system > Gut ... | reverse complement strand
GGCGCTGATACCTACTTTCATTTGAGCTGGATTCACTTTTGACTTAAGTAGGGTCCTGGTGTATTCTGCACTTTGATTACTTTTTGACTTAACAACTAATTTGTACATTTTATTATCATAAGGCACATTACCTCCTCTGTCTGCTAAAATGTCTGAGTAGCGTTTCCTCGTTCTGACACCAGAGGGAACAACGTTCTGGTCACTGTCCTTGGAGTTCACTGGAAAACCAAGAGGTGTCGCCTCCTTGTCCCCGCCACAGTTGATACCCACGCCAAGCTGTAATGCTCTGAGGGTGCTGTTCGTTTCTGCAGCTTTCATTTCCAGATTGACAATCAGTTTGTTTTTGTCTTCTGCTTCACACTTTAACTTTGCAAATTTGGTCCTAAGGTTACTCACGGCTTCAAGTATGCCCTTCTGTAAGTCGTTCCTCAGATTCCTACTCTTTTCCGTCACACTTACTAAAACATTCAGAGCGTCTTCGACCGCATCCTCACTACCTCACACCATCTTGGGCTCCTCCCAAATATGTCTTGGAGTTCAAGCGTCATGTGCAAGTGACTGGAGATGGACATGAATGTTTCTGAAGTGGTGGCTGTTCACAAGACACGACATTTCACATTAGTGTAAGTGTAAATACCCATAACAGCATCATATGAAGTACTGAAAACTCCCATGTCTTATGAATCTGAAGTGTCGAGTCCAAAAGTATTGCGGGAAACACTGCAAGGTGTAACAGCTGTTTATTTTATTTTATTTTTTTGCTGAGAAGACATTGTGAGGGGCACCATACCAGGACTTGCTTCACCATTTTAGTGTGTCACAGCTGGAACCGGAAGACATGAATATAGTCACTTTCCAGCATAATGGAGCACTGCCAAAGAGGTCATATTAGAAGGATGTGATTACATTGATGAAACATGCACTGACAACTGGTGTTGTTGCTGAACAGAAACACTGTAAAGAATGCCATTAACATTCTTGGAAAGCACACCAGATATCTTTATCAACATGTGGAAAAATCTGACCTGGCATTATGAAGTGTGCTGTGGCTACCAGGTGGAATGAGGGGTGGATATGTTGATCAAGAGGGAGCCTACTCACAACCTCCAAACTCTGCAAATTGTGCCAAACACTGAGCTATAGGGGTAACACTTGCTGTTACAGGGCATGTTATTTTTTTTATCCCCCAGTGGCACACATTGTATATTACCACAACTTTGGGTTGGCAGTTCAAAGTCAGTTGTTTATGTAGAATAGTATTTATTTCAGGTCTTGTGTTTTAATTATGTACACTTTACTTCTTTCAGGGGTTGAATGGTGCTACCACCGTTGCTGGTACTGTTATTGTATCACATGCAGTTGGGATTAAAGTATTTGTCACAGGTGATATTTAATACTTTTTATTAGGTTTGTAGATATGGTTGCATTATATGCATTTTAAACTTTTCATGATGAAATCCATTCTGGATAAAGTCTGCATTATTTTTCATCCAAGTGGTTGAAATCATGTGTAGACTGGGTTCTGTCACAGAAGTCAGGAGTCCCAGACAGAGATAACAGTTTCTTATGTTAACCAAAATTGTAAACGTAGAATACCGTATTATTGTTACACATGAACCTCTTAATTAAACCACTTGTCAGTGAAGATTTTAACATTACTTTTTGTATACTTTTACTTCTGCCAGCACTAATGGAAGAATGTGCTTGAAAACTGGATGAAACTCTTGTCATACTAGTAAAAGGAGTGTGCATGTGTGTGTAACTGAATACATAGCATTCAAGAAAACATGCTTGGCACTCTGCAGTCAGGAATTGAGTCAGCACTGGGAGTTAAGAAGAGGAGAACAAAATGTGTTTTCCTAGAACAGGACTGATGCTAAATAGCATCCTCCATTGATACTGCAGCTTTAGACAGCTTATGGTCCATCCATGTTAGCAGGAAGAGGGTTAAGGAATATTAAAACTGTGAGCTTGATTGTTGTCTTTCACCTGTACTCTTTCTGTTGTCATGGCCTTTTTCTGTACTCTGTCTGCAGTCGTCATTTAAGATTATGCCTGACAGTTTTGAATGACACAGCTCCATTGTAGGTGGCCTAGGAGGGGTGCATCGGGGTGGCGAGACAACAATGGATGTAAGTGCAGACCTCACAGAGTTGGGACGGAACCCAGTAGCTGTGGTGTCTAGTGGAGTGAAATCTATTCTGGACATTGAGAAAACACTAGAGTACCTTGTAAGTTATAGACAGTTAAACTTGGAGGGCCACTTGATGCTTAAGCATGAGCCCAGAGTCTAGAGATGTCAGTCTGTTGAGTAAATATATGCATCTCTGGTCACCAGATGTAAGAAGTACAAGAATGAAACCGATCCAGATATTACGTTAAGACTAGTAGTTCAAAATTTTTGATAAAGTAAAAATAGTGTGAGAAATGTACAAGTTCTTTATTTTCAGGTAACTAGTGTATGTAAATCTTCTGCAAGAAATTATGTGAATATTAAGAAACACCTTTATTTAAACTGTTTCTTAATGATTTATCACATTTAAATATCTGTATAAATCATGTACACTCTTTTCTAGTACAAGGCCTTGTTTTACACCCTAGTTGTGTTCCTGAAAAAGTGAGCATGTATAAAAAAGGCATATATAAAAAATTAAGGAAAAAATGCTTATATAAATGGAAATAAATAATCAAAGAGTGTTAAACCAAAAATGAGAGGAAATAAATTAAGAAGTAGTGTAAACTGATTGGCAGGGGTATTAAAGCAAAAAGGCATAAAGCAAGGCTTTGGAGTATTTTGATTTGCAGACATTTGGAGTCAATAAAGTAATGCATTTTCATATAAAATGTGTTCCATACTGCAAATTGTTTCATTATTTGTGCCACATTTTTGTGCCAGTCTTTGGTAACTGCTTTATCTACAGAAGAACATTCACCATTAATTTGTAGTGATGCCTTGTTATGATACATGCCGTTGTGGTCGCCTGTTTCATAATTTAAAGTCAATTCCAGTTTTTAGTGTAGTGTTGCTGTTCTCCTGGCATGCATGGCCATCAATAAGAGCAAAAGCATGGCGATATCATATGCTTGGTTTTTCTAAACTGAAAACTTTGCTCCTGCAAATAACTTGTTGGGGTTTCTTCAGTCACATTCCAATTTTCTTTACATATATTGACAGTTTTGACTGAGGAACTCTGCTTCAGCAGCTTTCATCATTTTAGGTTGTTCCTTCAGATTGTCTGTAGTTGTGAGTGAATGCTTCAATTCAAATATTTTTAAATGTGTTGTAGGAAACGCAAGGTGTTTGTGTAGTAACATATGGTCAGAACAAGAATTTCCCCTCATTCTACACACCTTGTAGTGGTCTGGAGGCTCCATATAATGTTCAAACACCTGCTGAGGCAGCCATGTTGATTGAAAAGCTGTTGCAGCTCCATCTCAATTCCGGCATACTGCTGGCAGTTCCCATTCCAGAAGCGGAGGCTGTGGAAAGTAAGCAAAGCTTTATTGCCACCTTGCCAATATTCTGACAAAGGGAGCTCATGAATCATGTGTATGACTGTAAAACCAGATGATGATTTATACTGTGTATATAACTTTAAGTTAACATCACACACTTCACAACATGGTAAGTCACAATGTTATTTTTATGTTCCTGTGACCGTGCATCGTGAGCAAAGCGTGAAGAAAGAATACCGACAAGATGCAACAATATAGATGATTTATTGTCAATTTCAGATGTTGATTATTGACTACAGTCTCGACATGTTTCGGGCATCTTTATGCCAATCATCAGGAGAAAAGACCACGTGTTACTGCATATGGGCATAAAGATGCCCGAAACATGTTGAGACTGTAGTCAATAATCAACATCTGAAATTGACAATAAATCATCTATATTGTTGCATCTTGTTGGTATTCTTTCTTCACACAATGTTATTATTTGTCTGGTCCCTCCAGATATAGTATTGACCTTCCAGTCCTCTGCCACACAGGCAAGAACAGAGTCCATTTCAAAGGTGGGGGCACCCCCATAGGGCAGCTCTGTAACCCCAAGTGATAGGGTGATCATGAGAATGCTGGTTTGCAGGAGGACCTAGATCTTAACATGTGCTCCAAATCTTAGAGATGGGAGAGGGGGGAGGAGTTTTCACATTCTCAAAGTTTTATCTTTGATACAGGTGAAGGCCAGCAGGAAAATAACATACTCAGAGATATGGACAGCCATCGAACTACAACTCTCTGAATAAAATCTGCCACTTTTCACTCCTTACTATTTCATGTTTTATTCAGAAGGAGACTTATGAAGAAACTTCATTTATAATATTATCTTTTATGTGTCTCGCAATAGTCATGATTAATCCCGTTCTCATAAAGTGTCACCTTAGTCTGCTTGCCTCATAATAGGATGCTAAAAAGAATTATGTTTTATACAGTGCGTTTGGAAAGTCGCTGTGCACTTAGACTACGTTAGAGTCCAGTTGAAATGTGATGGCACGCAGTGACACACGAGAGGGGAAGTTTGGAAAGTCGCTGTGCACTTATAAAAGGTGTTGGAAGTGATGTTCACAAGTGTCTATACAGGCCTGAACTTGTTTAATTTTATTCGCAAACACTTTCTGCATATCTGCTTGTGCCTAAGTGCACAGCGACTTTCTGAACGCACAGTATTTATTCAATTTTCATAATCTGCTCATTCTTTATAATACATTTTTCTTGTCTTTCATTTCTGATACTTGTTTAATGGAATAATTATTTTAGGTTGTGAAATAAAGAAAGCCATCGACACAGCAGTAAAGGAAGCAGAAGACTGTGGTATCACGGGAAAGGAAGTGACTCCCTTTATTCTGAATCGAGTGATCAGTCTTACAGGAGGCAGATCGCTTGAATCAAGTATCCTTTAATACTGAATACTATAGGGGAGATCATCAAAGAATTACTTCTATTTTGGAGACAGGCTGTCTGGTTATAATCTAATAAAATTACATTCTCTTAATAAAGTCAGTTTACAGAGACTTCTGGTTGTAATACCTATATACATTACACACATTTAATAAACTCCAATAATTTTGATTCCCTGTACTTGGAAGTTATATTGTTATGTGCTGCATCAAGTTTGTGACTCTGTAGATGCCTTCAATGGTAAGAGCTTTTCCTTGTGCAGTAAATTTTCTGTGAAAGTGAACTGCTGAAAAGGGAATCTTCCACGACAATACTGTTTGAGTGTTAATGTTGCTTCTTACTTATCTCTTCCAGATTTAGTTACAAACTGGACTGAAATTTAAAATGGTTTCTTAAGGTGCAGTCTAATTTTCACAATACCATTTGAATTCTTAACTGAAGTTTGTTGTCCTCTGACTATACTTTTTAAACGTCTGATTGTATATTTAGCCCACCAGCATCTATAATTCATTTGTTTCTTTAACACTGTTGCAGACATTGCTCTAATTAAGAATAATGCTAAAGTTGGAGCACAAGTTGCAGTTGAGTTGGCAAATATACAAATGATTCCTTCAAAGTAAGTTCTTCCTGGTGTTTGACATACCTTAGAATGTGGAATATAAATTTAAAACTCCACAACATTGGTATCTCATCAAAACTGAAACAGATCTAGGCGCCCTTATTCGAATTTCCTCAGTTGATTTTTCTAACTAATATATTTTTCAACTGTACCTTAACTGTGCTCTGGGTAATAAGAGATTGAAAATTACAAAGATGATTTGCACATACACACACTGTATGTATTGTGTCAGAAACTGGAACTTCTTTAAGCTAGTATAAAATATTTCCTTTAATCTTGTGTCAAGTTGCATTTAGTACAAACAGTAGTTATGGCTGTTGTCTATTTTAACATTCTTTCCTACAAATCCTGTGTTGTCAGTGTAAGATAAAAGTATGTGCAGTAAGAGTTTTGCAAATGCATTATATTCAAAATGAAAGAAAATTGCCAGTCAAACCCAAGAAAACTTTGAACATAATTTATCAAAAGCAAATAATGTTATTTTACTGATAGCTGAAACACTCAGTTAACAGAATATATTAAATGGCATCATACACATAAGTGAGTAAGAACAGGCTACACTAATGTACCTATGATAACTCAATTATGTTGTATGACACAGTTTGTAACTTTTGTCACGTTTTTAGTGGCCGTTTCTTTTGCGGAGAGCAATTCTACATGAAATTCCAGCATGCTGAAAGGTTTTTAGAGACGTGAATTTAACAGTATGCACAGAAACTGACCACGAAGGTGGGAGTTCTTGTAAACAAGAAGCAGTCTCTTAATATAAATGTACAGATGTGACAGCATTACAGCAGGAAAGAAAGTAATACTGGCAGGGATGTTCATACACTTCCATTATACAGAGTAGTGCTTGAAATAGTAGCCTGGTCTTAGTGTCAGTGTCAGTAAGAGTACAAATGGGTTTCTTGGTTTCTGTGCATTGCTGACAGAAATCGTAGAACACCACTTTGTCAACAATTGCTGATTTGTGTTTTGCCAGCTGCCCAGGGGGCTTTCATGATCATGTGACTATGCAACTACTACTAAAATTAAAGTGTGAGCCAGGTAGCTCAGTCAGTATAGTGACTGACTACGGGTTGGACGGTCCGGGATTAAATCCCGGTGGCGACGAGATTTTCCACCCATCCAGACTGACCCTGGGGCCCACCAAGCCTCCTGTAAAATGGGTACCGGGTCTTTCCCGGGGTGAAGTGCGGCCGGGGCATGCTGCTGACCACTCATCCCCTTCTAGTGCCGCAGTCATGGAGGAGTAGAGCTATACCTCTACCCACCCTCTGGGCCACACCGGGTCCATAACAGGATCATTTTACCTTTTACTAAAATTAAAGTGGCGCTACTTATTTGTGCGACATTCTCTACAAGTGCATTTAACATCTGGCTTGTTGATGTGAATTTGTTCAGAGGTATGATAATGTCTTCAGCTATTTGTGCTTACATAAAATTGACTTTTATTTGGACTGTGGTCTGTATGTGAAGAATAAAAAAAAGTTCCTTGTGTGCCTTTCAGACAACTTCATTTTTAAAAAAGGAGAGAAAGTAACTGCATATTTTGACTAACCCATTATAACAATTAACCCTTTAAAGCAAAGGTGCACAAATTTCCAGAACTCTAGAAGCCAACTTCAAATTCTAAGTGCCAGAAGGGTGACATGATGCAAGTTCCATACTGAGAACCAACAGATATTACATGCCACTGTACAAAATGTAGTTGCCATGGTGATGTACCTGGGATTAGTGCATCTCTGCTTCAGAGCATAGCAATAATTATCAACTTCTTTAACATTTTAAAAACTCTGCATTTTTCCACACATTGTATTTAAGGGTTTCATATGATTATCAAAATAAACAGTGATTTCTTCCTCGAAGAGCAGGTTTTTTTAAAGCAGGAATCAGTTTTTAAATGTTGCATTACATGCCATATGTGGTTAAGTAAAACTTGCTTTTCCACTGCTACTAGTAAATTAATTTTATGATATTCATGGAATTACTGCTTGTCTGTTGCCAAACTGAAAATTTCCAGTTGCAGTAAAGTATAATTTCTTACCTGACTAGTATGAAAAGCACACAAAATGCACACTGTCCCTTTTTCCTTATACATTTCCATCTCTACTGGTCTACACTGGCCATTGCATAAATTGTTTGTGATATATTTAAATTAAACTGAAAAGATAGGAGTATATCATAGCAAATGTAAAATAAACTGGAAGAATATCTGGCAATAATTATATGATATCACTGATGTTGGTTACCAACATATAGACAACAAACTGTAATCCCTATAAATCTCAGACTTTCAATTGTCACGCAACCAACCTGCCCTGATTAGGGCCTTTTGAGAGTTTGTTGTTTAGTTGAACCATATATTTAAATTGCAACCTTCTTTTGGGTAATATGGGCAAAAAGAATTATATCAACTACTATGTGTTAATAGTCTTCAGTGTTTCTTGCCAAAGGAGACATTTTTGGCTTTCTGTTCTTTTTGAGAGGACAGACAAACCAATAAATTCTAATGCCTGATGGTTATTCCAGGACTGACAGACAGCTATTAAGTCATCATTTAGTTTCCCTGACTTGAACATCAGTGCAGTATGTGTCTTCACAATTCTGCAAATTCTTTAATACCTTTTTTACTACACAGTTTGTCCACTATTTTATATAAAATATTCTGTTCTGCATACAAACTTAAATGTTTATTTAGGTGAGTGAAAATGCCTTATCTCTTCCTATTATTATAAAAATATATAAAACAGTTATTTCTTTCTGATCCAATCAGACATGCATCATCTGAAGGTGTTTGTCAGCCACTGCAAGCCATATCAAGTGAGCAAAGTGCAGCAAAATCACCATCGGTAAGTTTTACAGAACCTATGAATATACCAGGGTGATTTTTTTTTTTTATCAAACTTTTGTGGCATTTTGTCCTATAAAGATATTCCTCAAGGATAGTTTTGAGCATTAAGCCACATGCCACTGATGATTTGAAAGAGGCACTACAGGAAGAAATGTTCCGTCTCCACAGAAATATTGCAAGTTGTATTATGGAATCTCATCATTTAATTTTGTCATGTCATCTCACAAAGAGCACTGAACATGGTGCACATCAAAGAGTGTGTTTCTATTTGCACAGTCATTTTAAATTAAAAAATAATGAGGTATGTACCTGCTGTTTTATTGCTACATGAACAAAAAATCACCCTGTTCAAATGTACTGTGTTACACATTCAGATTTGATGGGTTTTGTTTTATGCATGTAAGTGTTCATATTGTTTTTAATTTTATTTATTTAACTTTGGTCAGTTTTGTTTTTTTATATTTGATATTTTTTCCCCCCAATGTTAATGTAGGCAGTCGTTTATTTGTAAGTAATAAATTTTGTTCCAGTTTTTATTTCTGATTTTTTGTTTTTTATACACTTTGTTTTCAATATATGCATGTGATTATCTGTGAAGATTGTATGTACTGTGTACTACCCAGAAAGAAAAGAATGTTAGTATTTAATCACACTCACAATTCCCATTTGAGGTTTATATCTAATAAAAGAAAATCTGAGAACCCCTACAGAATGTCCAGCAATCCACTTGTAACAGGGCCAAAACCACCAGGTTTTATTTTTGTCACACTTAGTACAGTAGACTTAGGCTCACTGGATCTTTTCAAGTATCAAGGCAAACTTGTATTTGTATCTTCTTAGTATTTTCACAGAATACAGCTGATATGTAGCTCTTATAGCAATGTTACCTTGTTGTGTGATTCACTACAGTTAAGTTGTTAGTTGCTATGACAAATGATTGTTTCCGAGCCTGCAAGGTTGGGGACCTTTGAATTTCAGAATCTTTGAACAAAAAGTTTAATCATTTGATTGCCAAGATTCAGTCAATCCTTGTACAAAGTTGAGTGTGAAAAAAGGAGACCTTTGCTGTAACATGATGCTTGAAGTTGGGAACCGTCCCCATTTCATGAGAACAGATGCCATGTATTATATCTCATACACCTTCTGCATAATACTGATTATTAAAAAAAATAATACATTTATTGACTGCAGAGGTTGTGAATATCTTAGTAATGCAAGGGGACAGACAAGAAAAAAATCATAATTTCAACATAGTACTGTCATAACATCTGCTGAGAGTGACTGATGAAAAACACAAGGCTGGAGTCAGGTTAGCTGGTTGATTAACAGAGATTACAGGCAATTACCCCCTAAATATATTCATACATATCATCATTGTTGTCCACTAGACTAGTCACGTTTTACCAGACTGCTGACAACTAATGTGGCAGTTTATATCCCCATCATGCCAAAACAACTGTTAAAGTCTATATATTTTTTTAATTAAGTTCCATTCCATTGATCCCATTTTTATAAAACTTCCTGTCCTAAACTGTCCTTTTTTGGAATATACATACATCTTTGATGTAAATTAAAAGCAGAATTTTGGAATGTGATACTTGGAAGTTCTCACAGCAGGGACTGACCATTACCAATAACTGAACAATTAATTACAAGGAATTAAATTTTAGGAACATCTTTAGGTTGGGTGTGGAATTTAAAGAGAGTAACTCAGATGAAGGATAAAGTTATAAGAAAGTCAGTTGCTGATATGTGGAAAGTGTGTCTACCTTTTAACGTTTATCTTGGGCAGCAAGTTCCATTTTAAATAGATTTGTTTGTTCGTCAGCATCATATGGAATTAGAAATACTGGACAGAGAATTATATACAAAAAATCCAGCTGAGCAACAGTCTCCAATTTAGCAATATTGGAAGACAGCTGTGCTTTCAAGTTTCTACAAAACTGGTGACTCCAAGGGTCTCGCTATATATATAAATAAAAGGCATGTATAATACGTATAACCTAGCCTTCTTATCTACATGATCACGAGAGAGCTGTCAACTGACATGGGCAGAAAATGTAAAATTGCCATTTACAGACATGTGGATGAATACTGATTTTAAATTATGAAATGAATTTTATTCTTAACCTCTCATATGAACTAAATCATGCCCATGAGGATGGCAGTTTTACTAAGTCAAACATAGCACAAAGTACAAACTGTCGAGGGGAATTTCACAATACAATTTGTTTTAATGTTGCATTTGACGGTTTTAATACTTTCTGTTCGAATTTACTCCAACTGTTACATCATGGGTGGTCTACTTTATTAAGAGGAGTGTTATACAAAATGAATATTTACTATTATGCAATGAAATTGAAGCACAGTTTTCCATTTCATTCAGTCGCCATACAGCACAGGTTACTTCTGGTGTAGTAATGACCTGTTATTTTGTATGGAGGCAAACCTAGCAGTGTACAGTCTCGAGAGACAGGTCTGCCATACAGAAACATTGCGAATACCAAGAGTTTGACAGATAAATTACGTAACATTGGCTCTACGAACAGCATCAACAACGGGTTGAGTGCGGATGCCTTACCTTTACTTCATAATTCTGTCTTAAGTGTGTACATTCTGCTCCTTGACGCAGTTTCAGTTTCAAAAAGCCAACACGGATATAACAGTAAAGGTTTCGCGGCAAAGTCCGGTTAAATATTTTTTTCTCCCATTTGAAGTGTACTCTTTTCGGCCGCCGCACTGTCGAAATTTAACTGCACTCTACAGTGCATATTGAGCTGCTTACTTTCTAGACACATGTCTGTTATATATTAACAACACAAATGCCGTAACGTACTACCGTTCTACCTTCGTTTTACACCCAATCACAGCTGACGTGCATGTAACAAGTGTTGCAGATTGTAATGGTGTGACATCTGGTGACATTTCTTGAAACCAAGTTTGAGTGAGGTTGATCCAAGTGTGTGTTCAAGGTTAAGTTTAGAAACGTGGACTATTTTGGATACAATGTGTTCTTCTTTAACCCGATTCCTTGTTCATCGACTTGTAAGTATTGCGTCAAGATGTCTGGCACTACGTAACGACGGGCATAGCATTACCGATTGTTAATAATCTCTGTTGTCAGTTCACCTATCGCCAGGACCCATTGCTCTTAACAGCATTATGATTTCTTTAAAGTTTCGCCAACAAAATTCTGTATGAATTTAGCATTTTCGCAGTCCAGCATTGCCTTGATTTCATTTCCCTAATGTCCCGGTGACGTAACATCCAGAGTTGCTCACAATTGTTGTTGTATGCCTTTAGGACTTCGAAGTTTGTGTGTGTGTCGTATAATGAGCATTTCATTAATGTATTCTTTTGATAATTTCATAATGAACCCCATTTCTGCCAGTGTTGTATTTACATTTTGAAACACTTTGAAACTATTTATTACCGTGATTTTGTTTCTTTCGCTTCATACTCTGTCCATACGTTTAACTTGGTCTAGACCAGTTGCTTTACCGGCCTGTATAAATTGTCAATGCTTGGCTTGATCATTGCACTGCTCTGTTGTATCACGGCGACCGGTACGTGTGCTTCAAAGTCCCTCTAGCAATCGTCGATAGTTATATATTGATTATTGACTTCACGGGGGATAGGAAGAGAGGTAAAGGCATTGTTCAAATGTAGACTGCACTAGTATCTCATCTGAAAACACAGGCACGTTTAGGTAAACGAATCAAATGCGGCTCTGCTTGACAAATACCTTCCTATTTCGTTTGGTACTCTGTAGGTGTGCATGTCAAATGTTTATGTAGCGCCATATGAACCGTCGAAAGGCAGTGGTATCAGTCTTTCAGGGAAACAGAATTAGGCGCGTATGCGGTATCGCAACATTGTGTTGGGAGAGGGTTTGAAATTGGCGAAAAACGACGCCTCTTTCGCTGCATGAACACCGAAATGTCGCCCAGAGCAAACAGCTTACAAATCTTATTTTGTTAGTAAGTTACAGAAATTCTATCCTGGCCCATAACTTAAAATGGAATTCAAAGAAGGATTTTTTAAAAGAATAAGTTGCATGCAGCGTCAATTAAAGTACACCAAATCATAGAACTACAACACACGAGGACCTAAATTTAATAAAAATCTTTATATATACACTTTTAAACTTATGCAAGTCTTATAATTTTATATTGTATATTTTATGTTTTAACATTCTGAAAAAAGTGACTGTACAAAAAGGGGCCCCCTTAGATTCTTATTGTACCTTCCTTTGTAAGGTTTGTGTATTGACCCGCCTGATGATGGCCTAAGTACAGGCCGAAGCATGTAGTATGCATGTAAAGGTAACTAACTAAATTAAAATAAACCCGTATCGTGTTTTAGACTGAATAAGTGTGGCTTGTGTAGTATTAAACACAACGGTATGGCTTCCATAAGGACAGGCCAGTAGATCTGCCAGTCCACTAGACGCCGACAACCGTTTGGTTATACTTGTACGCTACACAATTTGCTGTTACTGCATTTCATTCGGTGTCATTCTTCATCTGGTACAGTACCGAAGGATGAAGACTGGCGTCGCATGTCTTAATGGCGTGATGCTGAATTAAGGCTAGGGACACGTTTACCTTAAGAGTTGTTTGCAGTTTAATTTGATGGAAATCAGCGTACGAGGTTTGAGGTTCTCACAGCGGTGCTGATGATTCAAGTCTTTGACGGCGTGACGCCGTTTCGGCTGATTTACTGAATGGAAAGTCGAGTTGTATTAATCCTCGTATCGCACATTACTTAGAATTATGTGGTAACACAAGACGCAAATCGGACATGGACACCTCCTGGCGTGTTATCAGTTAAGTACCGAACTTCTCTAACGTATAAAAACCATAGAACCACATCTACTGTTACGTGACTTATCCTGTGCAGAAATGTAGCGCGAAGTAAGGCATTGTTATGAAGTCCCTGTAGACGCCATGAAGTTTTGTGGAGGCAGTGGAGGTATGGCTCCATTTATTCTTAACTTCAGCGCTACATGGAGGTAGCTGGTCAGTTTCACGCACCGACCGCTTTACGCTCGGGGCAAGAGGCCCCGATGCCCGCTGAATAAGTTGGGTGAGCGCCAGATGCACTCTGCACGTTTTGCAGAAGATAAATGCATATTTTTGTTTGGATTAGAATGACTTGTTTGTTTAATCGCCGGATGCAGTGGCCGCATTGTATAGGGCGATTGCTGTCTCCTACACTTTAAGACTGGAATCATGTCTTCGAATCGCATTCGCGTGGCGTCTGTCTGTTGGCCATTGTAACTTAGCCCTTATGACGGCCTATCAGTCGTCTTTTTCCGAACAGAACATAACGTTTCGGAAACTGTATCTCTTTCCTCCGTCAGGCAAAACTATCCGTTAACTGAACTGCTGTGGTTGCTTTTGCCAAAGGGTAGTACGTTGATGCTTTCAATTATTTAAAAGTTCTACATTGTCACTAACGCCACGGATTTCTGAGTTGGCAGAAGGTGAGATCTTTCAGCACGTTCATGTCTTCACGACCGCGTCATTTAGACAAGAATAACATTTCTTCATGTTGTTGCTTAGCAGCTTTAATCGTACGAAATACCGGGTGTATCAAAATGATTGAAGCGGTTTTGAAGTTGATTATATTCACAAGTGTGGTGAACAGAATTGTAAATACTAGTAGGAATGAAAGAGTAACTCAACAAGTTTATGACACATACCTACAAATGTTCGATGTTTGCACCCTTCGTCACACGGCACACATCGAGGCGATAGTCCAATTCCTGCCATACTCTGCTCAGCAAGTC
>Ga0123357_10006644_pt1 | contig 14166 bp, 10 predicted proteins | sample TergutEmb28metaG_FD_89873 | JGI IMG/M metagenome (GOLD analysis project Ga0123357, IMG submission 89873) | Embiratermes neotenicus P4 segment gut microbial communities from Petit-Saut dam, French Guiana - Emb289 P4 | ecosystem: Host-associated > Arthropoda: Insects > Digestive system > Gut ... | reverse complement strand
CACCCGGCGACGCGGCGGGGCATCGGCCCGCAGATCGGATTGCAGCCAGCCGAGCAGCGTGTCGGGCGTCCCCTCCTCGCTGAGGCATAGGTCGGGCTCCAGCCCTGCGGCAGCCATGGCGTCACGCTCCTGACGCCCCAGGGACGCGACCAGCGGATGGCAGCCTGCCTCGCCGACGCCCGCAGGCGCGATCTCATACACGTCGACCGGATAGTGCGCCGCCAGCGCACGCCACAACGCCGTGCGCCGCGCCGACGGCAACACGCCGAACACCGCGACCCGCCCGAACGACCCGAACGGCCCACCGTCGTCGTCTCCCTCACGCGCCCCCGCAGCCAGCCGCTGTCACGCGCGCTCGTACGCTTCTGCCGGATCCCCCCCGGTGGCGTCCCGCAGCCCCCGCCACAGACGCGCCTGCCACGCGTCGTCGCCCAGCTCGCCCCCGGCGTCGTCCACGTCCGCACCCGCCCGCCAGGCGCTCACCATGTCTGGCCGGAATTCCGCGTACCGGACGAAACGGGCGGCCACCCGCCGCAACACGGTGTACGGCTCCCGCGCGGCGGCCACGTGCGCCCGCAGCCGGTCGAACACCGGGCTGGCGTCCTCGTCCAACACCGCCTGAAGCGTCCACGCCGCGCGTTCGGGCACCCACCAGGCCGGGTCGTCCCCGAGCAGTTCCTCTTCCAACGCGAACGGCGTGCGGAACTCCACCCCCGCGCACACCCCAGCAGCGACAGCGATGCGCTGCCCGAGCCACCGCCGCATGCCCGCGCCCGGCACCACGACCAGATCGGCCATGAACGGGTCGGCTGGCGCCTGCGCCCACCGCCGCACCAGTTCGGCGGCCAGTATGGCGGCGCCCGACGCGCGGACGACGTGGAGCCCCGCGTCGCGGAGCGTGGCCGAGGTAGTCATGTGAATTACCCTACGACCCGCCGCCGACAGTTTTCGCGCCGCCGTCTGGACACCTGCCCAAACCCGCTGCCCAAACCCGCTGGCCGCACCCGTTGGCCGAACTTGTTGGCCAAACCCACCTACACTCGCCTCATGACCACCCGCGACGCCGACCGCCTCCTGGAGGAGTTGGACGACGACCAACGCCGCGTGGCCACGACGTTCGGCCCGCCGATCGCCGTGCTGGCGGGCGCGGGCACCGGGAAAACGCGCGCCATCACCTACCGCATCGCCTACGGCTCCATGATGGGCGCCTACCACGCCGGCGCCGTCCTGGCCGTGACGTTCACCACGAAAGCTGCCGGGGAGCTCAAACACCGCCTGCGCCAGTTGGGCGTCCCGAACGTCGCCGCGCGGACGTTCCATTCGGCGGCACTGCGCCAGGCCCGGTATTTCTGGCCGCAGGCGTACGGCTCCCCGCTGGCCCCCGTTACCGACCAACGCCTCCCGATGGTGCGCGACGCCTGCCGCCAGCTTCAGGTGGTCGTCGACGCGACCGGCATGCGCGACCTGCTCACCGAAATCTCGTGGGCCAAGGTGAGCAACGTCGACGCCGCCGACTACGCGGACCTGGCGCCGAAGGCCGGACGCGAGGTGGCCGGCCTGGAACCCGACCAGGTGGGCGACGTGCTGGCCCGCTACGAGCGGGTCAAGAACGACCGGGGCGTCATCGACTTCGACGACATCCTGCTGTGCGCCTGCGCGCTGCTCATCACCCACCCCGGGATCGCCGACGAGGTCCGCTCCACCTACCGCCACCTGGTCGTCGACGAATACCAGGACGTCAGCCCGCTCCAACATGCCCTGCTAGAGCTGTGGCGGGGCGAGAGCCGCGACCTGTGCGTCGTCGGCGACCCGGCGCAGACCATCCATTCCTTCGCAGGCGCGACGCCGGGCTACCTGGTCGATTTCCGCAGCCGTTTCCCGGATGCGCAGGTGTTGTCCCTGACGACGGACTACCGTTCGACGCCGCAGATCGTCCGGTTGGCCAACACCGTCGCCGTCCACACGCGCGTCGAGTCGGTGCGGCTGAGGTCGGCCCGTCCCGCAGGCCCGATGCCCGCCGTCCAGGCGTTCGGATCCGAGCCGGACGAGGCGGCGGGCGTGGCGCGCTGGTTGGCCCAACGCCACGCCGACGGCCTCCCGTGGCGCGACTTGGCCCTGCTGTACCGCGTCCACGCCCAATCCCCGGTCTTCGAAACGGCCCTGTCGGACGCGGGCATCCCCTTCACCATGCGCGACGCCGACGGGTTCTTCGACCGCCCCGAAATCCGGCAGGCGATGGGCGCCCTGGTGCAACGCGCGCGCAAGGCGCCGTCCAAGCCTGCGTTGGAGTCGGCCCGCGACACGCTGGCGCGCCTGGGCTGGACCGAACAGCCGCCGCCTGGCCAAGGGCAGGTCCGCGAGCGCTGGGAGTCGTGGGCGGCCCTGTTCGCGCTGGCCCAGGACGTTGTCGCCGCCCACCCGGACGCGACCGCCGCCGATTTGATGTCCGAGCTGGAGGCACGCACCCAGCTTGAGCACGCGCCCGCCGGCGACGCCGTGACCCTGTCCAGCCTGCACGCCGCCAAGGGCCTCGAATGGGAGGGCGTGGCCATCGTCGGCGTCCAGGAGGGGACGCTGCCGCTGTCGCTGGCCGAGGGCGCCGAGGAGATCGCCGAGGAAGGACGCCTGTTCTACGTCGGGGTGACGCGGGCGCGCACCCATCTGTTGATGACGTGGGCACAGGCCCGCCGCGAGGGCAGCACGCCGCGCCAGCAGTCCCGGTTCCTCGCCGGCCTGGAGACGCCGGCCACCACTGTCCCCACCGCCGCCCGGACGACGCCCAGAGCGCCCTACCGCCCGTCGACGGCGTTGTCGGAACACTGCCGCGTGTGCGGGGCGAGCCTGTCCAGCGGCGCGGAACGAAAGCTGGGACGCCATCTGACCTGCGCCGCCAGCTACGACGAGGCGACGCTGGCCGCCCTGATCGCATGGCGCGAGCAGGCTGCGGGCGACCAACGCGTCCCCGGTTTCTGCGTCCTGACCGATGCGACGCTGATGGCCGTCGCCGAAACGCGTCCCGGCGACCCGTCGGCCTTGGCGAAAATCCCCGGCGTGGGACGCTCCAAGGCCGAGAAGTACAGCCCCGCCATCCTCGCGATCCTGCGCGGCGCGTGACCGTCGCCCGCACGGGGTCAACAGCCAGCCTGTGCGTCACACCCGCTCGCTGGGCACCTGCTCCACCTGGGTCTTTCGCGGCGCGAACACCCACTCGCGTTGGATGGTAAAGCTCGCGAGGAAGAGCAGGGAATCCACGATGATCTTGAAAATCGGCGCGCCGCCCCGGAAAAAGAAATTCAGCCCGGCGACGGCGCCCGACGAAATGATCATCTGCACCACGCACAAGATGTAATAGCGCATGGTCGAGAAACGCGCGTCGCTCTTGAACACCGTCAGGCGGTTGATCGTGTAATTCACGGTCGACGAAATGACCCTCGACACGATTCCGGCCCAGAACACCGCCATATTCGACGCGGTCATCGCCCCGAAAATAGCCAGGAATAAGATGAACGACCCGTAATCGACCAGGAACGATATCAGCGACGACGAGACGAATTTCAGCAAGACGAGGTAGATGCGGATCGAATCGGTGAACGGGTTGAAATGGGTGCCGCTGTTCTCGTACAGGTAGATGGTGGCGATCGGGATTTGCTGGATGGCGATGTGGTGCTGTTTGCAGGCCAGCAGCATATTCAGCTCGTATTCGAACCTCTCGCCCTTCAGGGAGCAGAACATCTCCATCTGCGCGGTCGGGATGCCGCGCAGCCCAGTTTGCGTGTCGTTGAGCTTCAGTCCGGTCAGCAAGTGGAAGAAACTCTTGGTCAAAAGGTTGCCGAAACGGCTCTTCGGCGGGATTTTCGCCATCGAGAAATCGCGCACGCCCAAGATCAGGTCGTCGGGGTGGGCGGCGAGTTCATCGCAGATCGTCTCGATGTCGGCCGGGGTGTGCTGGCCGTCGCAGTCGGCCGTCACCACGCCGATGGAATCCGGGAAATTTTCGAGGAAAAAGCGCATTCCCGTTTTGAGTGCCCGGCCTTTTCCACGGTTTTCCCTGTGGCGCAAAACGGAGCAGGCGGGAATTTGCTCGAGTTCGGTGAAAATATCGGCGCTCGCGCGGTCGGAACCGTCGTCGATAATGATGATATGGCGCACACCGTTGTCGAGGACTTGGCGTGTGAGTTCAAGGAGGCGTTCGTCAGGCGACAACGCTGGAATGAGGAGAACTGGCGCTGCCGCCGTGTCATCGGTCATTGATCCATCGCTATTGCTCATAGAAACGTATAGGGGATGGTGCCTCTATTTAACACAACAAGTTTACCACAGGCACGCCGATTCGAGGAGGGCGGACCCGCCGCACGTCCTGTGAAATGTCTGTGGTTTTACTGAGGGTTTGCGTGGCGGTGGTTCCCCATCTCCCGGCGCGCCAGGGTAGCGAGCCTGGAAGGCCGTTTGTGCTGGTTGGTAGCCTGGAGTGTTCACCAGCCGTCGCCCATACCGAACGGAAATAAGGATCAGCCTATGCGAATCGCACTCGTCGCCCACGACAATTGCAAGGGAGCGCTGCTCGAATGGTGTGCCTGGAACGTCAAGGCATTGCGCACTCACGAGCTTTACGCGACCGGGACCACCGGGACCATCATCGAACACGAGACGAGGCTTCGCATCACCCGTTTGCTGTCGGGCCCCAAAGGCGGCGACCAGCAGGTCGGGGCAATGATCGCGACCGGGAAAATCGACGCGCTGTTCTTTTTCTGGGACCCGGAAACCCCCCAGCCCCACGACCCGGACGTGAAAGCGCTGCTGCGATTGGCGACGTTGTGGAACATTCCCTACGCCTGCAATGTCGCCACCGCCGACATGGTCATCGCGTCTCGCCTTTTCGACAGCGATTACGAACCGGCCAAACCCGAATTCGCCGACCGCGACGTGAGCCTGGACGACGATGGCAACGTGCTGATCGAGGCGTGAGTGATCAAGGGTGTCGCGCTGCTGGGAGTAAACTCCGCCGTTGTGAACGCTCTTGACCTGTCCGCCGATCTGGCCGAAATCGACAAAACCCTGTCGTCAATCGAGGCCGTGCTCGATCCCGCCTCCACGCGCGAAAAGATCGCCGCGTTAGAGCAGGAGGTCGCCGCTCCCGACTTGTGGGACGACCAGGAGAACGCGCAGCGGCTCACCTCGCAGCTTTCCAGGTTCCAGTCCGAAGTCGACCGCCTGACCGCGCTGCGCCAACGTGTCGACGACCTGGGCGTTCTCATCGAATTGGCCCAGGACGAGGACGACTCGGGCACGCTCGCCGAGGCCGCGAGCGAGTACAAGGCGTTGGCCGCCGACATCGAGGCGCTGGAAATCCGCACTCTGCTGTCCGGCGAGTACGACCAACGCGACGCCGTGGTGACGATCCGCTCGGAGGCCGGGGGAGTTGACGCCGCCGATTTCGCGTCCATGCTGTTGCGCATGTACCTGCGCTGGGCCGAGCGCCACGGCTACTCCACGGAGGTGTACGACACGTCGTACGCCGAGGAAGCGGGCATCAAGTCGGCCACTTTCACCGTCACGGAGCCGTTCGCCTACGGCATGTTGTCGGTCGAACAAGGCACCCATCGCCTCGTGCGCATCTCGCCGTTCGACAACCAGGGACGCCGACAGACCTCGTTCGCGGGCGTTGACGTCCTGCCGGTCACCGAGGAAACCGACCACATCGACATCCCCGAGACTGACATCCGCGTCGATGTTTTCCGTTCGTCGGGCCCCGGCGGCCAGTCGGTCAACACCACCGACTCCGCCGTCCGCATCACCCACCTCCCGACGGGGTTGGTCGTCAGTTGTCAGAACGAGAAGTCCCAGTTGCAGAACAAGATCGCCGCCATGCGGGTCCTGCAGTCGCGCCTGCTCGAACGGGTGCGCGCCGAGGAGGAGGCGCAGATGCGCGAGCTTCGCGGCGACGCGGGCAACTCGTGGGGCTCGCAGATGCGGTCCTACGTGCTGCACCCCTACCAGATGGTCAAAGACCTGCGGACCGACTGTGAGACGGGCAACATCGACGCTGTGTTCGACGGCGACATCGACGCGTTCATCGACGCCGGCATCCGCTGGCGAAAAACCCAGCAACTCGCCGGGTGACAGGCTGGTGCGCAGCGCGGATTGCGCCTAGACTCGCTAGAGGCCGCCTGAGAAAATCTCAGGGAACTTCCCCATTGTCAACCCGGCCACCGTGTCATCGTGATCAGTTTTGAGAATGTCTCCAAGGTCTACCCGGGGCAGAAACGGGCAGCGCTGAGTCACGTCAACGTCGAGATCGACAAGGGCGAGTTCGCGTTCCTCGTCGGCCCGTCGGGTTCTGGCAAGTCGACGTTCATGCGCCTGATTTTGCGCGAGTATCTGCCCACCACCGGCCACCTGTACGTCGCCGGCAAAGATTTGACCCGGATGCACGGATGGAAGGTGCCGGCGTTGCGGCGCACCATCGGGACGGTGTTCCAGGATTTCCGCCTGCTGCCGGGGAAGACAGTCACCGAGAACGTCGCTTTCGCGTTGCAAGTCATCGGGAAATCGCACTCGACCATCAAGAAGGTCGTCCCCCAGACGCTGGAACTGGTCGGCCTGGCCGACAAGGCCGACCGGCTGCCGGAGGAGTTGTCCGGCGGCGAGCAGCAGCGGGTCGCCATCGCGCGCGCCTTCGTCAACCGCCCGCAGATTTTGATCGCCGACGAGCCCACCGGAAACCTGGACCCGGCCACCAGCGTCGGCATCATGAAGCTGCTCGACCGCATCAACAAGGACGACACGACCGTCATCATGGCCACCCACGACGCCACCATCGTTGACCAGATGCGCAAGCGCGTCATCGAATTGGTGGACGGCGAGATGGTCCGCGACCAGAGCAAGGGCGTCTATGGCTACCAGTAATCGGCCGCGCGTGTTCTGGCAGGAGGGGGTGGCCTGATGCGTCACACATTCTCCGAAGCACTCTCCGGCCTGCGACGTAACGGATCCATGACGCTGGCCGTCGTGGTGACAATGTGGGTATCACTGTCGTTGTTCGGGCTCGGCCTGCTGGCCTCGCAGCAGGTGGAGCTGATCAAGGGCAAGTGGTACGACAAAATCGAGATCACGGTCTTCTTGTGCATCCCGGTCTCCCAGGCGTCCACATGCGATTCGGGCGTCGGCACCACCGATTCGCAACGGACGCAAATCCAGCAGGCGCTGACGAACAATCCCGAGGTGTCGACGGTCTATTACGAGAGCAAGGCCGAGGCGTTCGCCGACTTCAAGCAGGTGTACGCGGGCTCGCCGATCCTTTCGGCGATGACCCAGGACATGATGCAAGACTCCTTCCGGGTGAAGCTCAAAGACCCGCAGCAATACCAGGGTGTCGTCGCCGCGATGTCGGGGATGAAGGGCGTCGAATCCGTCCAAGACTTGCACACGGTCCTCGACCCGTTGTTCGCCTGGCTGAACATGGCGCAATGGGGGACGATCGGAGCATCCGTATTGTTGCTGATCGCCGCCGCGCTCCAGATCGGCAACACGATTCGGCTGTCCGCGTTCTCCCGGCGAAGAGAGATCGGCATCATGCGGCTGGTGGGGGCGTCGAACTGGTACATCATGTTGCCCTTCCTGCTTGAGTCGCTGGTCGCCGCGATCATCGGCGCGGTGCTGGCGGGGCTGTCGATGACGGCGCTGGTCGGGCTCGTCATCCAGGGCAAAGCTGCCGTCCAGATCACGAGTGTGGCGTGGGTGAGTTGGTCGCAGCTCCAGTGGACGATAGGTTGTTTAGCGGTGGTGGCGATCGTTTTGTCGATCATCCCGACGTTGATAGCTACTCGTCGATTCTTGCGGGTATGACGATCATGTCACCTGCCGTTGACTGTGAGGGGCGATTGATGCGAAAGGTTTCATTTGCCACCCGGGCCCACCGAGGCTCCGGCGGTCTTCTCGCGTGCCGAATCGCGGTGATCGGGGTGATTGCCGTGGCCGTGTCGGTGAGTTCAGCGGTCGGTGCCAGCGCCAAGAGCCTGACCGATCAGCAGACCGACGTGCAAAAGGCGATCGTGCAAGTCCAGCAGAGCGTGTCGACCTCGCAGCAGTCCCTCCAAACCACGACGGTGAAACTGACCGATTCACAGACCCAATTGGGCAAAGCGCAAGCGCAGCTCGACTTGCTGAAGTCGCAGTTGTCGTCGGCGCAGAAGGCGAAAACTGACGCCGACGCGGCGTTGGTGTCGGCGCAGGAGGCGCTCCAGGCGGCGACGCAGAAGGTCAACCAGGCGATCGCCGATGTCAACAAGCAGCTTGCGGTGATCGGCGTGGCCGTTCGGACGCAATACCAGCAGCAGTCGCCGCTGGAGGGGCTTGGTGCGATCATCGGTTCGCAGACGCCGGGCGAGTTGGAGCAGCGAATTCAGTGGTCGTCGGCTATTTTCAACGGCACGTCGTCGCAGCTCGACCAGCTCAACCAGTTGAAGGCGCAGGCGCAGGCGGCCCAGCAGGCGCAGGCCAAGGCTGAGGCCAAGGTGCAAGACCAGCAGGACGCGGCGGCCTCTAAGCTGGCGCTGGTCCAGACGTTGACCAACGAGGCCGCGTTCCAGCAGGCCCAGGTTGCCGCGCTGGTCAACGCCGACGAGAAGGCCCAAGACGCCGCGCAAGCCCAACTCGCCGCCGACCAGAAGCAGTATCAGTCGTTGGAGGCGAAGGCCACCCAGATCGAGGCGGCTATCAAGAAAGCCGCCGCCGAGAAGAAGGCTGCCGCCGCGAAAGCCGCCGCGGAAAAGGCTGCCGCCGCGAAACTGGCTGCCGCGAAGGCTGCCGTCGCGAAAGCTGAGGCGAAGCTTGCCGCGCAGCGTGCGGCGACCTTGCACCTGGCGTCTACGCGCTCGTCGATTCATTACACGTACGATCCGAGCTTGAGCGTGGCCGGGACGCCGGAGCGGATCGCCCAGGAATTGCTGGCCAATTCCAATATCAGCTTTACCGGGGGATCCCTGGACGGCGTCGCGGATATGGAAAATATCGCCAGCGACGGCCATCCCTTGGGGTGCGGCACATATTCGCCGTACGCGCGCCAATCGCCGTACGCGGAGAATGCCTACCTGTTGGCGTTGATGGAAGCCATGACACAGGATTACAAAGTCCAGATCGGCGTCGTCACCGGCTACCACAACTGCGAAGGCGCTGGGCCGGGGCTGCATGAGAGCGCGGAGGCTGTGGATCTCAACGGCGCCGTGGCGCTCGACCGCAGCGGTTCGACCACATTCCATTACGTCAACTCCAACGACGACGCGTTCATCATCGGTTTTGTGGAAGATCTCAACGCGAAAGCCGAGCAGTTGGGGGTCCACCTGATGGTGACCCAGGTCGCGTCGTATGGCGCTTCCTGTCTGACCGTGCCCGGGCTTTCCGCCATCAGCGGCGGGAACGATTCGTGTACGCATTTGCACGTCGGCGTGATGGCCGACTCACCGGCTTACTAGGTCGCCAGGCAAATATGATGGCGTCCGATAACCATGTCCACAGGTTCACCGGTCGGCCGGTGAACCGATCGCGGATGAATTGTTAGGGGCGAAAAATGCGAAAGGTGTCTTCCTCCACCTCAGCACTTGATCATGGGGCCGGCATTGTTCGGTGGCGAATCTTCGCCGTCACAGCGATCGCCGTGGCGGCGACGTTGTCGGCTGTCGGCCCGTCGTCGGCGCAAAGCCTGGACGACCAACGCAAAGAAGTTCAGCAGGCGATGGTCCAGGCGAAGCAGGATGTGTCGGCGTCGAAGCAAGCGGTCCAGACCGCGACGGGGAAACTAGCCGAATCCCAGACCAATCTGTCGAGGGCGCAGGCGGCGCTCAACCAGTTGACGTCGCAACTGACCGGCGCGAAGGCCGCCAAGGATCAGGCGGACGCCGACCTGGCGGTGGCACGGCAAAACCTTCAGTCGGCGACGGACGCCGCTGCGTCGGCTGCTGACGACGTGCGCCGGCAGCAGACGCTCATCGGCGTCGCGGCGCGTACGCAGTACCAGCAGCGGACGGGGTTGGAAGGTCTCGGTGCGATCATCGGCTCCCAGACGCCCGCCGAGTTGGCGCAGCGCGTCCAGTGGTCGGCGGTGATTTTCAATAACACGTCCGCGCAGTTCGCGCGGTTGCGGCAGTTGCAGGACCAGTTGGACACCGCCCAGCAGCAACAGGCCGCCGCAGAGGCGCAGGTGGAGGACCGGCAGCAGCAGGCGGCGTCGACGGTCGCGCAGGTGCAATCGCTCACCGATCAGGCAGCGAAGCAAGAGACGCAGGTCGCCGCGTTGGTGGTGGCGAACCAGAAGGCCCAAGCTGCCGCCCAAAACGAGTTGGCCGTGAGCCAGCAGCAGTACGACGCGCTGGCGGCGAAGGAGGCCCAGATCAGCGCGGCCATCAAGAAAGCCGCGTTGGAGGCGAAAAGGGCCGCCGCCGCGAAAGCCGCCGCCGCTAGGGCTGCGGCGAAGACAGCCGCCGAAAAGGAGGCCGCTGACAGGCTTGCCTCCGGGTCGGCGTCCACGTCCGGGCTGGTCCGCCCGGTGTCGGGCCACGTCACGTCGACGTTCGGAATGCGGTTCCACCCGGTGTTGCATGTGTGGAGGATGCACTGGGGCGAGGATATCGGCGCGCCGTGCGGGGCACCGCTGAGGGCGATGGCCAACGGCGTCGTGCAGTCCACCATTCCAGTGGCGAGTTCCGGCGGCCTCGGAAATTACACCATCATCGACTACGGCCTGTACGGCGGCAAAGACTTGATGAGCGGATACGGGCATCAGTCGAAATTCCTGGTATCGCCGGGGGAGAGGGTCAAGGCGGGCCAGATCGTCGGGCTGGTGGGGACGACGGGCGTGTCCACCGGTTGCCATGTCCATGTGCAGATTTATTTAGACGGCGACGTGGTCAACCCGGCTCCCTACCTGTCGTGACGGCGGGGTCGCTCCTACATTCCCGCGCGCCACAGCGCCCTTGATCGCTGGGGCGCGCGCCCTGCGTCTACACTGTCTGGGCAGACGCGGACCCATACGGAAGGAGGCGCCATGCCACGGCCACAGGGGCGTGCGATGATCGCCCAGAACCGCAAGGCGTTCCACGACTACACCATCGGCGAGCGTTTCGAGGCCGGCCTCGTCCTGACCGGCACCGAGGTCAAATCGCTGCGGGCAGGGCGGGCGTCGTTGGTCGACGCGTTCGCCACCGTCGACGACGGCGAGGTGTGGCTGCGCAACGCGCACATTCCCGTGTACGCCTTCGGCACATGGCGCAAAGGCCATGAGCCCAGGCGCAACCGCAAACTGCTCCTGCACGCGAAAGAGATCGCCAAACTCGACCGGGAAACCTCCCAATCCGGCAAGACGATCGTGCCGCTGTCCATCTATTTCTCCGACGGCTACGCGAAGGTCGAGATCGCCATCGCCACCGGCAAACGCGACTGGGACAAGCGGCAGGCCATCGCCGCGCGCGACGCCGACCGAGAGGCGCAACGGGCCTTGGCGCAGCGTAACCGCCTGCGCAGGTAGGCAGCTAGGCAGGTAGCGGCTCGCGTCGAGAGCATGTAAACTATGTCGGCTGGGCCCGACCGCCTGGCACACAACTCAACATGCACAACTCAACAAGGGGGTGACCGGTTTCGACTTGGGACGGTAGTTCTGAGGGAAGCTGGTCGAGGATCCACGGTTATCTCGTTAACGATCTGTGGAAACCAATAAGTGCCGATTCAACTCGCACTGACTTCGCTCTCGCCGCCTGATCGGTGATCGAAGGGTCAGCCTGGGTGTGCCTTCCGCCCAGTGTCTGGCCTCGTTTAGAAGGCTTGCCGCGTCAGCTTGGTCCTTGGGCTGACACGGGACTTTTCAAGGGCTGGGCCTGTCCGCGACGTGCCGACGAGAGCGCGGGGGCCAAGTAGAACGCCTAGTCGGCTGCACCCGGAGAAGACTTGGCGCGCCTCTCGAGGACGCGGGTTCGACTCCCGCCACCTCCACTTATCGCGGATAATCCGAACCCCGGTTCGGATATGGATTCGCTAACTCCACTCGCACATGGGCCAGGTGTGTTCACGGATATGAACCATCGTGTGCTCGTTCTTGTTGACGAAGGGGGCCAAGCCCCCAGACCCCCTTACCGTGGTTGCGTCAGTGGTTCGGATATGGATTCGGTCACTCTGCCAGATGTTCGATGTTCCAACCCTGTCCTGTTTCATGCGGTCGATGCTGATCTGGATGGCGTCAGGCCCGATCTGGGGAGAGCGTCAAGTAGAATGAGTACGTGATAGCGGAGCGGGGTCGGCCAAAGAGAACTCCTTCTGGCACGTCATCTCAAACGCAAGAAACTGACGTATCACTTGCTGATCGTCAAGATCTGATCTATCAGGACTTGGCGGCACGGTCCGAATCGCATAATCAACTGATGTGGCAGACGCCAGCATTGGCGATGACTGCTATGGCGTTTCTGCTGACCCTTGCCCTTAACGATAACGGCGCGTCGATTCCAAGAATTGTCGTTGGAGCTCTCTCGTTGGTCGTGGCAATGTCTTGTCTTCAACTGATGGCTGCCCACTGGCATTATCGACAAGACGACGAAGGCAGGCTCGAGGAACTGAGCAATAAGGAAATGCCTGGGATGCTGCCGGTTCATACGAAATCTGATGGGAAGTTTTGGCGAAAGCGCGACAAAGGCGAACCCTGGTACATGAGTTTCAGGTCGCACAACATCTGGTATGTTGTGTTGTTTTCATTTGGCGCTGTTTCTGTGTTCGCCATTGTGTGGGCGGCATGCAATTGGCGCGTGGCTGGTTCATGATGCCAAATGTGGTAAACGCGCCAATTGCCGCACGTGTGGGGCCGGGATCCGTTTCAACTCCGAGCGCCGGGGGTGCATAATTCTTGCTGCGCTGGTGTCGGCACCATGAAACTAGTGGCCCTAGGGTGCAGCAGGTCCGGTCGCGACGTCTGGCACATTCGAGTGGACCACTGCGAAGATCCTACGCGCAGACGGGAATCGCTGAGACATGCCTGTCCAGCAAACTGATCAACTCCACGTCAGAGCCAACTCACGTTCATGGGCGGCGCAGTCGGCCAATATGGATACTCAAACCATCCGGAGGAGTTGCACTCCATTCGCGCTTGTCCGTTATCTAATGTGTAACAAGGAGATGCAGTATTGTGGAAGATAACCAAGAGGGCCAAATCCTGTTAACTGTCCGTGCCAACATGTTTTCCGGGCGGGATGTCTTGATAACAGAGTTCGGTATTCCAGTATCGCATACACCTGAAGCTGTCGGGGGGCATTTGGATGTTTGCGCGAACGGCTTACTATTTCGGGCTCATCGGCTGAATTTCCTAACGGGAGAAATCTGGTTTCCAAAAGAATCAATCTTTTCGATCGAAAGATGTTCGTCAGGCCCTATTTCGAACGGTTTGATTGTAGAAATGAAAAACCGCGTGAGGATACGGTTTGTCGTATCCAAGAGAAAAGACGTGATAAACATCATAGGGCAGACATACCGCCTTTACGCGTAGAGTGATGTCATCGGTTGCCTTTTCCTGACCGAGTGTTACCGTCACCGGCGTCTTAGGTTGGCTGCGTAGGCGTCGAGGATCGCGATGATTGCGGGGTGTTGCCAGACTCGGTTGCGTCGTAGGCCGCTTCGTTCTTCTAGCACACCGGCTTGTGCCAGTTGGGTCAGGGCACGCCCAGCCGCGACGTCACTCAGCCTGAATTGATTCGTCAGCAATGACGCATTGACCACGGGGTATGCCGCCAGCATGGGCAACACACGCCACGCCGTTGCTTCGGGGCGCAGGCCGGCGAGCCTGGCGCGATCTAGCGCGAGTTGGTTGGTGAGCTCGTCGATCAGTTTCTGGCCTGAGAACGCGGCGAAACGGCAGGCGTCAGCAAACCGGCGGACGATCGGTTCGGCGTCACCGGCGCGATAGGCGGTCAAGGCGTTGAAGTAGCCGTCGGTGTCAGTGAGCAGACCCGCCGAAATGGGTGCTGCAATGTGGGTGACGACACCAGCGCTGCGCAGCATGGTGTGCAGCAATGCCCGTCCAGCGCGCCCGTTTCCGTCGGTGAATGGGTGAATTGTTTCGAACTGTGCGTGGGCGACGGCTAACTGCAGCACAATCGGCAGGTCGAGGCGGGCCATGAAGGTGATCAAGTCGGCCAT
>Ga0123357_10006643_pt1 | contig 14167 bp, 8 predicted proteins | sample TergutEmb28metaG_FD_89873 | JGI IMG/M metagenome (GOLD analysis project Ga0123357, IMG submission 89873) | Embiratermes neotenicus P4 segment gut microbial communities from Petit-Saut dam, French Guiana - Emb289 P4 | ecosystem: Host-associated > Arthropoda: Insects > Digestive system > Gut ... | reverse complement strand
TTGCACATTCTCCCGTAGACGTTTCAAAACTTCAACGTAGAATGCAGCATTAACTGTTTGACCAGGAGGAACAAATTCTTTGTGAACAATTCCCTTCTGATCAAAGAAACCAATCAACATTGACTTGATGTTGCTTCTCACTTGCCTTGCCTTCTTCGGTCGAGTTGACCCCGGACTTTTCCATTGACTGGATTTAAATTTGGTTTCCAGGTCGTAGGTGTAAACCCAGATTTCATCACCCGTAATGACATTTGAAAGAAAGCTGGGGTGGTTAACACCATTTTCTTTGAGGTCCAAGCAAACGTCAAATCGTTGCTGTTTTTGGTCGACACTGACTTTGATGGACACGTCACATCTCCAAATCTTCTGTTAAAATTTTATGACAAGTTCCATGACTAATTCCCAGTAGCATACTGACCTCATCAATGGTATGACGACGATCCTCGCGGATAATCTGACGCACACACTCAATCATTTCTGGCGTTGAACTGGACACTGGTCAACCAGAGCGTTCGTCGTCATCAATCGAAGTTCTGCCTGCCTTAAACCGGGAAAACCACTGAAATGTTTGGGAATGACCCATAGCTTGTTCCCCAAAAGCTGTCTTCAGCATTTCATAACATTCTTTGGCAGTTGTCCCAAACTTGAAACAATTTGATGCAAGCGCGTTGTTCACGGAAATCCACCATCTCGATAATCGCAGAGAGAAAATTTTATTTAACTGTTGCATAATATAACATGAATGTGACTGACTGCGATTCTGTTACTGTGTACATTGTTGAATTTTTGTTTGCTGTTTCATGGTGCCTAAGTACGTATGTTCAGGCAGTCTTGTTTTCTAAAACTGGTACACAACAGACTATGCTGTTACAAATAGATTTCAGATGTTCAAACACTAAAAAATGCCATATTTGACACTCCATATGTATGTTAACGAGAAAAGGTACATTATTTCTGAGGTGTGCCATCCCAGTTGTGCTTTTAAACTATATGGTGAGGTAAATTCAGTCAAAAACACAACTATAAATATATGATGTTTATTAGCAATGGAAAAACTACATGTTTCGGCCTATAGCAGCCATCTTCAGGTTTTGACATCTTTCTTGCTAAAAGAGTTTTATATAATATGCCTACTAGGCATATTATATAAAACTATTTTAGCAAGAAAGTTGTCAAAACATGTAGTTTTTCTGTTGCTAATAAACACCATCATTTAGCCATATATTTATAGTTGTGTTTTTGACTGAATTTACCTCACCATATGGTGCATTATTTGCTTAAAATATGTACTAATGATAATACCTCTGATGTTGAAGTTACTTTTCATTGGTTTAAAATAAGCATAATATGTCGGGCGATCAACAGAATTAATGTTGATTAACCAGTTAGTGTTACAAATAAAAAAATTGCAGTGACTGAAAATTATGTCTTATCTTCCACATTTGGCAGCATGATAAAGTACTACAACCACTTTTCTGTCTCATGTGATTCCAACTTGTGTATTTTCTCTCCCAGAACCAATTTGTAAGCTAAGAAAGACTCTGACATTCACACATGTGATTAACACAGATTAGAATTTCAGAATGTTCCAACATTAAAGTACTGAAAGAATTTGTGCTTCTGTATCTGGAATGTTTGATGTTGCTGTGCTGGCAGTGGGGTAGTTGAAGTTTCTGTTTGAAAGAAACAATCACATCAGTGTATGCAGATTCCAAGCAGCAGTTATGTAGTGTTGAATTGGAACGAATTTGTTGCAATAGTTCAAAAAATATTTGATACACTGGGTTGTCACTATATTTACTGCCACAAGAACTGTGTGTATGTCTGAATAGAACTTGTTTATATTTCCACTAATAGGCCATGTAAGTAACATGACTGGGGTTTTATTTTTCATCTTCCATTGCTTTCAGGCCATTCCTGTGCACATGGTTTGTTAGGAAATATTCTTTTGCTCATTTGACACCTACAATGACACAGGTCCTATTGTCATTGCACATGGTTTCCATAATACATATAGATCATCATCAGAATATCAGAGGACAAAATTATTCAGCCATCACAATGTAAAAAAGGAAGGTAAGTTATTAAAATAAGAATGAGATAACTAGGTAACAAAATTGTGACATACAGATACAACAGTGGTGGTGGTGATGATAAGATTATGCATTCCATTCAATTACTGATTATAATTTTAATTCCCCATCCTTTGCAGTCTGTGTCCAGACTATAATAACTAATATGCACATCTCCCTCTTCTATTCCTTTCTCTTTATGGCGGTTCTCTTGTGGATATTTCTCCCACCATGGAAAAGTCAGAGTATTTGCACTGTCAAGAATATCATGTTTTTATGACTTGGGAAAACCCTGGACATTTTGCAAACCAAATTTTGTGCAACACCAGGACCAAGATCTTTAAAACACACACAACTGTGACAAATAGGATCCCTGAATGCATATGAACAGTCTAACTCATATGTACACTGCAACATAATTTAAGTAATTCTTTAATGGATCTTAAGCAGCTGTCCACATTATTTAATGTACAGTTAAATATATGATCTAATAATTGGCAATTATAGGTAACAATGCCAGAATATGCATTTTTAGGTACAGTGAAACTGAATCAGTTTACTTGCGTGAAAGTGAAACATTCTTTATGTTCCTGTGAGTAGTCGATATTAAACATCTGAATTTGCAATAAACATCTATATTGTTTCATCTTGGTATTCTTTCTCCACGCTTGAAACATTCAGTGTATAGCCACAAAGAAGAAAACTTCAATACAATTTTCATATTAATTGTGACATGTTAGTCTTGTTCCCTAATACTTGAACTTCGCTAAACCTTGAATAGCTATTTTTAATTTTGTCCTGTATTCTGATTATTTGCATCTGAATCACCTTTCTTGTCAGTACCCATTACAGCTTTCCTGTCCATGTTTATGGTTTTGTGCAGTAAATCATCAGCACCAGCATAGACTGTGGTGTGTGCCATGTAATTCTAATCCCAGCTGGTTTGATTTGGTCTGTTTAATACCATATTCTGTAGCAGCAGCAATAGTATTAAAAAAAAATAGCCCAATGTGTTGAAATTTACCAGACAAATCCTTACTTCCGTGGACTTACTAGAAATTTCATTTACACATCTTAATTGGTCTATCTAGTTTCATGAGAATTCTGTACAGTACTTCCCTCCTAATTGAGTTTTTATGAAGTCTTTTAAACACCTGATGGAATGTTCCATTGCACTCCCATTTTTTCCCCAGTGTTCACAGTGTAATATATCGCATTAGTGGATGAATATAACTGTGTTAAAATGCACACTGATCCTCAATATAGCTGTTTCTATATGAGGTTAACCTTGACAGAAGATCACTGAATAAAATTGTGTATGCGGTTTATAGTGAATTTTTCTCTGCCCTTTAAAGTTACCACTATCATGGGATTGTTCTTCTTCCTGCTTTGATGTGTTCTGTGAGAATTTGATCAATATTTGGTTACCATTTAAGTAGCCATCTCATCCTCAAAGGCAGTAGGCCCCGGTACTAATTGCCAAGCTGTAATTTCAGGACATGTTCTTCAATAGCTTAACAATTAGTTCTTCCACCTATTTAAAGTGCTGTGGGAAGCTGCAAGCATGTCACCCATATCATCTGTTACAAAGTTGGTTCTAGTCTCAAGACCCGTATATTCTTGTCCTTACTGTTTGTTTCTTGCTTATTGATTTTGTCTTTCACATATTCCACCTTTATTCTTGAATGTCTGTTAGCTTCACATCTGACGTTGCATACATTATGTCCATTGATTTCGTCTGGATTCTGCAACTATTACAATTTATGAGTATCCTACTTTGTTTGAGCTCATGATTTAGAACATTCTTTATTAAATTGTGATTCTAGTTGCCACAACTGATAATAACCAGGTCCCTTGTTGGCTCATGATCTGCTATTCTCCTGCTTTGTTGGTATTCATATTAACATTTCATTTTTTCAAAGCTTCAGCAATATTGTTTGAAATATTAATCTCATACTGTCCTTTAATTCCATGTTGTTTAGTTCCTTGAAACACCATGTCAAAGTTTCTCATTGCTGTTTTGGTTACAGACAGTTTGTCTCTAATTTTGGAGCCCACAGATGTGGCCAGAATCACTATCAATTACTTAAAACTTATTCTGTCTTCTGTATATCAAGATGTTACCAGTCTAATTTTGTGCCTTCCCACCTGCAGCAGTGCAAGTGCATTTACAAGTGTTGCAGAGTGGGAACACTTGAAAGTGATTGGTGACATCTCTCTCATGGCAAAGTTTTACTGCTGTAACCCTATTAACATTATTAATCTCATATAAACACTTGTTCCAAGTTGTCAGTTTGAAAGTATCTTCTCTCATTACTTTTTCATAGAAATCTAAGAAAATTTTCAGTGGTACTTGGGAAATTGATCAATTACATGCTTGAGTACTTCATAAAAGCTGTCCAAATCATCAGTTTAATGCTCAGTTAGGACGTGCACATACAGAACAATAATATCATGCAAATAGTCTCTTGAGTTATATAAAACATCTCCTCTTGAACCATTTTTACACTTTTAACTGCTGTGTGACTCCCACATGTATGAGAATGTTTGTTCCTAGGTGACGATTAGCATTCCCACTTCTCTGTTAAAGTGTTCATATAATCACCCACTGTTCGAATACCATACTTTATCCTATCTGCACTCTCAGCAAATTCCTTGCTAAATCTATTGTATTCATTTCCACTGAACCTTACTTGTAGTAACTCCTCCCAATCAAAGTTTCAAATATATATGTCCATTTTGCATTGCTGAAGTCATTCCCCAGAATTAATACTACTCTGGCACTTTTACAAATTTTGTAGCATGCTGATTTTTTATACCGAGGTGTTAACTACCGTGGTCCATACCCAAAGCTGGAGGACCATGCATTATTAGTTGTCTTGCTGATAAACAACATATTAATGGTTACCCTGTGTATCTATAGGCCATCTCCATCCAGAACTTGAGAAATGTCATGCCATGGTGATAAGGGGCTCACTTAATGCCATTGTAATTGGAGTGTCTTACCATTCTCATTTTGTATAAAGTTCATTCTAGCTCAGTAACCATTTACAAATTAATGTATTCCACTATGTATGGCTAATATTTTGTTCCTACTGTTTGTTTTAAGGTCATTAACTCATTTTAAGGGACAAATCTATACTTCATCTTTCATACATATACTCTGAGTCTGCTGAGAAATCTTGATAATTGATGTATGGCAATTATCAAGTATCTTGCAGATGTTACTGTTCGTAATTTACTTATTTCAGTTTATGTTGACAATCAAAGGCTGAAGGACTAAAAAAACTTTTCTGTGTATATTTTTAATCTTCTGAGAGATTCTGATAAAATTTGAGTCACTTAAGTTCACCTCTTTTGTAGTCCTTGACAGATTGCAGTGGCACTTTTATTATGCAAGTCATACATGCACCAGTTTATCTCACTGTAATACCTAAACAGCAGAGACAGGCATTAACGAAACATGTCCCAACAATTCATTTGCCTCTTCTTGTTACAGCTTTCTGTGATGGTTTAAAATTAATTTGCACATAGCAGATGATAAACAATTTTGTGTGACTGAATTGCATATTTCATCATTTCTTAATGATGACAAAATAGTGTTTCAGTGGTCTAAATTTTGGACAGACGGGTTCATTTTTAAACTACTACAGAAATGCTGTAGTGTCTTGGGCGCTTGCAAAATACACGTACATTTTTGTGTTGATAATTTGGTTATCATTCTGCATCAGTTACGCACCGACAAGCTTTCAAAGCATGGGGGTTATCGTATGTACCACCACGTTTAACATTAAAATATCCTATATTCTGCCCACGGAGTGTATTCATGTGTTTTATATCTCGGCACAAATGGAAAATTTTATCCAAAACAGCATTAACAGTTTAGATTTTAAAACTGTGATGGAGTGTCTCATAATGAATTCGAGCTGAAATATAGAGCTCTTTATTGGTTTTCACAGCGCTTTCAATACGGTGTCACACACTGTGATAAAACAGGTCTTCTCACGTATCTGTATAATACGTACGTACATATATACAGAAACACGTCTTGGCTTGCATCTTTTTTTGGACCGACATTATTGCTTTCATGTTAATACATAACTCTCAGATGGCAGCACAAACTGGGAAGTTTGCAAGTCTTGAGCGATTGGTGCTGCCGTCTACGATAAATTGCGTGTGAAGAGAAATCGAGCATGTGCTACCGTCTGCTGATGTTGTGGTGGCTTAAATAGCAGAAATGTGTGTTAGTGCGTGGGTTGCTTTCTGAACAAGGTAGGAATAGTCCGTAGCCATCACCATTCCTGACGCGTTCTCATAATCACAGCAACCAATGAACCCTGATAACCAAGGTGACGACTGAAACGACACCATTGGAACACTGGTAGTCTTTACTTCGCAGCTACTTTATGAAAGTGTCTTTTTCGAATCTGTGTGCTCCTGTTTTAATTCGGACAATACGTAAGAACAGTGTTCCTCCCCACCAAAGTCCTGAACCCATAACACCAATGATATTCCAATGAAATACTACTAGACGATAACAAAATTAAGTAAAGTGCGCGTCACAGCTTCCACATGTTCCCTGCCGTTGAATTGTCAGCAGTGCAAGGCACAGCGGCCACTTGCGTGTCAAGTGTTACTTCTTCATATTCGACTATATATATATATATATATATATATATATATATATATATATATCACATAGCAGAACTTTACCTTTTTTGTCAGTGTCAGAACGCTTGCCATAACTTACGAATTGTTGAGGCAAAGCAGAGGGACAATTGTGCCTCCCCGCCACATTTTTGACCATAAGACAGTTTCGCTTGAAATTAGGTATGAATGTTACATCTTTTAATTTCCTGCAGTCTGTATTAGCAAAATGGCAGACTTCCGAATCTACGAGATAGGAACGATACTAGCCACAGTTGACTGAGTCCGGAAAGGATGCACAACAGATATTCTAAAACATACGACTGTGGTTTAGATAGGTTATTGTGTGTGTAGAATGTAAAATAACCTCGTGGCTGCTGCCTGAAAGGAGTAGTGCGTGGTTGACTTCCATTTTGAACCACCTGAGGTGGGCATTTGAAATCTGATAAGGAGTTAGTTCGTAAATACACATTTTGAATGAAGTATTAGTGTGTGTCCACATATATAACACGCTGATGGATGATTTTGTATTGAGAATGAGCTGAAACTAAAGGGATTTTTTTGTCCTTGTTACTCATCCTCGGCTTCGGGAAGGAGCGTTAGAGAATATTAGAAGGAAGTAAAACTGAACGGGCACGTCAGCTGTAGGTCCACGCAGATTATGTTATGTATTACGTAGACAATTAAATGTCATGAATCAGGACGCAGAAACCTTGTACTAGTAAGGTACCACTAGAATGCAAGATCAAATTTGTTATCGAAAACTGTTCCCGTACACCCCCTGAAGGCTAACTCCACTCATTCCCTCGGCATTAGATGGAAGTGAATGCTTAGCTTTAAGGCCCGCCTACTCTACGTCCAATGAAAGCGTACTCAGTACCCTTTGTATGGGAAACTGGAAAGGCTTCAGGACAGGTACAATCATAATGTAAGAATTAATAAAATTTAATCCTTAGTAAACGCAGCAAAGCTTAAGTAAGTAATTTGCATAATATTCGTGCTGAAATTTAAGATAAAATTGTATTCAGGAAATGCTTGCTGCTGTACGTTTTAAAGTGTTTCTTCCTATGCCGTACGTGCAACTTAGAATATATAAAATGATTTGACTTCTTGTTTTGTGTGTGTGTGTGTGTGAGAGAGAGAGAGAGAGAGAGAGAGCATTTTCTTCCGCTGTATAAGGTAAGAACATAGCTTAAGGGTGCGAAGTTTTGTATTATCACAAATCTGTATGTGCAGTTATGTATTTTTGTGTATATGCATGAATCCATGTGCAGGTGTGTATATGTGTTATGCGTTCTTGTCAAAAATTAAAAGAAATGCCTACCAAAGCAGGCCGACGATATGGCAAAACGATTTAAAGTCGTGTCATTTTTATCACTTCAGTTCGTGTGACAATTGCTCAAGATTGGTGAAGGCCACCCGTGTGGAAGAACACTGAATTTATCGACTGATTGTCACGTTAATGAAATATGTTGATTCTTCTGTAGAGGGATTTGAAACCGGATGGAATGGTAAGATTTGCGTTAATGCTATGTGGGTAAGGATCTGGAGGAAAGTGATTCTGGCCTATTTCAAAGTACTATGAGACATAGTTGAATTGTTCTGGGGACGTGGGTTAAATGCAATGTATGATCCCGTGACATATTGAAGGGATATTGGTACACGGTTAAAGGAAAGCAGAGTCCCAAAGAACAAAGGGCCGTCTGTGCCTTTGAGTCCTAGGCTTTTAGATACTTATAGAAATTCGATGACGAATAAAATCATGTTTAATGATGCCAATTAAGTTTGATTTACTCATTAGTACTGTTTCCATTTCGTGTGCTGTTTTCATTGATATCTAAAATGGATGCATTTTTGTGACTCGTTTATGTCCGTCTCCATGTTTCATCTCCGAATTAATAATAATAATAATAATAATAATAACAATAACCAACAACTAACCAGACATTATGATCCGTGATAATTAAAAGGGAACATGTAAGTTAATAGACGCTGCAATCTCAGGAGACAGAAATGTGATTAAAAAGGAAGCCGAGAAGATTCTAAAATATAAAGACCTTACAATAGAAATACAGTGCATGTGGAATGTAAAAACAAAGGCAATACCGGTAATAATAGGGGCGACTGGGACTATTTCAAAGTCATTCGTAAAATACGTGTGCAACATACCAGGAAAACATGGAGTCACGGAAATACAGAAAACAGCCATATTGGGCCCTGCACACATAGTTCGGAAAGTACTAATGTAAAAGTACAATAGATTCAACACTGAAACTAACGATATAAGCACCATGAATAGCTGCAACACTGTATTCCCTAGGGACATAGTTTGTCTCAGGAATATAAGTATAAATACCCTGCATAAATGAGATGATGATGATGATGATGATAATAATAATAATAATAATAATAATAATAAAAACAGATTTACTGTTATTTGCCTAATTAAGTAGCACGCCATGCAGACGCATGCATTACTGCACACATCCTTACCTCGGCACTAGATGGCAGTAAATTATTAATTTCAAGCTTCGATCGCTTTGCACCGTGGTGAAAGAATTCCTGCTATCTGGTGACCAAGAGACTGGATGGTCCCCACAACCGGTCTGAACGTGGTGGGGAAGAGAAAAATAATTCCTGCTATCTGGTGACCAGGAGACCGGATGGTCCCCACAACCGGTCTCAGCGTGGTGGGGAAGAGAAAAAGTCTTACCACTGCTGGCAGTCAAAACCCAATTACCTGCCCCTGTCCAGTTACTGTATTGACTGAACTACCACGACTCAGTAACAGGGATTTTGATTGGTCTGTACTGTACAACCGCACTGTGCTTCAGAACTGCTGTAGAGATCGGTGCAGAGCAACCTTTTACTGCCGAAGGGCCATTTGAAACCTCCAAACCCTGCGCAGGCCACGAACCAATATTAAAAAATAAACATCTTATTTCATCAAAAAAAATATATATTTCTTACTAAGATTAAAAGACAACAATTACTTCAAATGCTTTGTTGTCCAACTAATACATTCGAATATATCAAACCGTTAAATTGTTAAAACCCATTAAACTTACAAACGTCGCTCCAACAAGTTTCGTTTCACGCAGGAACCATCATCAGGGATCTACAACCAGTGCTTAGCTAAAGTTACAATTCTGTTCAGCAGTGCGTGTCGGTGCAGACGTTGTCTGATGATGGTTCCTTCGTGAACCGAAACATGTTGGGCGACATTTATAAGTTTATTTGGTTTTTAATAATTTAAAGATTTTATATATTTGAGTGGATTAGTTGGACAATAAAGTATTTGATATCGTTGATGCACGGTGTAACCATGAAGAAAACAATTACTATTGACTAATCATTGGTAAATATAGTATTTAAAATATTTGTAACTTTATTTTTGGGCCTACATTATTTTAGGAATAGAAGAGCGTCAGTGAGAAAATTGCCTTGTTTATCACTGATTTTTGTTTCACGAAATACAAGGAATTCCGTTGTATAAAATTATGACTGACATACAATTTCAAAACCTATTGTGTGAACATACTTAGAAGTGAAAGACTAGGTGTGATGGTGGTGCTTACCACTCCGTATTTTCTCATTCCTCCCACTGTAATTTTCCAGGACACGATGTTTAACCGTGCAGTAGTCATGAATTCCGTTACAAATTAAACAGTGTTTACCAAATTTAACTACGCGTGCGAAATTAACCGCATCACTAACGAAAGTTATCCTTCATTCTGATGATAGAGCTTAAGTTAAATGTGTTCAATAAACCTCTCGGGAGGAGGAGGGGGGGGGGGGGCTTTTGCGGCCCCCAGGGTGCTCTTTACTGCTGTAGACACAGTCAGTTATACACTCTTCACAACGATTGTCATTTATTATAATGTATGCTCTATTGCGACGTGTTTAGACCATTGTGTATGGCCATTTTCAAGCAGTTCGTATAAAGTTATAAAAGAAATTCAGAAGCGCGCATTGCCACATATTTTAAGCGTGGTACATGGTGTAACTGGTAACCGTGTATATTATGTTTAGACATATATATATATATATATATATATATATATATAAACATTTGACTTTAATTTCTAGAGTATGGGTATATCTCTCCTTTACTTCTACAGTGCTTGATCTGTCTGCAAACTGAATATTTTAAATTGTGCTTGTTACAGCAGTACGGATCTCTTCAATGTCCTCATTACATCTCCGTTGTCGAGTAGAACTTGCACGATGTTAGAATGTTTCGTTATGGAAAGTTTTCATGCGAATCGCCAGGTGAAGTCTATTACATCTGTTGTCCTGTTATTTTTCGCACTCGTCTTGTTGTATCTGCGCGCGCGCGTGTGTGCGTGCTTTCGTGTGGGGAGTGCGTGTGTGTGTTGGTGTGCGTTCGTGTGGAGGGTGTGTGTGCGCGCGCGCTCCTGCACGCGCGTGCGTGTGTTTGTGTGTGTGCGTGCGCGCGCCAGTGTGTGTGTGTGCGAGTGTGCGTGTGCGTGTGTGTGCACGTGTGTGTGTGTGTGTGTGCGCCTGTTCCACTGCGTGACTAATCCACAGACAATAGACACCTCACCCGGGGTTTATTTTGAAAACTTCCTATTACTTAATACGCTCAAGTCTTGAGAGGGGACAATCACGAAGTCCATAGTGACACGCTGGAATTATTTAATGAAATTCAGTATAAGCATAGATTTACTCGTAGCACTGCAAAGATAAAAGGGAGAGATATCCGTGAATCTTAAATGGTTTTATGCATAAGAGTAATTGTACTATGTAACAGTCATACTATGCACCTTGGAGAAATTATGAGATCATACTGTTTATTTTGTTTAAACTGCGTGGCACTGAACGCTTGGGTATTCTGTTTTTAACAGTATGACCTGCGCGAAAGTGGCCAGACCTAACGACTGAAACATGACACAGCACAGAAAAGACGAAAATAAGTTTGAATTGTTTTGCAGAGTGTATAATTTACTGTGTCAACGGTATCATTAACAATGAAGTAAGCAATAAATCTGAATATCTGTTAGGATCATCGCCTTCTGTATTCGAACTGTGGACCTTTTGAGAGCTATTCTGCCGCCATTTGTTGCGGTTTACGAAGTTAGATAAAAGTATTTGACACGTGACATTAACTACTTGTCGCGGATTATGAGAACTTTCTTGTTTTGCGTTTCTCCGTGACCGGCTAATCAAGCTCAAACTCCCCTGTTGCTTTGTATTCTCTAAACGCATACGTGCGCGACAAGTCATTGTCTTGGTCATCACCCAGTTTACTGGTATATGAAAACTCATATCATTCACTGTACGAGTACTGCAGGCCAAATCTGACGAAGTTGTTGTACAGTACATAACTATTTATGCCAGTTAAAATAATTAGGTAGGGAAAGTGTAGACCTCTTTTCTGAATGCACTCCTTACGATTCTGCAGACGTCCTTGACCTTGACATTCACCTATATCCATAACAAATATACAGTATCATTTTACAAGACAGCCAATGTACGCATAAATGTAACACTGAGGCGCTCTGCCGTCGAAAAGCAATAAGTATTATATATTCTGAGCGTGTCTGTAGCATTAGTTATCCAGCATCCAAAGCGCATGCGCCTACTATATTGTCATGTATGGCCTGTCTGGCTGTACCACACTTGTTCACATTATGTCATGAACGGCACGATTTTCGGAGAGGCGGGGGGGGGGTTGAAGAAATTTATGGACATAAAATATGTACAACCTTTTTTTGAAATATCTCATTCCAAGAAGAATTTAGCGAGATACTGTCATAAATTTGCATAGGTCTTGACGTAAAGTACCCGTTATTTTTGTCAGATTTTTATGAAACTTGAATTTTTTCGACAGATGCTCGAAAAATGCTCAAATTTCAAATTTCATGAAAATCCGCCCAGTGAGAGCCTAGTTGTTCTATGCGGAATTACGAGCGGACAGACTGGCATGACGAAGCTAATAGTCGTTTTTCGCAACTTTGCGAACGCGCCTGGAAACTTGTCATACTGCAGATAATACAGTGCATAAAATTAGAAAGTATACTGTGCTTGATTCTTTAAATAGGGTTATACACGCTGTTAAAAATGTGTGCAATAAGCGTTTTGTGACTGATTAAGGCATATATTTTATATCTTTTATAAATACGAATATTTTCTTCACGGAGTCATTACCAGTAAAAATTACTACGTTCAAATTAAGATATATGTAAAACGAGGTGCAAATCGATATTTTAGAGACCAAATAGCAATAGTCCCTCGGAAAGTTTACTGCTAAGCTTCAGTACGTCTGAGCATGGTGTAAACTAACCTACACAAGTATTTCCTGTAACGTTGACTGATACTCAGCGTGTCAAAACATTTTCTGCTCTTGACCCGTTATGGTCCTTCCGATAAAGATGATCTCTGAAAGTTTCTGCGAGCCTGGACATCACCGGGCGAGTATATCTGGACGACTTTGAAGTTGAACGCAGTAAATACAGTAAGCCATTACGAACCGATAGTTTATGCTTACAGACATATTGCATGCATACACGAATACTTAAGGCTACACACGGGCGTATATATATATATATATATATATATATATATATATGGGTATATATCTTTAGAATAATATAAAAAGTGTTTTTTGTGCCGTGATACGCCGAGCTGTGTTTTGCGCGACGCAACGTGCAGACGATTGAGTATATGGCTGTACTTTGTAATAACTCCAGTGTCCAGGCTTCTGTAATACCTTATTTTGATAACATGTTTTCGCTCTTGCAGAAGACACCATCCCCCAAAACACAGAGCAAACAGTTTATCTCGTGCTCCGTGTTTCTATTATAGGCCAACAGCACTCAGGAATGATTCCCGTTGGGGATCATTAATGCACGCAATGTGAGTCTGGTCGCACCTGATTGTCAGTAGTCACTAAAGCAATTCTAAACGTGTATAAGGATCAGACGCCATCTTCAGAAGCTGAAGCACGTTCGACTTATCAAAACATTCTCCGCAAATGGGCGTAGTCTTAGCCAGGGAAATGCAATTCACACCTTCCCATGCTGTTTAAGATAATTATGATTTTATTCTCCTGACTGAACCTAAATCTTTAAGCGGTCTCTTTCCTTACAGTTTCCTTACTAAAACGCTCTTTGCATTGCTCATTCCTCCCGTTCTTGCTTCATGACGTTGTTGTTGTTGTTGTCTTCGTCGTCGTCGTTGTTTTTGTTGTTGTTGGTGGTGGTGGTGGTGGTGGTGTTGGTGGTGGTGGTGGTGGTGGTGTTGGTGGTGGTGGTGGTGGTGGTGGTGGTGGTGGTGTTATTGGCGGTAGTAGGTCTAGTATGAGAAGCAGTAGTAGTATTATCCTAAATACATCTTAAATATCGGGCTAATATGAAACGTCCTTTTTCGCGTTTCATTATAACGTTTCTATTGTTAGTGAAGCGTGAGGAAAGAAAACCAACAAG
>Ga0123357_10006642_pt1 | contig 14167 bp, 12 predicted proteins | sample TergutEmb28metaG_FD_89873 | JGI IMG/M metagenome (GOLD analysis project Ga0123357, IMG submission 89873) | Embiratermes neotenicus P4 segment gut microbial communities from Petit-Saut dam, French Guiana - Emb289 P4 | ecosystem: Host-associated > Arthropoda: Insects > Digestive system > Gut ... | reverse complement strand
TGTTTTTATTGCTTTTCTGTCAACACAATAACATACAGAATTACCCTCTACTTCGCCTTTGATTATTCCCGCGTTTTTCAATTCTTTCAAATGTTGCGACACGGTAGGTTGCGCTAAAGGAAGGATTTCGACTATTTTGCCGCAAACGCATTCGTTTATTTTGGCAAGATGTTCCACGATAGCTACTCTTGCAGGGTGTCCCAATGCTTTTGCGAGTATTGCTATTTCATTCTGATTATCAGAGAAATGGTCTGTTTTTGTTGCTCCCATATTTTACTCTATTTTAATATTGCAAAATTACGATAAGTATTTGGATTAGAAAAACAAAATCAAAAAAAGTTATCAACAGTCAAATGTGCGTAAAGTTTCATCTTACTCTGTCGGCTTCCGCTTGCTCAGTCGCCCGACTTGCGTGCAACGTGGTGGCATATTGGCGAGGTAGCGGCTTCACAAAGGTTCGGGCGGGGTAGTAACTTCCAAATTTGCACTGCCGTTTCTGCGGGCTTACTGCCGCTATCTCGCCAATATGCTCGTTAGTGGCAGTGCATTCTCCCCATTTTCCCTTATTTTCTTTTTTGCTTAACTTCGGCAAAACTTCGGCGACTTCGGCAATTGTTCGGCAAAACTTCGGCAATACCCTTTCTTTAATCCAAAACATATTTTGCAAGATTTGTTTCTCCAATCCTTTTAAGCATCTGTTTATCAGACAATTCATTCAGGTCATTTCTTGCTGTTCGTTCTGCAACTGCATATAGTTTTGTATATGCCGAAGTTGTTATTTCGCCTTTTTCTTTCACATACAAAACGGCTTTTACCTGTCTTTCGTTTAGCCCTAATTTCACCAATTGTTCTTCCGAGAATCTGTCTTTAAAAAGTGTTACCATAAAGCCGCCGAATCGTTCTGCAAGTTCGGGTTCGGGAAGTCCCGCGTCTTTGCACTCGTCAATGATAGTGATAGTGCCTCGTCCCCAAGCATCAATCAAGCCGCCTTTGAAACAAACTTCGGCTATCAGCAAATTTCGTGGTTTTGAAGTGTGCGATTGTTTCAGCAATTCCAAAGTTATGCCTTCGGGCAAACCACCCTCATTCCAAAGGTTTATTTTGTCGTCATAAACACGCATTTGCGAAAAACTACCCATATAACTGCGGTGAACCATTGAATTAAGTAACATTTCACGAAGTGCAAGTTTCGGATATTCGAGCGTTTCAATGCGGTACATTCCCTCAAAGGTGATATTTTTGATAAGATATTTTTGCTCTAACCGTTCTAAAACATTGCGTAACAAAATAATAATATTACCTTCTTCCACATCTTGATAACGCAAATCTTTGTCGTCTTTGCCAAAACGCCCGATTTTCACATATACATTCGGGTAAAAACGGTAAGGGTCTTTTCCAAACAAGATTATGGCGGCTCGTTTGAGTTGTCCATTTTCTGTAAGGTGCAGTTTGTCAAATATTTGTTCTGTTGTCAAACCGTCAAAATCGGGCAATCTGCCTTTTTCTTTTGAAATTACCAAGTATTGTTTTACCGAATTTTCATCAATATCGGCAAAAGTGGCTCTTGGCTCAATCACATTATCCCAAGTTTGCCCTGCCTTTTTCAAAAGAAATTCGTTGAGAGCAATGCCAGATAGTTCCTGTTTTACGCTTCCGCTACGGTAATAATACCTGCCGCGCAACGAAATAGGCACGGAATAAGGTTGTACAACAATTTCGATAAAGTTTTTATCGTCTTCCTGCAACAAATTGACTTCGGCAGTAATTCCCATCAAGTTTTTGATTTTGTTGGGGATTTCGTCCATCAGACTTTTGTAATCTTCTACGTCAACGACTGTACCTGCATCGTTTTTGCCGATATAAATCCGTCCACCTTGTGCGTTGGCAAAGCCGCATATCCATTTGAGGTAATCGTCGTGCCAACTGCTTTTGTATTCTATGTTTTGTTGTTCGGGCATAAATCTGAATTTTAACTGTTTAACTCCTCTAAAAAATTCACAAACACAAATGGGTCTTGAAATTCGATTTTTTCGTTGTCCCATTTATTTTGCAGATACTCAAAACCCGCATTGGCGTAACCTTCCATTTGACGAAATAGTTCAACAATGAAGTTATCAATCGTTTCTTCGTTAGCGTTTTCCAATTCGAGCCACGAATAAGGAATACTGTATTTTTCTGTGTCATTTAGTAATAACATCAAAATAAAATCCCTTACTGAAGTCGGTTTCCAATCAACGAATGGGGCAAAGTCGGTTGTCTTTTCGCCTTTTTCAATAAATTTAGGAGGAGTTCCCAACTTGTACCCAATAACGAAAGCGTACATATAGGTTTGATAGAAAGCACCAAACGCAGAAAAATCACCTTTTCCACTGCTATCGCCTTTGACAGAAATGTTTTCAATCAAGGAGCGATACTGCTCTTTGTATCTCGGTCGTTTCTGACCAATTTTATCTTTTAAAACTGAACCGTCCATAATTTTAAAATTTATCTGGATAATAACATTTATTATTTTTTATGTCCTTTTTTTCAGCGGCTTTTTCCGGTACATCATTTACATAAAAAGTACCGTCAATTTCGCCGTTTTTCATTTTTTCTAAAATTTTCTTCCCCTTTTCATTCAGATAATCGTCTGCATTGGGGTCGTATAAATCTTTGATAAGTATGATACTTTGAGTAAATACTTGAGGCGCAATCTTAAAAAAGTTATAAACAAAATTGTCGCCGAACTCTGAGAACGGTGCATCTGATATAAACGGAAAATCAAAGTGTTGATTACCAATTCTCGAAGAAATAATCGCCATTACGATTGATAGTTGTTTCATTCGTTGAAAACCTGTACCAAGTCCGGTAAGTTCATTGTCGTTTATATTTCTTATGGAAACCTGAACGGTGTTGTCCTCCTGCTTTTTGAAACACAAACGACCGCCTGCAACCTGATTACCTGCTGTGAGTTCGCTGTATTTTTGATTGGCTTTGACTTCTAACGAGTTCAAAATCCTATCGAAAATTCGTTCTTTGGAATTAAGAAACATCGTCTCAACACAACACATCATATCTTTGAAATTACGATACTGTGTGATTTCTGTACTTTGATTGATAGAGTCCAATTCTTTTTCAATTTGTTGCAATCGGGTATTCCATTGCTTAATTTGGTCGTTAGCGCGTTCAATTAAGCGTTTTTTGTCTTCTATGGTACGCTCTGCTAATGAATGGTCGTCAATATTCTGTTTGTCCATATTACCCGATTCGTTTTCATTACCGCCTGCACTCATAAATTCCTGTTTTGCAGTATTGTATTCTTCCTGCTTATCGCTGATTTTAATGTCAATATCATTAATTTTGTCGCGATATTTCTCTATTTCCTGCGGTATTTCAGGAATATTTAGCAAAAATGAGCCGACTGTTTTTTGAATGTTGCCGTAAAAAGTAGCAAAATCATTAGTGTTTGTATTTTCTGAATTTCGGGGGCGTTCCATTACCATTTTTATATGTTCCCAAAATTCAGAATTTTTTGTGGCTGGTCGTCCGCAAACTTCGCATTTTTCGGTTTCCAACATTCTCTTTAAGGACGGAATATCGGGTGAGCCTTCGGGCAAAAGTATTGTCGGGTCTTTTGCTGCACTTTGTAAAGTCAGGTCTTTATTCAGTTTATCACGTTTTTGCCCAAACAAGTCTATGGAGTTTTGCAAATTCATCAGCAACCAAGGGGTATTGTTTGCAAATAATACGGAAGTAATATTTTTCTCTGACTCTTTTTTCTTGTTTTTCAATTCGTTGATTTTCTCTTGGAGTTGCCGTTGAATTTCTCGAAATTTCTCACGCTTGGCTGCGTTAAGTTGCAATGCTTCTAACTCGTCTTTTCTTGCTTGGGCTTTTGACAGCTCTTCTTTGTAAGTTTCAATTTGAGAAAGATTACTTTCTTTGTTCCTTTCGATCCGTTCTCTTTCTTCGATTAAACTGTTGATTTTATTATTGTTCCGACTTGATTCAGTTTCTTTTTCGTTTGATAGTTTTTTTGCTTTCTTCGATAAGTCGCCACACATAGAACAAATATCAATAAGATTGGAAATGCCTGCCAATGTTTCAATAGTGGAAGATAAACCTGCACGAGAAGACAAATCAACCAATCGTTCCATAGATTCGCCCTGCAACAATGCGTAGTTCCGCAACTCGACAGGAATAATTTTTTGTATCCTATTTTTCTTATCTTCTATGTCTTGAATCGGAATAGTTCTGCCATTGGTAGTTTCTGAAACATCTACTCTTTCAGTAAATACCCAATCGGTCGTGCCTTTTTTGCAATGCACAATTTTTGAAACAGAATAGTGAGTTCCGCTTTCTAAAAACTCAATTTTCACTCCCATATCAAACGCTGTTTCTTCGGTTTTGGCTTTGTCCGAAACCATTTTTGAAAAAGAAGTTTTTGATGATTCTATCTGTTTCTTGTCTGAATCATAAACTTCATCTTTCAAAATCCAAAGGATACCGTTATAAAATTTGGACTTACCCATATTGTTGTCAGCATTAACAACATTGATACCCTCTTTGAAACGGTAAGTGTTCTGTTCAAAACTTCCGTAATAATTATAGAAGTTTTGGAAACTAATGGATTTAATTATTGTTGCCATATTTTACACTAATTGCATTATTTGATTTTGAATATGTCTGAAAATTGCACTATTATCCGTATGGTTTTCTTCTCCATGAATAATTGCTTTAATAACTTCAATGACTTGATAATCAGAAGTTGCGTTATAAGTCTGATTAGTCAGTACTTCTTTTGGAATGTTGAAAATGTCCGTTAATTCAGACGATTTCATTACTTCGTTAAAAATGTCTTCTGCTGTCATATCTTGAAATTTTATTGATTTATACTTAAAATTAGTTCTGAAAGATTTAATTGATAGTGGTCTGCGAGTTCCTGCAACACCTCTTTTGCCGAATGGGTATTAGTTGCCAAGTCAGCAAAATATGCCACTCGTGCTAATTCGCCTCTTACCAAAGACCTTTCCATTTTAAAAAAATCATTTGAGTAGTGCGAAGATTGAAAATTAGGCACTACAATCATATCGTAGGTGTAAGCAAATGTTTTATCGGGGTGTTTGCGAAGCAAACGACCACGCCTCTGAATGAACTGTCGAGGATTACCTGTGCTTGACGCAAAAATACCATATTCGGCTCGCGGAACATCAACACCTTCATCTAAACATTTCATTGCGAGCAGAACATCTATGTCACCGTTTTCAAAACCACTCAAAATAGCGGAACGCTCTTTTTTGTTGTTATTGCCTGTGTATGTATTACAGGTTGTTTTCGGGAATACCGCCTTAATAGTATCTAACATTTTTTGCAATATACTTTCGTCTTCATTTTCAGAATACCCTTCGGGAACGTAAACAAAACAGTATTTTAACTTGTCCTGTCCAATTTCTATAATAATTTCTCGCAACACCCGCATTTTATCATCTGCCTTATGAAGTACTTGTTTTCGCAACATTAAAAGTTTTGTTGCCTCATCTTCATTTTTAAATTTGCCTGTTTCACTATCAAACAAATTCATCAGTTTTTTAGTATATTCTGCGTATTTTTCCATCTCAAATTCATTGAGATAAACCATTTTTGGATAATAGCAATATTCCATCAAACGACCTTCTTTTATTGCTTGGCTCATTGGGAAACTATAAACATAAGGTGGTTTGTCGTTAAAAAAACTTTCCAATTCGGCTGTGCCTTCTTGGTCGTATATTCTGTTTGGAGTTGCCGACAACGCAATGCGTTTTTTAATTTTCATTTGTCTAAATGCCGCTCTCACATTTTCAGAACCGATATTGTGCGCCTCGTCTGCAATCAGCAACATTGTGTCTGGCAATTTCTGTAAAATTTGTTGAAAATCATCGTTTGTAAATGATTGATAGGTGGAAACAATAACAAAGTTTTCGTTATTGCCTCGTTGAATTTTATTTTTTAATGAAACAATTTGCCTGCGCCACTGCGAATTTTCAGAATAGACTTCTATTGTGTTTTTGAAGTCGAATAAACCAATTTCATCAATCCATTGTTCTACCAATGCAATGGTCGGAACTAAAATCAAAAGTTGATATGAGCCATTTTTTTGATATTCCTGCAACGCACAATTTAAGGAAGTGATTGTTTTTCCTGTTCCTGTTGCCATTGCAAAAACGCCTTGTTTGCCATTTTTTATCCACGCTTCATACGCTTGTATTTGATACGGTCTTGCACCATCGGGATATTTGTCGGGAAAATGTGGTTCTCTAATTATTTTTTTTGCTGACACAAATTCGGTTTCATCTGTTGAGTTATTCGATAACTTCTTGATTATCTCTTTTTCTTGCAATAACAATTTGTCCGAATTTACTTTGGGATATGTTTTTACTATCTCTTGGCAAAACTTCTTTGCGGGAAAAACAAACACACTGCTATTTGCTCCTGTCCAAATTTCTGAGAAATCCTGTTCGCTCATTTCGATTCGCTCTTTACTATCTTCGCTTTTCCACGAACAGGTACATTCAATAGTTTCAATGTTCTTTATTAATGCGGCGGCTGTTAAATTCATCGAACCTGTAAAAGCCACTTTATCATTATTTTTATCTATAAAAATACCAAATTTTTCGTGGGCTAATCCGCCGTCTTTTGGAACTACAATTTTTATTTCAATTCTTTTGTTTTGGATTAGAAACGATAAACATTTAAAAAAATGTTCGTCCCTTTTTGATAATGTTGTCTTCAGTGAATAAAAAGACTGCAAAATATACTCCTCAAAATCAACTGTTTGATTGTTCTGTAAAAGAATGTAATCGTCCTCGGTAAGGTGTTGATTTATATACAACCGCATATTTCCGCCATTGCTAATGAAATGAGCAAAACCAACAGAAAGGACATTGAAACAGGCACTACTAAAATATCCCAAGCCTAAATCAAATTGAGTACTATTTGATAGTGCTAATTCACAAAAATCAATCGGCATATCTTTTCTACCTGTAGAATATCTATATTTGAAATCTTTATTTTTCAACATAACTTATTTCTTTAAATAATTCTGCATATTTTACTCTTTGCTTCTCGCTTAAATGGTCATTCAGAAAATCATCCTTTACTCTACGAAACCAACCATACAAAAACTTTTCGGTGCCATTTGTCGAAGGCAAGCGGCGATTTTCAAGTACGAAAAGCTTAAAATTATTGAAGTGGTAAAACCATTCATAAATGGTTTTATCTGTTTCAAAATCGGCATATTGAAGTTTTATTCTTTCAATCTCTGCCTTTTGTTTTGTTGTTAATTTTTCAACGCTTTTACTTTGTATTCGCCACCAACGATATAACGAGGTTTCATCTTCGTTGTCAGAGGTAGAAAAAGGGAAATGGTCATTTTCAGTTAAAAACTTTTCAAAGTCATACAAGCGTTGCTCAAATGATTTTCGTTGTCCTTCCTGTTGCTCTATTTCTTCATATTCGGCAGGATATTCTTTGCTTGCCAATCCAAACAGACCATTACCAAAAAACGAGAAACGCTTCTGTGTATCGTTGAACATACTTGTTCGCACGCTTGCAATGTTTGTTTCAGGAAAATGAAGTAAAACATATTCTGTTATATTATCAGCCGTTTGAGGTAAATCATTTTCAAGTAAAAGTTCAATGATAGAATCGCGAATTGTTCCTGCTTTTATGTGTTCCCACTCTTTAAGCGTGTAAATGCTGCTTCTGTTTCTGTATGATATTGATTCGTGCCTTTGCAGATATGGGCGTAATTGTGCAGCCTCTGTATATTTATGTTCCGGTAAGATTTTCTTAAACTCAACAAAAATATCATCAATGTGCATTGGTTCGCCTTTTTCTTTCAGTATGTCATAAACTATATCAAGCGGATTTCTCTCTTTCGTTGCTGGAATTGTAATCAATCCGTCAAGATTAGAATACAAATAAAACTCGTACAACAAAATACCTTTCACAATGCTAATAATAGTATCAAATTTGTTTAGGTCTATTATAGAAGTCCAACAAGCAGTGTTAGACAAACAATCGTCAATGTTTAAATCATATTCAGTTTCATTGTCGGCAATATGATTTGTAAATTCCGCTATAAATTTTTCAAAATCGAAAATGTTCGTAAATTCTTTTTTGATTAAGAATGTATTATCTCCTTTTTGATTTGATATATTCAACCCGCCAAAAAGCGAGTATTTATCACGAAAAATGTATGCAACAATTTGCAGTACAAATACAACCGATAAATTGCATTGTTCTTTTTTTAAGTATTCTTGAATTTCAAACGATTCTTGATTTACATAATTTGCTTCCTGTAATAGTTCTAATATGTAACTCCAATCATCTTTGTTTTGTAGTAATTGGGCATATTTAATTAAATCATTGTCCTTTCCGTATTCAATGATTTCATTTGTTATTTCAAAAGTTTTGCGATATACATTGTTGCGAATTTGTCGAACACGCTCACGGGTTAAACTGTATTTTTCTGCAATTTCTTCTAATGATTTGACTTCATATTCGACAATAATATTGTCTTTCAAATGTTTGGGAAAAATTTTAAAAGCACTTATCAAAATCTCTATTTCTCTACTTTTATCATTTATAATGTATTGTTCCAAAATCCAAAACATTGGTAAATGACCATTTCTTGTATAAAAGTCAATAGCAAAAGAAAAATTATTGGCACAATAGTTTTCAAAAATACGTTTTTTCTGTTTTACAATATTTTCTGTTTCAACGATTAAGTTTACTAACGACAATAACATTTCTCTTTCTTGCTCTGTTAGTTCGCAGATAATTTCGACAACTTTTTCTATTTTAATACATTGTTTTTCTATTTCAATTTTTGGAGTAATATTAACGCATAATTCATCCAATTCTTCACAGGTTTTTCGACCTGCATTTTTCATTTTCTTTTTGAAAAATGAGCCATTATCTTCAAAACACAACAAAATTTCATAAAGAGTATTCAAACCTGAACTTATACAACTATTCGCAGTACGAACTGATATTTGATTCGTATCGCGCAAATGCTCTGTTGTAATATGTTTCAAATCATCTTTTAGCATATTTTTAACTCTCGTTTAATTCATTTTGACCGTAGAAATTTTATTAAGATCTTCACGATTATCTAATGCTTGCCTTATTTTATTTGCAATTTTATGAAGCCTTTCAATGTCCGAACAAAATTCTTCAAACACTTCTTTTTCAAGTTTGCTATATGATTCAAGCCCTTTCCCTTTATTATTTGGGTCTAATGCTTGAATATTTGCGAGTTTCATAACCATACCATTAGGGTTCCGAAATTTTTGTGGGTCTGGTCTATGAGTATGTATCGGAAGCCTGTTTAAAAGTTCTGATAGTGCAATAATTTTAGGATTATTAGAATTTATAGTGCCAAGATTCTTGTCAAAATAAAGGTCTAATAGTAAAATCGCTTCGTCTCTATGCCATTTAGGATTTCTCATTTGTCTTGTTTTTAATATATTTCTTTCAATCCTTGTTGTATTTTATCAAACAGATAATCGTACCCCACTAAATTGGGGTTATCTTTCACATCACTATAAATGCGTTGTAAGCCGTCATCGAGGTGTAGTTTGAAATATCGCGACAAATCCTTGTCATTACTGTTTATTTGGTAGTGCGTACAAATCAATGCTTCATAAATCGGGTAATAGTTACCAAACAACACATTTTTGCTGTATTCCTTACCGCCTGAATCTTTTACATCAAGCGGCGAGAATTTGTTACCAGATTGCAAAGAATATCCGAGTGCAATCCGTGCAATGATATTTTCAGCACCAAGATTGAACTTGCGTGTCAATTCAACAACTATTTCGCGGTTTCTGCTGCTTGTTCTTATCTGTGAAAACATAACTTATCCCTCCATTAAATTGTTAATATCAACCTGCTGAATATATGAATATGAGTTCTTATTTTTCAGCAAATACGCAGAATGTACAAACGGTTTCATTGTTTCCAATTCGCTTTCTGTTAATTCTTTATGCAATAACGGAAACAATATAACCTGTTTTGAAACAGTCGGATAAAATTCTGTTATTATCTTGTTAGCGTGGCTCTTGTCGAATTTTTGCAATGGGCTGTCTATAAACACAGGAAATTGTATGCCCGATTCTTCTACAAGTGCTTTTAGCAACGAAGTTGTGTAAAGTTGTTGTTCGCCTTTTGATAATGATTCTTTTTTAATCAGTGTTTTGTCTGTTGCGTACAAGTTTATATCAATAACATCATTATCAATCACGACATCAACATTGCCGATAAAATCCATTTTGTGCATTAACGAGTTAAGCGTGATTTTTATCCGCCTTTCGAGTGAGGACTTTTTCTCTTGTTTCAATGAAACAAGGAATAAATTAAGTTCGGTAATCAGTTGTTCCGCAATTTTATCTTTTTTGTTGTCGCTGTCGTCAATGCTTACTTTTTTGCTTAACTCCGAAATTTGACGGCTCACGACTGCCAATTCCTTGTTTATTGCGCCTCGTTCTTCGTGCAACTGACGGATTTTTTGTTCCAATTCTGCAATTTTCCGCTCGCTCTCATTTTTTTGCCTGCGAATAGATTTTATTACATTATCATTCTCTTTGCTGTGCATATTGGAAATATTTTTGGCTGTGCGTTCCATTACCTGCTTATTTTTACGATAATCGTCCGAGAGGTGTTCAAATTCTACTCTATAAGTAGTTGTAATATTTGAATATACAGCCAAAAACTCGTCGAAATCTTCTTTACTTATACTCAATAATGGAGTTTCGTCTGTTGTGTTGGTTTGATATTTAGAAATGATATTGTTAAAAGAATCAACTAATTGTTTTTTATCTTTGGTAGAAACTTTTATATTATTGAACGCTTGCTGCATTTCTGCATTGATATTGCCTAATAAAAAATTCTGATTTCTAATGTCGCTTTGAGATTGCAGAATATTAAAGTCGTGTTCTAACTGTGATTTTGTCTGCTGTAAAAGTTTGCCAGAAATGGCAAAAGGGGCATATTCCAAAAACTGTTTGAGTTGCAGTTTGTAATCAGTATCTTTTTTTCGTGTAGTTTCCAACAGTGCTTCTTGCCGATTCAGTTCTTCGAGAGTTGTACCGTTACCTTCGCGCAAAAGTTGCATTTGCAAGTATTCATCTTCCTTCCTTAACAATATTAGTTGGTTGTCAAAGTCGGCGGTTTGTTGTTCTTGTTCGGCAATGGTTTCATTCAGCGATTTTTGCTTTACAAGAAAACTGTTCAGTTTGTTGCGGTTATCAATATCATCGGACTTGCGACGGAAACGCAAGCGCATATTTTCGAGATTTTTCTTTAAGTCCTCGTATTTTTTTACACCCAAAACTTCGTTATAAGCCGAACAAAGTTTGCGTTTTTCTTCTACTGTGTTGGTTTCGGCGAGTGTTACAATTTTTTCGGAATCGAAAAAGAAAAAGCGGGCAATGTCTTTATTCAGAATAAAATCATTTATAAAAATTTCGTGTCCAATTTCAGTGGTTAGTTCGTTGGGGATTCCATCAATCAAAATTTCAACATTTTCCTCGTCTAAAAGAATATCGTAGGAACGTGTTATTTTCAACGATTGACAAGGAATTGAAGGAATAAGTACATCGGCAAATTCCAATGAAACAGCATAACGAGACCACTCTTTTACAAATTCAGTATCAACGGAATAACCCTGTTTTTTTATGTAAGAAAGTGTCCCTTGCGTAACTTCTGAATTTAATTGTTGTTTGCAAATATGGTTTAAGTTGTTGATTACAACATTGTTGTATCCGCCATTTGACATTTCTTTTCTGAATGTTTCGTCAACATCAGCAATTAAACGACCATACAAGCACCACAAAAGTGAATGCAGAAAAGTGGTTTTTCCAAAACCATTTTCACCCGAAATCAAATAAAGGTTTCTGTTGTTGCCATTAGGAAAATTAACTTTGTTAGAGCCTTTGAAAAGTCGGTAGTTATTTAGTTCTATACTTTTGATTTTCATACTATTACATCCTTTACATAACTATCTAATCGAGCTTCTAAATCGGTTTGCAGACCATATTTTTTCATTAACAGCACTTTGTTTTTTTGCAAAGCAAGCAACTCTTGAATCAAAGAATAATGAGCAGGATTATTGCACGATTTTTCGAGCAAAAGTCGCTCTTGCAAGCTGATATTGTCATTTTGCAAATCGTAACCATAAACCTCGTTGTAAATATCATTTACAGTTGTAGAAAAATTACCGTCCCGATACCACATTACTTGAATCGCAATCAATTCTTGGCTTGTAATCAGGTCAATACTTGAACGGAATTGTTGTGTGTCTTTTTGGATTGTCAGTAGTTCCCGCAAAAGTTGTATGCGGTATTCCATTGTGTAGTTACCCATATTATGCCCCGTTTCATCAACGGCGGCTTGTCCGTTTCGGCGGGTTTCACTTCGGTTATCTGAAACATTGCGATTTTCAAGTAATCTATCACGAAAATCCAGCAAGGGTTGCATCCACTCAATACCGCTTTTAATTAAGGCATTCATTGACTTATCTTCTTTTACAACCGTACAAACCCAACAGCCAAAGCGACTTTGCCCACAAGAACGGTGCGAATCGTTGGTTACAACGGTCGGACATTCGTAATCATCTGCCGAAGCATCCATATAAATTTTGAAAAGTATCTGATTATCAAACTTCCAAGGCGAAGGTACTGCGTTGATAATATACCAAACTTCTTCCAACATCAATTCTTTAATCGGTGCATAAGTATAGGTGTTCGGATTTAGTGGGTGTTTTGAAAGTCTATGCCCCTTAATATCGTGTTTTCTAATGGACTTTGCCCGCTGTTGGCTTTCTGAAAGTCGTGTTCCGATAAGAATAATTGCTTCGCCGTCTGCCGCTACTTGATTTGTTATGAAAGTTGAGGTGGGTTTAATTTTCATTTTCTCGGTACAAAAACGGAAAGAGTTGTTCGGCACAGGATAGCCTTTTCCAATAACGCAACTCCAAAATGTATCTTCAATTGGAGGTGTAGTTGTTTTTACAATAACCGGCAGTTGCTGTTCTTTAGCGGCTTTTTGAATAGTCTGTAAAACGGTAGTTACATATTCTTCGATAACAGGATTTTCCACCATTGTATCGTTACAAACTACATAAACCTGCCTTCTCAGAATAGCAATCTTTTCTTCGCGAATTTTCTGTAATGCAAGCCAAACTAATGTGAGCAATACAGTAGAATCCTTTCCACCGCTAAAACCAATTATCCAAGGACGATTATAGCGGTCTTTTTCCAAATACTGGTCTATCAGTTCTTCGATTATTGATAATATTCTTTCGGGTAGTTTAGGCATATTTATTTTTGATTTACTTTATGTTTTGCAATATTCAACGCCTTGTCTGCTACTTTTTTTTCGTCTGCCACTACTGCGGTTACTTGGTCGGCAAGCCATAAAGCAAGAAGTTCATCTTTGTCGGTTTTCAATAAATCGGCAATAATTACAACCTGTTCGGCTTTGACACGACGTTCGCCCTTCTCAATTTTGCAGTAAGTAGCCGTATCAATTTCCAAAGCCGCAGCAAATTGTCGCTGTGGCATTTGTCGTTTTTCACGCAACTGTTTTATTCGCTCTGTAAATTGCATTTATTTTCTATTTTTTTATGTCTTGAAACTTTTGGCAAAGATACAATTTTTTATGTATTATTCAACTGCAAATTTTCTTTTTCCGCCCGCTTGTCGGGTGGTGGGTGGGCAAAGCCGAAAATGGCGAAGCCCATTTTGGGGCGTGGAGTTGGCGGTGCGGTGTGAGCGCAGCGAACACGGCAAAAGCCAACTGTTTATCTTCATTGTATCTCTGTCATTTTTATCTAATTTGTCAAGTTCCTAAATTTTCAATCTTATTTTTCTTCGAGTACGCACTACTGGTCGGTTGCGCGCATTGCCACTAACGTGTCTGGGGCTTGGCGTCGGGCGGGGTTTCGCAAAGGCTCGGACGGGAGCAGAACTTCCAAATTCCTGCGAAGTGTCCCACGAGACAACACTCCGCCTGACGCCAAACCCCTCGTTAGGTGCTGGTGTTTTATTTCAGTTCATACAGTTTTAAATTTGGAATATATGCAAAATCTTTTCTATTAAGCGTAAAAAGTTCTACATTATAGAGAATGGCTGTTGCTGCAATGAGC
>Ga0123357_10006641_pt1 | contig 14167 bp, 3 predicted proteins | sample TergutEmb28metaG_FD_89873 | JGI IMG/M metagenome (GOLD analysis project Ga0123357, IMG submission 89873) | Embiratermes neotenicus P4 segment gut microbial communities from Petit-Saut dam, French Guiana - Emb289 P4 | ecosystem: Host-associated > Arthropoda: Insects > Digestive system > Gut ... | reverse complement strand
TAGATGGGTGGATAATATTAGGATGGATCTCCAGGAGGTGGGATGTGGGTATACGGACTGGATTGGGCTGGCCCAGGATAGAGACAGGTGGCGGAAGCTTGTGTGTGCGTTAATGAACTTTCGGGTTCCGTGAAATGCGGGGAATTTCTTGACTAGCTGCAAACCAGTTAGCTTCTCAAGAAGGACTCTGCACCATGGAGTAAGTAAGTAAGTAACTGTATATTGGTCTTCGTGTAAAGTATCCGTTATTCTTTTACTTCAATTTTCTCGATGAATTTGGAAAAATACTCAAATATAAGATTTCACGACAATGTGTCCAGTAGGAGTTGAGTTGTTCCATGCGGAGAGACGGAAGAACGTACGGGCGGACGAACAGATAGACATGACGAAGCCACCACTAACGTTTCGCAATTTTGCGAATGCACCCAAAAAAAGAGAAAAATCAACAACTCTAATTAATAATCTTGAGTGACATCGTCCCGTTGTGTAATTCTCAATACATTGCTAATTAATAAATTTTCAAGTTGAGATCTGATGCTTGCAACATCGATTAGTATTTTTTGATATCACTGGCTGCCTTAACCTTCTAAAGCCTGCTGGTTACGTGATGCACCACCAGTTTAACATTCAACAACTGTACGCTCTGCCCACACTGTATTTATGTGTTTTGTATTTATATGAGAAAAAACAGCGACTTGTGCCACTTACAGCGTAAAATGATTGGTTTTTATAGCCGAGATGAAAAGTGTTTACAGTGCGGTACGGACTGGGTCTTTAAATAGAGCGGTCTGCGCTTCGTGTTTAAAGGGCTAAAGTAACCGTAAATGTAAGGTAAAGTATCTTGGAAAGTCTGTGGATTGGAGCTTGTATTCATGTCGCCAGTATTTGGATCGTGTTCTGTTTTTTAAATATCGTATTAAATTTGAGTCGAGTAAAGTTTTAGGGAGAGGCTAATAAGATGTACATTTGTGATATTTATGACATTAAAGCTTGAAATAATACTTAATTAATAAATGCCCTCATTCTTATTACCCATTTTGTTTACCAAATAACCTGCGCCATATTGTTTAAATTCAATTACGGAGGGTGTAGGGTACGTCAAAACACAACTGTCTTGTATCCTACTTTATTATCCTGACGACATGTTTCGGCCACTATGGAAAAATGTGTAATGAGGAAAAACTATACAGAGTATGATCATATACATATCTATATACATTTTTGTAACCTGAAGATGCCCACAGTGGCCGAAACATGTTGTCGTCAGCATAATAAAGTAGGATACAAGACAGTTGTGTTTTGACGTATCCCACCCCCTCCCTAATTGCTTATAACACAAGATTTAAATTCAAATAATTTGGCAGATGGTAACAGTTTGCATTATTAGTCACATCCGTTTCTAAGATGTAACTTTTTGTTAAAATGCGAGTATATGCGTCATGTGGAAAAGCATAAAAGCATATTTGAACTAGGCTATGAAATTCAGACCATTATTATCAATGGAAGAATAAAGAGTTTATCTGAATAATGGTGCGAAAACTTAACACTTCTAGCCGAACATGTAACGCATTTCATAATTACTGGGAGATTAAGTTCCCGATATAAAGGGCTTGAGATAGACAGACCCGTAGATACACGGATACATGGGCAATTTTTAGGCGTGTTCGCAAAATTGCGAAATAGCGTCTATTAGCTTCGTCATGTCTTCCCGCCCGTCCATCCGTCCGTCTGTTCTCGTGGAACAACTCGGCTCCCACTCAACGGATTTTCTTGAAATTTGATATTTGAGTATTTTTCGAACACTGTTGATAGGACAATAATAAAGGGTACTTTACATTAAAGCCTTTACACATTTTTGATCATGTCTCGCTCAGTTCATCTTAGAATGAAAAATGTTTCACACAAAATTTGTAGAGAAACTCGAAACACATTTTGTAAACAAGGTTTTTTTTTTTTCGAAAATCATGACCCTTTTTTTTAGATAATGTGGGAAAATATCCTATAGCGGGGACAGGCCACAAGTGATAATATGGCGTATGCTCATTATAGTCTGAATACCTAAGGCTACAGACACACACTCACAATATACGATACTCATTGCTTTTCCACTGCAACACTGTTTGCACGAGCACGCCTCAATGTTGCGTTATACGTACATTGCATGTCTTTTTAGTTTACAAGGAAACACTCGGAAGCAATTGACTGGGTAAGTCGGGAACATACGTACTTTTACACTGAACGGTAGGCCGATACACTTAATGTGAATGCATTTCTGCAGAATCGGGCTTGCATTTTTTTTTTCGTATTAATGACTTCCTCTAATTTAGTCGATTGAAAAGGATTGGTCGTGTTAATAGAATGGATAGTAAAAGAAAAGCAAGTCAGATATTTAAAAATAATCCTCAGGGAAGTCAACTAAGAGGACGATCAAAAAACAGATGGAACTGTGTAAAAAGAGATGTTAACAAACGCAAATTTAAAAACTGGAGTGTTCAAGAAACAGAACTGACTGGAAGAATTCCAGTAAGGGGACGAAAGTACGTATTGGATTGTAGTGCCATCGAAGAAGGAGGAGGAGGAGAAGGAGGAGAAGGAGAAGAAGGAGAAGAAGAAGAAGAAGGAGGAGGAGGAGGAGGAGGAGGAGGAAGAGGAGAAAAGAAGAAGGAGGAGGAGGAGGAGAAGAAGAAGAAGAAGAAGAAGAAGAAAAGAGTATGAGAAGGAAGAGAGAGATGAGGAGGAGGATGAGGGGAAGAAGAAGAAGGAGGAGGAGGAGGAGAAAGAGGAGGAGGAGAAAGAGGAGGAGGAGAAGAAGAAGAAGAAGAAGAAGAAGAAGAAGAAGAAGGAGAAGACGAAGAAGAGGAAGAAGAGAAGCAGGAGGAGGAGGACGATAATACTTCCTCTAATTTGAAGAATATTTTCCCTTCAAACAAAAATCACTCTTCTTTATTTATAAGCTCCTCTGTCTTTTGTGAAAATTTAAATTTAAATTGTTCTAAGATTTAAATATAAAATGTGATTACCTTAACGAAATTTAAAATGTTGTTGAGGGTGCATAACACTGCTTATTGCTGATGTTCCTGACTAGCAGCTAAGTATATTTTTCATAAAGATGCCGTGAAAGTTTCCCTGGCGTCAAATTTAAAATTTTTCAGTCCCTTACTTTCTTTGCTTTATACATCTCACGCAGATTTCTTCTAATATTTCTGGACGTCATTGGAATCGGCAAGGTTCGCGTTCTTGGTGTATGTATATATCTGTGTGCTTTGTAACAACTAACATTAGAACTCTTTTTCTGTTTTGTTTTTAGGAAAACGGAGAACAAACAGGACGAATGCCTTGTAGCCCAAGAGAAGCTGCATCCAGTTTGTGCTCAGCGCAGAGAAGGTTCCCCAACTCCCACCTGCCACTCGTTGGCCGAGTTCTGTCGTGAGGAGCCGAGCTGCAGGCACGTATGGACTACAATTTTAATTCTTCTGTCAAAGAGCTTTAACACAGCGAAGAAACCCATAACATGCAAGCGCTGTAGAAGGAAAAGTAAAAAATTTAAACAGGAAACAGATCACAGTAACGTAACGTACACATACAGTACAAGAAAAAGAAAGCTATATTTCACTGTCGGGTTTTCCTTGCAGCAAGTAATGCTGGATGCTGTCGTGTGTGCGTCAGACACGTGTCCGGGATTCCATTCTTTACTATTTATGATACATTTAAATAATAACCTGATTCTGTTAAGATTTAAAAATTATAAAATTGAATTATGTTAGTCTCATCACACAGAAGTGTGTTACGGAAAAAGAGTTAAAGCGTTGTATAAATATGCTTCTTCAATAGCAGTTGTGAGTGCTTTTTTATGTGTGTGTGGGGGGGATGGAGGTTAGGGTGGGGGTAATGGGTGGGGGAATTGAGAGCTTTTTCGTTTCCTTTACACTTTCATTTCCTAAAAAAATTGTGACGATAGAAAGGTGTAGAAACAAAATGGCGTGTTAGGAATGGAAACTACAAACAAGGATATTGAAAGTTTGATGTTTGTGTGACCGTACATCTTAGATACAATGATATAAACAACCAACTAGATGCAACAATAACAATTTATTAGTAATTTTAATCAGCTCAACATGTTTCGGGCGACAATTTCTCCCGTCCTCAGGAGCACTAGACTGTGTTTACAGCATCGTCGGTGCATTATACCACAGGCTGTAAACACAGTCTAGTGCTCCTGAGGACGGGCGAAATTATCGCCCGAAACATGTTGAGCTGATTGAAATTACTAATAAATTGTTATTGTAGCATCTAGTTGGTTGTTTATATCAATATTGAACGCCTTTGTCACGTTTATGGGGGAAAGAGATCGCTAAGGGAAAATCCATTGTATTTTCTTTGGCCAGGTAAGGGATAAAATCCACTCTCGAAAACCCCGTCGCTGGAGGCAGTTTCAAATTAGCCCCTTTGGTAGGATATGAATAACACTAATTGATAGCCAAAGTATTACGTTTCCTAGGACACAAAGAAAGCCCTTCACCTATGGAAAACCGAAAGTAAGGCCGTTGCAAGGATTTGGGAAAACCGAACTCTGAGAAGACCCATGGCTTGGGAAAACACCAAATCTAAATTTAGTGCCTTTACTAGGAAAGAGGAAATAAAATATTTTTATCAAATTGCAATATGGGTTCTTCCCCTAGTATGAGACATCAGTGCGATCGGGGCGCAGAAGGGGGGTACTGTTGACCATAACAAAAAAAAAAACATGGGCTTTTCGCTGTGTTTAACGATCGGAAGCGTTTCAGAAGGAAACGGTGTTACGTCACAACATTTGAATGGCTCCTAGCTTTGGTAACGACAGGACGCCAGATAGAGGGCAAGTAGCCAAGAACATCATTTTGATGGGTGAGCAGATTATATCCTACCCTAATACAGCGCACGTAAACTGACAGTATTTGGGCAGGAATTACAAAGGTTGTGCCCATGAAGACATTAACAAGACAATATGCGCATAACGTAACATTGAGGAGCGTTCTCGTAACCATTTTTGTAGTGGAAAAGCAATAAGTTTTGCATATTCTGAGAGTGTGTGTTTGTTGCCTTAGTCATGCAGCATATAAAGCGCATGCGCCATATTAAGTCGCCGTCTGTGACTGTCTGGTTCTACAATATTTGTCCACATTATCTCGTAAAGGGCACAATTTTTGTAAAGAAATTATTGAACATAAAATTCAAGTTTTGACTTTCTCTACAACTTTTGTATGAAACGTTTCTCATTCTAAGAAGAAATGAGCGAGATATTGTCATAACTGTACGTACGTCTTTACCTAAAGTGTCCGTTATTCTTGTCAGATTTTGATGAAATTGAATTTTCTCTGCACAGTTTCAAGAAACACTGTTATTTCAAATTGGGTAAAAATCAGTCCAGTGTGAGCCGAATTGTTTCATGCGTACAGACGGACAGACAGACATATCGAAGCTGTTAGTCGCTTTTCACAATTTTTCGAACGCTGCTAATAAGAAGCTAATAAGAAATAAGCCAATAGATGGCAAAACCTGCCATAAGTATGTTATACAATACGTTGACGGTCGTACAGAAAATATTGGTGGATAAAAGGGGGGGGGGTAGGGGGTTCAGATTATTTAAGCTTATTAGACAACGTCAGCGGAAGAGCATTCCAAAAGTTAGCGGCTCGCAGATAATTTGAAACGTTCTGCAAGTACCTGCAGGCCTAATTGCTTAGACGACGTGGATTTCCACTGCACTGCGTCAGTGAGCTCAGGTTATGACGTCAGTTTCACTTGAATCTTATCATGACCTTTGACACTCGTGTCAATAAGAGTAGACCCATTCAAGGAATCAGTACGTCATATTTATCTATTCTAGAGCATGTAGTTTAAATACAGATATTTCGATGATAGGAACAAAAATGAAGTTCATTTATGTTGAAGCAAGTTTAATGTACGTTTGTGTTTGTGAAAGTGCATTCTCTTTACTTCACGTATTCGTTAGTTATCTCTCTTGAGAAAAGCTGAAGCTTATGATGAGTTTACTTGTTACAAAGGAATAAGGCATTGCACTGAAATCTCAGTTGGGACCTTGAAAATACTCGTCCATCTGTCTATTAGGCTGTAGCATCTAATTTCAAAATTTCTGAAGGGGGTCTGTTCACTATTTCATTAAAGCAAAATTTTAGACTCCGTACATTTTTACAGCAATTATACGAGTATATTCATTCGAAACCAGTTACAACGACATCTATTTATCCGAAACATCGCCTATAACGTCATATTCCTCAATGTTAACCGTAATATTACACTTCTCGGTCATAACGACACTCGTTTAAAAGGACACAAAATATTAATATCCTAGAATGACGTAACAAGCGAGTTCGAATGTGTATATAAAACTATGCCGTATCTTACCATTGGACATCAAATTTTGACCCTGTAATTACCGAAATAAACCTCAATTTTATTTAAATATTAGTTTCGTACCGCGCAGTAAACACGTTTCTTCTCGCTTTTAAAAATTGATCACATAATGTCGTACAGAGAAATAGACGCTTCGTGTTCTGAGATCCATGCGAAGAACAGCAGGTACTGTATGGGGAAAACGTAGAATTTTTTAAGGCTAAACCCGTTAGTACGTACCGGTAAGGTAAGCACTGAAATTCAGTCGGTTAATACCAGAAACGGATTAAAACCAGTTGTGACTTCTTGTCCTTTGTTTACTTTATCCCCAAAGAATTTCAATAAGTGTAGTTAAAACAGTTCAGTCTGTATGCAGGTATCCGTGCCTGTACAAGCAGACTCTTCCCGAGAATCAAATAAAACTTTGTACGGGAGAAACCATGTTAGATTGTTTAGCACACTGAGAAAAGGAGTGTCAGACACGTGGCCCTCCAGATAACTCTATACGGCTTTCTCACAGATCTATTTCCAATTATAGAACGTGTGCCGGCTCAGATTTTTAGTTTAAAATTCTGTTCGTCAGTTGTGTTGTGGCTAAAAATATTTGCGAGCTCAGGTTGGTCAAGATAAACATATATTTAGCGACCAGTTAACTGTAACGCATTCTTCTTAAACAGCTTGACCCTTCGAGATGGGACCGATAGATTGTCCCGAAACGTCGGTAACTACCAATCTGCGCAGCGCAACATCTCGAAACAACGAAGATCTTAAGATTGAATCTCGTCGCCGGTTACGTTTCACGTTGTAAAATCCGACTCTAGCAAGAGGCTATGTGGAGAAAAATGGGACCCTTCACACAGAGCAAAGATCTCATTTACATTGCGGCGGAAGGCTAAAATCACTCAGTTTGAATCTTATCTGGCCGGAAAAGTTAGGTTTGTAATATAACGCAAATTATTATCGGCTAATATTTTAATCATTAATGGCGTTTGACATTAGTAGGTCCACGCATCGCTAATATATTCTCAGAATACAACCAACAAGATACAACGTTTCTCTATGTATTTATTTCTGCAAGACGCTCTACATGTTTCAGACGGGTTTTCCGTCCATCATCTGGAGCACGAAACTTCAAATACAGCATCAGGTATTTGTCAGACCATTACTGCTACTGCTACTGCTACCTGCTGCTAGCCAGGCTAGTATCAAATAGCAGTATTGGTCTGACAAATGCCTGACGCTGTATGTGCAGTTTTGAGCTCCTGATGATTGTCGGAAAACCCGTCTGAAACATATAAAGCGTCTTACAGAAATAAAGAAATTTGAGAAACGTTGCATCTTGTTGGTTGTACTCTGAGAATTCATTAATGACGTCTTGTTGAACTGTGTGTAAGGCTGTTGAAAATATGTGGACAACAACGTGCACATATTTTGCTGATGTTTTGGACATTGTCCCTCGACTGAGGTTTTACAGCCCAAACGTGCCGAAAACCGGGCCCTTTCTCGCCTTCAGATGTAACAGTGGGGTTTATAATCCAGTGGGTCCCTTAGACAAAGCTAGTATGTTTCATCAGTATCCAAAATATTGTCATACAACAAACCTGACACGAAGCACAGTTTTAGGTTCTCTTACCAAACCCTTTTGCACCTTCCCATCATTAGAGTACTTTAGAGTGAACGTCCGTTTCTGAAGCCATCGCTTCGTTGTTAATAATTTCTAATCTGTTTTTATTAAATCAACAAATGTAAATTAATATTAATTGTGAATTTATTGGTTGTAATAAAAACAATAATAGAAATGCACGGTACATGCATCAAAATAATTCTAATTTGTGTTTTTGCAGGAGTAGGCTGGAGTACTACGAACAGTCTTGTGCAGTGGATAGTGTGACAAAAAAGTGTGCTGGCCCGCCTTCAGAGTGTCGGAAAGCCATGCTGGGTATCCTGGGCACTGAACTGCGTTCCACTTGTGCGTGTAAAGGAACGGACTTCGCTCAGTTGTACGACTGTCTCGGTTGGCAGCGCCTACTGTGGGTTAACCCCTGCGTTGGTCAGTATTACTACCCTGTACCACATGGAAAGCTGATAACCCGTGTAATTTGGACGTTTTCTTGTTTAATGTTCGTGATTTTCATAAAACATCGATATAACTGTCTTTAAAATTGAAAACAGTAGAACTGTTTTAAATTTGAAAGACTGTTAAAACCGCTTGCTTGTGTTTAACAGTAGGTCCGGTGTAGCTCAGTATATCTTAAATGGCTACAGGCTTCGAAACAAGCGTTACATTTCGGGCGAAATTGTTTCTATTTCTCCAAACTGTCGCTACTTCCCCGGTTATGAAGTGAAATGTTACAATGCGCCCCACAAAGTGCTGCATAAGCAAACTAAATTTAGCTTGTCTGGTTTCAGGGATCCGTCGGTTCATCGGAATATGTCATTTGTTAGATTTTGGCTGGTGAAAAAACTAGCGGAGCTGGCGGACGAGCCTGCATCGTGGGTGAGGGGGCAAGTGCAAGGTATTGTGGTCTGCTTCTTCCACAAATCCTCTATCGCTACCGCCGTACAAGAGACTCGCTCCTAGCATTCCGTTTGAAAATTTCACTGGACAAAACTAACAAATGGCTTATAACAACTGTGAAACGAAGAATGCATTTCGTATGACTTTCATTGTTTGAGTTTACTGTCAACCAGTATCTTTTCATACGTGCTAATATGTTTGAAAACTGTACCGCTTCAAGCAGTGTTGAGGTTAGAAATTAATTGTAACCAACTTTGGTCCATATCAGAGTCTCCAACAACTCGGTGCTACCATTTATGATAAAGAATTAGATGAAGTCACATCGAATGGCAAGTTTTGAATTGGACGAATACCAAGTAACTAACTAACTAACTAACTAGTTAACATGGTGCAGAACAGTCTTTCTTCATATTTTATGATTCCCGTGTTCACAAGAGCCCTCCCCTATCCCGACCCAGATTAAGCCATTCCAAGCCCTCGCAATCCATTTTAATTCTATCCTCCCATCTAGGCCTAGGTCTTGCAAGTAGTCCTTTCCTTCAGGTTTTCCCACCAAAACCCTGTATGTGCCTCTCTCCCATAGGTTCCACGTACCTTACCCATTTTTTTTCTTGATTTTAACACCAAATTCCCAGTATACTGAGTCCAAATACACAATTGCAAAAAACACATTCACACTGAAGTAGCAACATTTATTTCTTTTTTTTAATTTGAAATCAGCAATCAGGGTGCAAAGTATTCTATAAGCTAATGGGCTGGCTATGAGTCAAACTTGTGGACGTATTAGCGTGATGAGGTCCCCTCCTGCGAGGAGATCTCGTTCACCGTGTTACAGGTCAGCTGGCCACCGTCGTTTCAGTTGTCGTACGACGTTATCTCGTGGCATGGAGTGGAGTAGGGGGTTCGAATGAGTTTCTGGTTTTATACAGTGCTTGGTACTTCTGGCGTGGATGACTTCTTGTACGGATAAAATACCCAGGTCTTCGTGGATCATAACATTGGTGACATACCGTGGGGCGTCAACAATTGTTCGTAATATTTTAGGCTGGCTTCTCTGTATGATTGCAACATTGGACTTGCAGGCACAGCCCCGTAATTCAAAAGTAGCAACATAGACCCGATTATTTCTTGCACTAAACCTGCAAATAGTCTAAAGTACGTGAGTTTACACCCTAATAAGTTGAATGTAATTAAATTATATATTTTTAGCCGTACGCATTAACTGCTTTTCACATTGGACGCAAAAATATGTGTGTAGTTTGGTCTTGGAGCACTGAACCCGTCAGTCATCCGTTGCAGCGTTCAAAATAAATATGCAGCTGGGCGATGTCACAGCTCCCTGGACACTTCACGTCGCTTGAACAGAATGGCAAATCCCCCGATGTCATAAATGTGAGACACCCGTAAGTTACGGAGATTAAAAATATCTCCCTGACAGGCGTATCGCGTGACGTCACCGGAGCCGGAGCTAAGTACCGGAAGGAATTAGTTAACATAACGGGACGGGACCAGTTGAAGGCCAGTAAGTTTATTGATGGCTATATTTGAGGACTTCACTTCTGGTGTTACCTACCTTAGTCAAAACATTTTCTTTTGCGTTTGTTTTCAAAGGGGTAACTGGAACGAAACGCTGTTGAAATGAGTTGTGAACAGTGCAGCAGCTTGGGCTAAAATGGTAAATAAAGACAGCAATATTGTTAAACTAATACTTTACGATTGTTGTGATGTGTGATTTGGAAAGTACAATTGGATCAATATAAGGTAAAATGATCCCGTTACAGGCCCGGTGTGGCCCAGAGGGTGGGTAGAGGTATAGCTCTACTCTTCCATGACCGCGGTACTAGAAGGGGGTGAGTGGTCACTAACAGGTTCTGGCCGCACATTACCCCCGGGAAAGACTCTGTACCCATTTTACAGGAGGCTGGTTGGGCCCCAGGGCCGGTCTGGACGGGCGGAAAATCTCGTCCCCACCGGGATTAGATCCCGAACCGTCCAGCCCGTATTCAGTCGCTATACCGACTGAGCTACCGGGCAGCTGGATCAATATAGGCCCACTTGAAATACGAACGCTTTGTCATGGTTCAGGAACATGTTTTATGCATTGGAGTCTTTTTAGTGTTATTGTATGTTACAGAATAATTTGCTTGGGAATTATTTTGTAATCGTGGGTCATTTGTAACGTAAAGTGCAATATAAAAAAGTAAAGTGATCATCATCATCATCATATATCTGTCATGGAGTTGGGCCACTTGTTGACCCGTTCCGGTCTCACATATCCAGAAGTCTCTTCAAAGGTCTACCATGATTCCTTTTGCCCGTTGGGGAGTAGTATTCTCCGTGAGACTTGCCAGGGATCAGAATTTCTCCTGAATGTGTTACGGGCCTAAAGCAGGGTAAGTCCAGTTGTAGAGAAAAAAAAGCATGCCGGCCCAGAGCTTAAAAAGTAAAGTTTACTCTGTAACATACCATGCAGACACAGAGGGATGGGGTAGAGGTATAGCTGTGCTCTTTCTTTAACATCGGCGCTAGATGGGGATGTGTGGATAACGCCACGCCCCAGCCGCTTTACCCTCCGGAAAAAAGACCCGGTACCCATTGTACAAGTGGATTGATGGGCACCAGTGTTGGTCTTTATGGGTGCGGAGAAATGTCGCCTCCACCGAGGTTCGAACTCCGAACCGTCGAGCTCATAGCGAGTCGCTATACAGACTGCAGGATCGCGGTGTAAATAAATATGATAGTTACTATTTCCGGGTTTTTAAATAAATGCGCTCTTCTGGGTTGTTACACAGCGAGTAGTGGTAATTCCCTACCAACGTTTGAGTACAACCTGTCGGTCCCAACTTCATGGGTCAAGAATCCGATAGGTTGTCCCGAAACGTCAGTAAGGAATTACCACTACTCGCTGCGTAACAGCCCAGAAGAGCGCAGTCCTCATCTACTTCGCGGCGGGAGCTTGAAATTACGCAAATGACAAACTGTTTACTTGTTTGTAAATTCAGTGAAAGAGATGAGACAAGGCAGTGGCGTATTGCTGGCGTAAGCCTTGACCTGTATCAGTACCAGATTGCTGGGTATTGTTTCAGATGGTCAGACGTCAGACAGCATATTGGGTCGCCTGCGGTGACCATTTGTACTGAGCTTATTTATGGACCCTAGAACCAGTTTTATCTTATAAATTTATGCAGCAGACCAAAAATTCACACAGGTAAAATATGTTTATCGTATGCTATTGGTTACGTACCTATTTCGGTTCCTGTAGCGACCACACCAGTGTACCTGCACACGAATACTGACAAAATACAACAAACTGCCATATTGTGAAAACAAAACCACTTAGTGTTACAATGGATATCTCAAGTATTCCCTGTGGTTATAAAAATGTCAGATTGTTATGAACTTTTAAAAACATAAAATTTAATTTGTTAAAAACAAATTAAATTGGTTGTGTTTATGAGGTATGTATAGGTTGTACACATTACTCCCTACTTCCTACCAAAATTACAACCTAGACTCAAGCGATCTCCCCTTGAACCTACACTCAAGCGATCTCCTCTTGAACTTAGACTCGAGTAATCACCCCTGTATCACGCATCCCTTTCATTTTAACAGGTATGCAGCTATATGGACAACCTTTTTACCGGATATGTCGTTGTTCTTATGGTATTCTGATAGCTTATACCTTTAGCTGTATTCTGTTATTTATTACAGGATTTACGACATCTACATACAAAATCATAAACACGTCCAATTTAATTGTTTTTGACCACCTAAATTTTATATGTTTTTAAAAGTAAATGATCTGATATTTTTATGACCACAGGGAGACCTTGAGACATTCACTATAACATTAAGTGCTTTTACTTAAACAATGTGGCAGTTTGTTGTATTTTGTCAGTATTTGACGTTCAGGTGACCGTGCATCTTAGTAAATTCTTACAATAAACCCAACTAGATGCACTAATTTCTCGAATTTATTTTTGGAATAAAACACTACATGTTTCGGACAGTTCCTCTGTCCATCACCAGGACTTTTTCACTGTACACACAGCAATAGTATATGTCATACAGGTTACAGTCGCAGTTTGCGAGCAGGATCAAGACGGAACTCAGTCCTGATCCTCCTCGCAAGCTGTCAGCAAAGCTGTATGACATATACCATTGCTGTGTGTACAGTGAAAAACTCCTGGTGATGGACAGAGGAACTCTTCGAAACATGTAGAGTTTTATTCCAAAAATAAATTTGAGAAATTAGTGCATCTACTTGGCTTCATTATCGCAGCAGCGGCCGAATCATGTAGGTAACCGATAATGTACGATGAACATATTTAACCGGTCTGCTGCACAAATTTAGATATACCCTGAAGGCACGGATTTCGAACATGCTAAGTTCAGTTTTGTCGCATTTGAGACAGTACATCATTTTGCTTTGTCTTCGGACTCTTTACAGTTGCAGATGGTTGTAAGAACAAATACTGTCCCAGTGTAGCTGGACCGACAGTGAAAGGGCAGTAAGTCACACATTCGTCTAAAAATGATGTATTATACCAAATGTGATAAGACTGGACGTAACACCCTTCTGCTTCTCGGGTAGGCCTACACAACTGTTTCTGTAATAATTTGATCTTGCTTAACTCATATTATATACATAAATAATGATGATAAAACTAAAGGGGCAATATGATTTTCTTTTTAGTAATTACACCTAGAGGAGATCTTCGCTCTTCATGGTTGTTACAAAGCGCAGACGTTTCGGGACAACTTATCTGTGCCCTCATCGAAGTGTTAACTCCCTTGAGAATGGAAGCGATAGATTGTCCCGAAACGTCGGTAACTACCAATATACACTGCGTAACGTCCCGGAAGAACAAAGGTCTGATTTATAGCGCAAGGGAAGCCGGAAATTACGCATAATTACAACTAGTTTTTCTTCTTTTCTTATATAAGTGAACAAGAAGTATGCTTTCTACAGATAAGGGGTATAGTTGTGATTGATTGACTAAAGAATTATGTTTAAAGTATTCCTTTTGAAGAGTTGTTACTTACATACTTACTTACTCATTTACTTACTTACTTACTTACTTACTTACTTACTTACTTACTTACTTACTTACTTACTTACTTACTTACTTGCTTACTTGCTTACTTACTTACTTACTTACTTACTTACTTACTTACTTACTTACTTACTTACTTACTTACTTACTTACTTACTTACTTACTTACTTACTTACTTACTTACTTACTTACTTACTT
>Ga0123357_10006640_pt1 | contig 14168 bp, 9 predicted proteins | sample TergutEmb28metaG_FD_89873 | JGI IMG/M metagenome (GOLD analysis project Ga0123357, IMG submission 89873) | Embiratermes neotenicus P4 segment gut microbial communities from Petit-Saut dam, French Guiana - Emb289 P4 | ecosystem: Host-associated > Arthropoda: Insects > Digestive system > Gut ... | reverse complement strand
TGTTAAGGTTCACGAACATCGCGCCTGCTAAGGGTCACGACATCCGAACGGAACAGGCCGCTTTCAACCTGAGCCTCAATATATCAAATCCCGAAAAATAATGTCAAGCCGGAAAAAAACCGCAAAGATATCCTAAAATTATCCTTGCACAGCCACGTCACTTTCTGTACCTGGTAAAGCATGACATACGCGTTCGCTCTGCCCATGGCGAGAGACAGGAAGAACACCGAGCCAACAAACGCATATTCTGGAGCTGAAATGATCCGCCTTGCCCCCTGCCCCAAAGGCTACGCTCTTGATCAGGACAAGGCCATAGCTCCGGCAGAAACACTCGTTCACGTACGCGAACGCCTCAAGCGTACAGGAATTGACATTCTGGCCCATACCCAGCGCATTGATGTCGGCAGGCTGGATATCCCCGTCTACCTCAGCGTATGCGGCAGCGACGCCAGACGTTGCATGCCCACCCGCAAACAGATGGGCAAGGGAGCAAACCCCCAGCAAGCGGAAGCCTCCGCGCTGATGGAACTTGTCGAACGCTTCTCCTTCTTCAACTTCTGGGAGCGCATGCCCGGCATGACGCAAGCGACCTGGAGCGAGGCGGAACGCCTTTGGGGCGATATGCTCATACCCGTCGAAGAAATCCTGCTCTCGGTACATGACCCTCTGCCGCCGGCTAAAGCCCGGCAAGTTCTTGATCTTGTGTCCTGGAAATTTTTTCCCGCCACCTGCCTGACCACCGGCCGCGAATGCCGCCTCCCTCTGGACTGGTTTAAAAAACTGGGAGAATTCAACGGTTCTTCCGCAGGCAACACCCAGGAAGAGTCGCTGTTGCAAGGCGTATGCGAACTGGCCGAACGCCATGTATGCGCGCTGATCGACACACAGCGCCTGACAACGCCGACCATCGACGCGGCAGGCACTAAAGACCCTGTGCTGCAAGGCCTCATGGCCGCCTTTGCCCGCGAGGGCATCCAACTTGTTCTCAAGGATTTTTCCCTTGGACTGCCAGTGCCCACTGTTGCGGCACTGGCGTGGGATCCCGCCACCTTCCCGGAACGCTCCGAACTTGTCTTTACCGCCGGAACCGCCTCCTCGCCTGTCAAAGCCGCCATCCGGGCCATCACCGAAGTAGCGCAACTCGCCGGCGATTTCTGCACCGGCGCCTGTTATGAAGCTTCGGGACTGCCCAAATTCTCGAAGCCGGAAGATACGGCTTGGCTATTGCAAGGTCCCAAAATTACATTGGATTGTCTGCCATCTCTTGAGTCCGCCGATATTCGTGACGAACTCACCGCCCTCACAGCCGGACTTTCCGTGCAAAATGCCCGCGTCTACAGCATCGCCACAACGCATCCCGCCTTGAATATCCCCGCGCACTACAGTATGATTCCCGGCTTCGCCTTCCGTGAACGGGACGTCAACCAAAGCCTTGGGCTCTTCATCGGCCGCATGCTCGCGGAAGACTGCGAAGCGGAACATGCCGCCCACGGCCTTGCCGTGCTGGATACATTCTACCCCCAAGCCCACTTCATTCTCTTCTTTAAAGGATTACTTGAACTTCGCCAGGGCAAGCTGGAAAAAGCGTGCGTTTTCTTTCAACAGGCGTATCCCTTGCAGCCCGACCCCGACTCGCGCGGCCTTACCGCCTTCTACACCGCCTACACCCACACCCAAGCCGCGGAATGGCGACAGGCTCTGCCCTTTCTTGAACTTGCCCTCCACAATGCGCCGGATATGAAAGAATATTGGAATCTGCGCGGCGTGGCGCATTTTAAGCTCAAAGACTACGACTCAGCCGCCCGGGACTTTGAGGCAGCGCTCGGCATAGATAAGGGTTCAGCCCTTGACCTTGCCAATCTCGGCCTCTGCCGCAAATTTCTGGGGGATACACGCACAGCCGCGCACTGTCTGCGTAGTGCCCTGGAACTCGACCCGAGTCTGGATTTCGCCAGGACGCACCTGAAAGAATTGGAGCAGGATACCCGTCCGGCCTCTTCGTTATAACAGGCGGTTCGCCAGTTCCCGCGTCAGACGCTCCATGCCGTCGCCTGTCGCGGCGGAAAGCGGCAAAGCCTGCGGGTAGCCCGCAAGCAATTCCTCACGGCGTACCGACGCCACCTTATCCCATTTATTCAGCATGAGCAGGCGGGGCATGTCGTCAAGCCGCATCTCACGAAGGATATCCTCCACAGCCTCCAGTTGGTGCGGCAATTCCGGATGCGAGGCGTCCGCGATGTGTACAAGCAGATCTGCGGATTCCAGTTCTTCCAGAGTGGCCCTGAAGGCATCCTTCAGTTCCACGGGCAGCCCGCGAATAAAACCTACGGTATCCGCCAAAATGAGTTCGCGTTCGCGTGGAAAGCGCAGTCTGCGGGTTGTCGGATCCAGGGTGGCGAAAAGTTTGTCTTCCGCCAGCACGTCGGCGTTGGTCAAAACATTGAGCAAGGTGGATTTGCCCGCGTTCGTATAGCCTACCAACGCGACCAGGCTTATTCCCTGACGGGAACGCCGCCGACGTGTGAAGGCGCGCTGGCGACGCAGTTCTTCCAGTTTCTCTTTGATGCATGCAATGCGCTCACGGATGCGGCGGCGGTCTGTTTCAAGCTTGGTTTCCCCCGGTCCCCGGCCGCCTATCCCCCCCATCAGCCGGTCCATGGCCCGGTTTTTTCCAACAAGGCGAGGCTGGATGTATTTAAGCTGGGCCATTTCCACCTGGAGTTTCCCGGCGCTGCTTACCGCATGTTGGGCAAAAATATCCAAAATGAGTTGGGTACGGTCAAGCACCTTGCGTTCCGTGAGTTCAGCAAGCGTATGCAACTGGGCGGGAGACAGCTCCCCGTCAAAAAGTATAAGAGAGGCATGCCCGCGTAGCGCCAGTACTTCGAGTTCCGCCATTTTTCCCTTCCCGAGGATGAATTTCGGATTGGGCTTGGCAACGCGCTGGACAAGCTCTCCCACGACATGCAAGCCGGCGGTCCGGGCGAGTTCTTTCAGTTCCTCCATATGCCGCTCCTGGATAAGACGCGGCAACGGGGAAACAGAAACCAGCAACGCGCGCGGGCTATGGGCGAGTTCCCTGCTTTCCGGCTGGGTACGAGCGAATTCCGCTTCCAGAGCTTCGGCTTCCGCAGCAAAATCCACCTTGGCCCTCTCCCAAGGAACAAGCGGATGTACCCGATAGGGTGCATCCTGCGGGTTGGGGGGCAAAAGCTGCGCGTACTGGAAACGCGCGGGCTGCCCCTCCGGGCTGACGGTAAGAACAGCCGCCGCATCCAGACGAAGAAAAATAAGATCCATCAGGTCTTCCTGCGAAAGCCCCTCGGCGTTCAGATGCGTATGCAGAAGGCGCAGCCCCCGCAAACGTTCCGCGCCGGCGCGGCCCCGCGCAAATTCCGGGATAAAGATGGCATGCGCGTCCCCCAGCAAGACAAGCTCTACCTTGCCCAACCGGTCAATCAGCAGCCCAATCTGCCGTCCGAGGGAACGCGAAAGCGCAGCCAGTTCATTGGCCTGCTCCACCGTATACGCCTCATGCCTGGGATAGCGACGTTGAGGCAGACGTTGCAGAGCCTTGAGCTGGTGCGCCTTTAAACCCTGTGTGTTTCCTTCAATCCTGGCGATGGCAATGCCCTTAAGCAACTATCGTATATAACTGGCAATAAGCGCATCATAGCGAGACGTTTCCGAAAACGCGCGCGATGCAAGGCGCCGGCGCAGGGTGAGCCCGACACAGCCGTTGTTCGCATCCATTTCTTCCATGATCGTGTCATACCATTCAGGCCCAGGCGCCACGAGAACGGAGCGGAAATTCTTGGCTGCCGCCCGGATCATGCAGGGGCCGCCGATATCAATCTCCTCAACCGCCTCTTCCAAAGAAAGCTTTCGCTCAACAGCCCCGGCGAAATCGTACAAATTAACGCACACGAGGTCAAATGCCTCTATACTCTTTTCCGCAAGGGTGGCCAAATGTTCCGGTTTATCTTTGTTGGCAAGAATGCCTGCATGGACATTCGGATGCAGCGTTTTCACGCGCCCATCCAAAATTTCCGGGAAGCCCGTAAGCGAACTAACCGCTGTTACAGGCAGGCCGGCGCCTTCGAGCGTTTTCATGGTGCCGCCGGTGGAGACAAGACGGATCTTCCATGTTGCGGACAAAAACTCCGCAAAACGGACAAGCCCGCTTTTATTCGTCACACTGAGCATAGCGCGTCGAATCGGCAAGAGTTCCATAGCTTCCCTTCCCTCCTTCATAACGACCGCGCATCTTCGCTTTCCGCCATGCCACGGGGTGTGCGCATGCCGCATCCGGCTGATTACTTTTCATTGCCAGAAAGGTGCCCGTCTGGCAATGGCGATGCGCGTCTATACTTTTTCGTACCCTCGTGCCATACTCTGGAAAGCAAAGGAGATTGTCTTGACCCGGCACCATCACGCAACGCGAAGGATGCATAGTTTCTCCTGTTATACGATACGTCTGGCGCTATATCTTTGTCTTCTCTCCCTCGTTCTTCCCCTGTGGGCGGCAGCCGTTCCCAAAAAATCCGACAAACTGCCCCCCAAACCCTTGGATTGCGAGCTGTGCATGCATTTCACGCTGCATCAGCATGGAGACAGTTCACCTGCCGTCCTGGTCGTAGGCGGCATTCAGGGAGATGAGCCCGGCGGATTCTCCGCCGCCTCGCTGCTCGCTACACGTTACACCGTCACCAAGGGGGCGGTATGGATTGTGCCTAACCTGAACTTTCCGAGCATTGTAAGCAATTCCCGCGGTCTCCACGGCGACATGAACCGCAAGTTTCTCCGTCTGGACAAAAATGACCCGGAATATTCCACAGTGTCACGCATTCAGGAGCTTATCCGGCATCCCAATGTGAAACTCGTACTCAACCTGCATGACGGCAGCGGTTTTTTCCGTCCGCAGTATGAAGACGCCCTGCACAATCCCAAACGCTGGGGGCAAAGCGTCATCATTGACCAAAGCACAATTCCTGAACATATTCCCCACAATAATCTTGAAGCCATAGGGCAACAGGCCTGCGACGACGCCAACTCCCGGCTCTTATTGCCGACGCACCGCTATTATCTTAAAAACACCAAAACAGGCGACGGCGACCACGAGATGGAAAAAACCCTTTCCTGGTATGCTCTGCGCAACCAAAGAGCCGCTTTTGGCCTGGAAGTCAGCAAGGAATTTCCTGTTGAGGCGCGCGTCTATTACCACCTGCTTGTGGTGGAGTCCTTTCTGCGCCAAGCGGGCGTTGAGTTCACACGGGATTTTGAACTCACGGCTCCCGGTGTGCTTGCCGCTCTCCAAAGCGATGTAAGCGTGGCTTTTGCGGACAACCGCATCGTCCTGCCTTTGGAAGACGCCCGGCCCCGCCTTAATTTCCTGCCCTTACCCAAAGGCGAACTGAAAACGACGACTTCCAAGCCGATTTTAGCGGTATTACGCGAAAACGATGAACTTTCCATACTGTACGGCAACCGCCGTCTAACCCGCATCCAGCCGGACTGGCGTGATACGGATACCGGCATACGCAGCGTCAACGTGAAAGTGGACGGTATGGAACAGACAGTGTCGTTCGGCCAAATACTTGCCGTGCGCGACAGCTTCCATGTTCTGCCGATGTCCGCCTATCGGGTGAACGCGATAGGCGCAAAACCGCTCAGCCCAAAAAGCACCCCGCAAGCCCCTGACAAAAGCGGTCTGGACATCCGCCAAAGCGATTTCCGGCCGCGCTTCTCGCTGGACACAAGAGCTACGCTCTATCGGGTGGAAGTGTATCGCGGACAAAATTTTGCAGGCATGTTCCTGGTACGTTTTGACGGCCAGACTACAGGCCCCGGCCGTACCATTCTGCCGGACGCGGGCGCATCACGAAGATCGCAGTCCGATCTGGGCAGATAGTCGTAACAATTTTTGTCTTTTGTCGTGCAAAAAAAACCTCTGGCGTGAACCAGAGGGTTTGCAGAGGAAAATTCCAGGAAATGCTAGTAACGCGGCGGGCGAGGAGCACGAGGTTTTGCTTCGTTGACGCGTAGCGTTCTGCCCCCGAAAGCAAAGTTGTCAAGCGCTTCAATGGCTGCGGGAGCATCCGCATCCTCCATCTCCACGAAGCCGAACCCTCTTGCTCGACCGGTGTCACGATCACTTACCAGCTTAACAGAAATCACTTTGCCGTATTCAGCAAAAAGATCCTGCACCTGCTCCTCAGTAGCACTCCAGGGAAGATTCCCTACATAAATAGACTTGGACATGTAACAGCACCCTCTTGAAAAAACTGATAACGCCGCGCTACTTAAAAGCAAAACACAACTTCCTGCCCGTACGCGGCTGAATATAGTATAGAAAAACATATTCACCGGGAATTGTCAACACTGGCCTTACATACAATACACCACGCTTTTGCCGAAAACCTTTTGAAACGCCATTTTGCAGTACTCACCGCAGACACAGGTTCCCATAGGGACACCAAGCGCAATGCCTGCCCTCGCCAGGCAGAAAGACCGGACTACATTCCATATGCCGCGTTATACTCCCGAAAAGCAGCGGCAGTTGCTCACGCACCAGACGCACACGCGCCTCGCCTTGCAGGCTCTCCCTGAAAAGCGGGCGCTCTTCCCCGTTTTCCCGCAAGTCGACCCAAGCCGCATTATACCCCGTATCCGGCCCGACGAATCCGTCCTGCGCGCAAAGATGCAGATAACACGGCAACTGTACATCCGGCAGACGTTCATATATCTCCGGCAAGGGATCATCATCCGGGTTGCCGTCCCAGTTTTCGAGCCGCCGCCAAAAGGACGCATCCTCCCACACATCCGGATCAAGCCGGGCCAGAGAACCCGTCTTATAATCCAGGATCAGCGCGCCATCATCCCGCATGTCCACGCGGTCCACTGTGCCTGTCAGCATATGGCCGCCCCAGGGGTGTATGCATTCCCGTTTATATTTTTTTTCCAAAGCAACAATGTCGGTCTTGTCAGGCTGGGATTCGAGAAAGCGGCGCAGGCGTTCAGGTCCGGCCAATTCCAGCATGTAATAGCTATCCGGCGGCAAGAGGTCATAGAGAGAAGAATCTCGTAAAAGCACTTCAAAGCATTCCTGCGCGCGTTGCGCGCCGATATCTCCCTTGCGTACCGTCTTTCCCAGCCAAGGACGAAACAATGCGTACACGGTTTTGTGGATCAGATCGCCAACAGCCGCCGGATCATCGCCTTCGTTAATTTCTCTCAGGGGTTCAATGCGGCACAGACGCTCCCAGACAAAACGCAAAGGACAGCGCACGTAGCTGTTCAAAGTGCTTGCCGAAAGCGGCGCTGCCAATATCTCGCGCATTGCGGCATCCAGTTCCGGACCACGTTCAACACCACGCCGTTCCCGTTGTGGCGGCACGAAGGAAAGTTCGGCAAGAGCGATCGGCGGGCGTCCCGGGCTGAACAATCTGCCCTCAGCCTGTTCCCTATTCCAGAGGAGTTCTTCCACAAAACGGCTGCGCAGTTTCTTTCCCTCAAACAAGGCGGTGCGTTGCACACCCTCCTGCCAGAAGAAATACGCGCTTCCGGCGCCGGACAACAAACGGAACAGCGTATGTCCCATCATCTGATCGCGCTTGCCCGTGTGAGGCAAATCCAGCGCCGCGCGCAATGCGTCCGGCAACAGCGGATCCTGCTTGGGCGCGCCGGGAAGACGATCATCCGTGGCATCCAACACGAAAATACGCTCAAAATGCAGCAGACGCGTTTCCAGCATGCCGAGTACCTGAAGACCCATCAGCGGGTCCGCCTCAAAGGGCACCCGCTCCGCACGCACACATTCCCGCGCCAAGGCATGCAAAAATGCGGGTGGAAACGGGCTGTCCGCAAGCTCATTATCACTGAGAGCAGGCAGTACCCGTTCCATGAGCCTGAACAGGCATTCCGCATCAATGGGATAGTCTTGCCGGAATGCTTCTCCATGTTCCAGCAGCAGACGGCAGAAATCTTCCAGCGCCAGCGCGAGTTCCCGGGGGCTGTGCGCCGCAGCTAGTGCATCCAGTCCCTTGTACGCCAACTTGCCGCACAAGGCTGTTGCCGCGTCCTCAGGCTGCAAATTCTCCAACAACGCATGTGGAGCGACAAAGCGACCACCGGCAAGCAAGCGTTCTTCCATACTGCCCAGGCGTTCGCGCACGCTGCCCTCTCCGGCCGTAAGGGCGCGCAGGTACGGATGGCGCAGATATTCCAGCACGGAACGCCAATAATACCGCCCATCCTCGCGCCGCCCCTCCTGGATGCGAAAAAGCATTTCCAACAGACGCCATAAGGGAGAGCGTTCCAGGGGATAGCCCATGGAGATGTTCACATCCTTATGGGGCAGATGATGCAGCACAGGCATGAGCAGGGAAGGATCGGTCAAAAGCACGGCCGTGGAGGGCGGATCTTCTCCATCTTCTTGCAAAATGCGGCCAAGCTCATGCAACTGAGAGTGCAGATCGCAGCCTGCCAGAAAATGGAGTTCGACCTTTGTGTCGCCGGGCGGCGCGTGCAGTACGGCCCTGGCATTCCAGCGGCGCAGCCAGCGGGTGTGTTCTTCGCAGTACCAGTGGGCTTTTCGTCCCTCATCCGAAGAGTACAGAGCCGGATCGCTGTGCAGGCAGACCCGCGCGCCGTCTTCCCACAAATGCCTGAGCAGGGCGTCTTCCGTGCCGGTCAAGGCCACAAATCCCGCCAGAAAAACCCGGCGGCCCGGAAAAAGCGAAGGCAACACGCTGAGATGGTTGGCGACGGCAAAGGCATCCAAACCCTGGCTGGAGGCATGCCGTTCCTGCAAACATTCCGTAAAACGCGCATGGAGGGAACCCAGCATGGACAGCAGCGCAGCCGCCAAGGGGGAAACTTCCGCATCGGCGTACGTGATGTCCCTTGGCGGCACATTCTGGCTCAGGCATTCCTCCAGCAAAGCGGACAGCCTGACGCCCCAAGGAAAAAAATCCGGCAGTTCCAGTTCCCCCAAACGCGCATGCACAGGATGGAGCGATGCCAATTCTCGTACGCAACGGTGCAGCAAGGCCACGACATCCGGCAGTCCCGGCCTGTGCGTGAGCGGCAGGGGTAAACGCGCCCGGCACAGCATAAACAACTCCTGGATGGTCAAAAGACGCGGCAGAAGCAGCGGACGCGGCAGATCCGCGTCTCTTTTGAACAGTTCTACCAGGTAACGCTTGGGCCTGTTGTGAGGGAAGATCACCACCGCCTGTTCGGGCATCCTTTGGCATTCTTCCAGAATATGCTGCTTAAGCCCCTCCAGAAAAGGATTCTGCCAGGGAATGATCACAAAAGGCGTCATGTCCATTCCTCCGGCCGCGTAAGCAGCGTTGTCGCATCGTTGAGCGTGACGCAGCGGCAACGCCGCAGATCAAGATACATCAGCACGCCTCTGGCCCGCCCTCCGCAAGCGCGCTCCAACAAGGCGAGGTAGAGCCGCAGTTGCGGCACATGCCCTTCCTCCACCTTGCCGCTTTTGTATTCCAGCGCCGTATATCCATCTCCCTCGTCCACCAGCATATCCACACGGTGAAGCGCATTGTTTTCGTCCAGCAGGGAATGTTCAGGACTGCCGCGTTCCATCCAGGAGAGCGCCTGAGGCAGAGCGGCGTACCAAGCCAGAGCGTCCGTCAGGCTGTCGCGCTGCTCCGGTGAAAGATGCATCCGTAAAGAACCCAGCCCAAGCGCCACGGCCCGCACGGCATCCGCCTGGGCCTGCCCTGTGGGAGTCAGAAATTCCAGGCAGCGGTGCGCCAGGATGCCGCGCGCCTCTGGCCGCAGGGCGTCCGTCCCGGCAAATGCGGCCCGATGAATCCGCAGACGGGGCAGCCAGTGCATGGGCCGCCAACCAGTCCCCTCTTCTGTCGGCATGTCCACCACCCCAGCCTCGGACGGCGCGTGCGGCAGATACTGAGCCGCTTTGGTGCAGCGAGGCGCGCCTTGCACATATTCCTCACCGATACTGATGCCGGTTTCGGGCAGCAAGGCCTCAAGCACGGCACTCATGGTTTTGCGTTGCCGAGAGGACATGTTTTTCGTAAGGAACACATGAAGCTCATCCGTCGCACGGGTAAAAGCCACGTAGAGCACGTGCAGCATTTCGCGCGCCGCTGCTGCTATAGCCTGGTAGTGCGCCGTTCCCGTCTCCTTGCAACGCGGCACAAGTAGACGCGTTTCTTCCGGCATGCCCTCCGCGTTGGGCAGACATAGCGTGACCTCGGTAAGCGGATTGTCGCAACCCAGGGAAAAATGCGTTCCAGGAAGAATCACCACGGGAAACTCCAGACCTTTGGCCTTGTGGATGGTCATCACCCGAACCGCATCCATGCCTGCCGGCATGGGCAACTTTTCCTCCATACCCCCTTGCGTCCATTTCTCAAGAAAAGAAGCCAGCGAAGCATAACCCTGCCCTTCCGCCGCATGCGCGACTTCCAGCAGGCGGCGCAGAAAGGCCGCTCCCGTGGGAAAACGTTCCATGATTTTGAAACGGCTGAAAAACTCCTGGAGGAGATCATAGGCGCTCATAAGGCCGCAGGAAAAAAAGGGAGCAAACAATGTCGCCCATATTTCGGGGAATTCGTCGCGAAAACGGAGATACAGATCCCCAGGTACGCGACGGGCGGCCCAAGCGTGTAAAACTTCCCGTGAAAGCCCGCTCCATTCCGTACACAACGGAGCGGTGCTGAGTTCCCAGAACGCGCCTTCATCCAGCGGATTATGCACAAAACGCAAAAAGGCGATGCTTTGCTGCACCAAGGGATGTTCCGCCAGCACCAGGCTGTTCTCCGTAAGCACCGGGACACCCTTTTCCATGAGCCAGGCGGCTGCGGACGCAGCCTGTTCGTTGCTGCGCGTCAGTATCGCGATTTCCCCCCAGGCACGGCGCGCGGCGATGCTCCCTATGCTCTGCTCAAGTTCTTCTCGTACTGCGGTTTCGAGCTCCGCCGCGTTTTCACCCTCTATAGGGCACACGCGGACGAAGCCGCCGCGCGAAGCCGGCCGATCCTGCGGCATAAGCTGTCTGGCGCCCTTAAAGGTCTGGCTCACATCACCCGCCGCTTCGCCGATGATCTCGGAGGGCATGTCCGGCAACAAGCAATTCAGGGCGTTCAGCGCGTGATCCGGTAAAGCCAGCAAAGAAAACAGCGCATTGTTGAATGTGACGATTTCTTCCCGGCTCCGCCAGTTGTAATCCAGGCTATCGCGACACGGTTTTGGAACGATGGCCAGCAGACCGGGATCGCGCAGCAAAGCGTCAAAGAGGGCAACGTCTCCCCCTCGCCAAGTGTAGACAGCTTGTTTCACATCTCCCACCCAGGTCAGAGAACCGCCCTGCGCAAGCGCTTCCAGCGCCAAGGGGCGCAGAGCCTCCCATTGCGTGCGGCTGGTGTCCTGGAACTCATCAATCAGGATATGCGTGAGACGCGAACTTACGCGACACAACAGCGCCGACACGCCGGATTCTTCCTCCTCCATGCTCCGGCGCGCAAGTTTCGGGATGAGGATGGCGGGCAGTGTGCCCTGACGGCGTTGGCCTTCGGCAAAATCGGCCATCAGCCGGGAAAGCAGATCCACAAAAGGCTGCCTTTCCAGCGCAAGGCGCACGAGCTTGCCTTGTTCAGCCAGGGCGCCCGCATCGGCGCAGAGGCGGACATACGCGTCCTGAGCGCGCCGTGATGCCTTGTTTTTGGAAGCGCCGGTCAGGCACTCCTCCACCCCGTTTTTGTTCAGATATACGGAGAGTTTTGCTGTATTCAGTTCCGGCGCTTTGTCGAGCAGCGCGACGAAATTTTTGTGCGCGCTCAGTCCGTCCTCTTCCAGTACGCGCGACATATGGCACGCGCTCTCAGCATACGCACGGGTCAGCGCGGCAAACGCCCGTTCCAGCGTATTCGTCCCGACCCTTTCCGGCAAGCCGTGCAGCAGGGCGTAATCCAGCAGCGCGACAAAGCGGGCGGCAATACGGTCACCCGCCAGAAAACCCTTGTGATTCGTATGAAAGAGCAAGCTCCGGCAACATTCGCGAACCAGCATGCGCAGATCTCCCTCCCCTTGCCAGGCGCGCTCCATCAGGGCGTCCCAATACGGGGCTACGGCTTCAATGCTGGTGTAGACCGGCGTAAATTCCGGAGGCAGGCCGAGTTCCAGGGCGGCTGCGGCCACCATTTGCCGGAGCAGGCTGTCGATGGTGCGGATGTTCAGATTGCCGTACTGGCGTATAATGCATTGTACCCAGCCTGCGGCCAGTGCCGGCGTCCAGGGTGGAGGCAAGGCATGTTTGCCCAAGGCGGCTTCTTTCAGCCGCCTGACAACGCGCTCCTTCATTTCAGCGGCAGCGCGGTTGGTGAAGGTGACGGCCAGTATGTCGCCCCAGGCATGCGCCTTGAACGCAGTTTGCGTGGGCGTTTTGGCGCAGGAAGGCGTGTAAGGAAGCGGACGCGCATGCGCCAGCAGTTCAAGAAAGTGCTGCGTCAGCTCGTGGGTTTTACCGGAACCGGCCGAGGCTTTCAACTGACGCAGCATACAAGAATTCTTGTCAATTTATTTTGCCGTAGCGCCGTCTTCTTCCGGCGCCATGCACGCCAGAGCCCCCTGCCCTGTCGATTCAAGCACAGCGCGCCAGAAATCGGAATGGATATTCAGCTTGCGGCGTTTGCTGATAATCAGATCCAGGGGCACATGCACGTAACGATCCATAATTTTTGCCACAACCATATTCGTTTTCCCGGCCATCGCCGCATGCACGGCATGCTGGCCGAGAAAGCCGCAATACACGCGGTCATTGGCGTTGGCGGGCACGGAACGGATCATATAGCTGGGATCAATGGTTTTTAAGGTAATGGGCATGCCCTTTTTCTTGAAATAGCCCTGGATGGCGTCTTTCAGGAAGGTCAACACATCGCTGAGCACCACATTACCGGAGGCGTCCGTATTGGTGCCTTGCTGCATGAAATGCTGACCCGCGCCTTCCGCGGCGACGATCACCGCATGCTGGCGGGAGGCTAGGCGCCGTTCCAGCGCGGGTAAAAACCCGCCGGGACCGTCCAGGAGAAAAGGCGCTTCAGGAATAAGGACGAAATTGACTTCTTTCAACGAAAGCGTGGCTTGGGCCGCAATAAAACCGGACTCCCGACCCATCAGCTTGACCAGGCCGATGCCGTTATACGCCCCCTGGGCTTCGGTGTGCGCGCATTGGATGGCCTCGGTCGCCTGACCGACCGCGGTTTCAAAGCCGAAAGATTGGGAAATGAAGTTGATGTCGTTGTCAATAGTTTTCGGAATGCCGATTACCGAGATGCGCAGATTGCGGGAGCGAATTTCTTTCACAATGGCGCTTGCGGCTTTCATGGTTCCATCGCCGCCGATGATGAACAGGCAACTGATGTTCATGCGTTCCAAAGAATCCACGATCGCTTCGGCGGATTGAGGCCCGCGCGAAGATCCCAGCATGGTGCCTCCGTAGAGGTGCATGTCGGAAACCATGTCCGGCGTCAGTTCCCATACCTTATGCCGATACTCGGGAATGAAGCCTTCCAGGCCGTAGCCGATGCCTAATATGGCCGGGACGTTATATTGATGATGGGCTTCCATGACCAAAGCGCGAATGACGTCATTGATTCCGGGACAGAGCCCGCCACAGGTGACAATGGCGCACTTGGCGCGACTCGGGTCGAAATAGAGTTTCTGACGCGGCCCAGCGACCTGGAATTCCACTGACACTGGCGTTGTCAGTTCTTCGGCGTGTTCTCTGTCCAGAAAGAGTTTGATACGCCGGTTATCGGCAAAAACTTTGAAAGGCAGACGGGAATCCAGCTTGCGCGGCCCCAGTTTTTCAATGGTGGTATCAATATTGCCTTCGATCTTCGTCTCTCGGAGCAATGTTTTTGCCATGCCGTCTCTCCATATGGATGTTTGCCTGCATAATAGAGCCTTCCGCCGACGACGGAAGGCTCGTTGAGATCTTACGTCGCTAAAGCCCCTATTCTTCCACAACCACCAGCACGGTCTCGCCGTAGGGGTCAAGCGCTGTGGTGCGAATCTGCAAGAGTTCATACCAGCGCTTGATGGCGCCGACGAGCACAACGACCATCAGGCACATAATGATGACGCCCAAAACGGCAAGCAGCATTTTGCCCTGCGGT
>Ga0123357_10006639_pt1 | contig 14168 bp, 10 predicted proteins | sample TergutEmb28metaG_FD_89873 | JGI IMG/M metagenome (GOLD analysis project Ga0123357, IMG submission 89873) | Embiratermes neotenicus P4 segment gut microbial communities from Petit-Saut dam, French Guiana - Emb289 P4 | ecosystem: Host-associated > Arthropoda: Insects > Digestive system > Gut ... | reverse complement strand
TTCCTTGCGGTACACCTGAAGTTACTCTAACTTCTTCAGATATTTGCCCTCCCACCCTGACTCTCTGCGTGCGACCTAAAAGGAATTCCCTTATCCATACCACTACCCTAGAATCCACGCCCGGGTTTGCAATTTTAGTTAGCAACCGACCATGAGGAACTAAATCAAAAGCTAGTACCATGTGCCCATCATCAGGAGAATAAGATACACTACTAATGTTTACAGGTTAAATACATTTAACTTATATCATTGAGATATAGATGTTATCACAAAAGTGAGATCACAGTAATACACAATTATAGTACAGAATGGCGGTAACCCTTCAGCGTACGCTCAGGTTCACACACTCGCTTTTATCAGAAATGAATTTGTAGATGCAGTATATCAACCATAAACGTCATCGCGGTATCAAATCATAAAACGTAATACTACTGTTGTGGTGTGGAAAAACGCAGATGTGCCTTACTTCGCTGCAATTATTTGGCATCTTTCTGGATGAACTAGATAAAACACGAGTATTTGGTTATCTTTTGACTTACCGCTTGCTATTCAGAACCGCAGAGATTAAAACATACACAACCATAATTCTGCCTGCTGTTTTATTTGGGAGTGAAAGTCCGTCTCTCACAATGGGGAAAGAATATAGGCCGAGGATGTTTGAGAGTAGGGTGTTGAGGAAGTTACCTGGACCTAAGACGGAAAGAGTAACAGCGAAATGGGGACAAATCCATTGTGAGAAGTTTTCACGATCTGTACTCCTCGTCAAATATTATTGGGAAGATTAAATTAATCATGAGATGTGTAGGGCAGGTAGTACATATGGGAAGAGGAGAGGCACATACTGGGTGTTCCAGTGGTTAAAACTGAAGGGAAGAGATCGCTCGGAAGACTAGTAGGAGATGGGAGGATGATTTCAAAATGAATCTTCAAGAAATAGGATTGGCAGCGGGGACTGAATTGATCTAACTCAGGACAAGTGGCGGACTGTTGTAATCACGGTATTGAATATTCGGGTTCTACAAAATGTAGGAATTTTCTTGACCAGCTGAGAAACGACTGGCTTCTAAAAACAGACGACTCTGCTGTATGGCGTCGGTAAGCAGTTCGTTAGTCTCAGGATATTCCATCATCTCGTTGATGCAGGGTCCAGTTTTCCGTGATGTTACGCCAAGTCAGTTCGAAAACAGGTACAGAAGTATCGAGGAAGTCCAAGGAAATTTGCACTTCCTGACACCGAAAATGAAAGTACCGCAATCCTTCGACCAGCAGACACGGAGTTAGCACCCAGATCGACCTTAATCTTCAATAACACCGCTGTTGAAACTTCAAATCGCACATCTCATCCTTATGTTAGGGAATGCGCAGTTTGGGAGGCACAGGCAGCTACATCTTATGGGTCCAGTTGAGTAGGTTTCTATTTGCATGTGATGACGAAGACCGAACCAGGCACCAAAACGCTCGCTGTGTCAATATGACAAAACCGACACGATCGACACTGCCCAATACATGTATCATTTACAGAACAGTAGTCACTGAAGTCATTTGAAACAAATGGGGTGGGTGGAGTGGGGGGAGGGAGAGGTTCGCAAATTTTAAACGCAACGGTTGTGTATACCGCGCGTACGTTCATACGCATCTAATGTTACTTGTAACTTGTAACTTAAAAATGCACACAGTTTGAAAATAATATAAGCAATATTCGTGATAAGTCAATTTAAAATTGGTGTGAAGAAGAACTAAAGTTCACAGACGATTAACAATAGCACAAATTAATCTGCAATGAACTAATTTTGACGTCAGTCTTTCTAGATGCGTTAGCAAAACAGTTGCGTAAACCTACTATAAGGCTTGTAATGTCTGTCCGTTTCTCCCTCTACCTGACAGCACGGAACAGCGCTAGTACCATCGGATGGATTTCCGTGAAATTTCGTATTTTGGGCTTTTAATAATTTGTTGACACAATTCCATTTTGTTTAAAAGAAACTTCACGTGAAGACGAACGTACGACAACATATCGCCTGATTATTCTTTATATCAGAGACAGATGGCGTTCTTTGTGAGGTACGAGCTTAGGACGAAGAGACAGCTGACAATCTCAACACGAATCGAGCATGACTTTTATTGAGCCCTTTCCGAGATGTCGACTGTAACCTACCTAAACCTGTTGCTAATATAGGAAGAAAACTTTCAGTGTGTTGCATAAAACTTGGAAAGGTACATTCCAAACACACCGTCTGTGTTTTGTTCAATGCAGTCACGAATTTACCATCTAAGAACATCAACAGACCAAATGCGCCAGAAGCGCTACGAACTGTGGACACCTCCTAACTTGTTTGCTGTTACGTCCTCCGAAGTAGGCGGCAGGGGTTGCTCGCAGACAAACCAAATACGAAGTGAAACTACAGTAAGTTTCGCGCAAATAAAAAAATCTAGCCTCCTTATACTGAATGTGGTGATTGGACCGACGATGACAGTGCAACGTGTCATGAAAGCAAAGGCACAAAAACAGCCATTGTGGTTATCATGAATTGAAATTTATATTACAAACTGCTGTTTCATTGTAAAAATTGGACGGTGATTTCACACCCCAGTAAAATATGGCATGTATTGCATGAATGTCATTATTATTATTATTATCATCATCATCATCATCATCATCATCATCTTGATAATCAGTGCCGTAAATTTGAAGGGAAAATTTTAACTGTTCGACTTCAACCCAAAGCCCAAAATTACTCGACAAGAGTAATTAGAAAATTCCGCAGGTGCCTACAATGATCATTACATATGCGTTGTGTTATTTCTTATCATTCGCAATTAAACGCCAGGAAGTTTGACTAAAAGCAGCCACTATCAAAAACTGTCAAGGTAGGTACAACAGAATTTGAAGTAAATGCTTCACGAATACAGACCAAACAGTTTTGTGACAGCACTGCATATTGACAATTAGGACCGTCATGCATAAAGACCTCGTGAGAATCCCGAAGATTGGTTGACCAATTTAAAAATATCGTCCCATAGCATACGGTCAGAGACTGTCATGCTGTTGAACATGATGTTTACAGTCCAGTAGGATGTAACTGACTGTAATGTGATCCGATGGCGAGAAGTATCCTGCGGAGTTAGTTAAGTGCCTCATTGCAGCAGCGTCCTTGAAATGGCGACAGTCGCAATCTATCCAAGGTACTACCAGTCCTTTACTGAAAGCAAAGGTTCTTTACCGCGTTCTCCAGAGCACACCACTATTTCTTATTGTAAGCCAGTTAAACCCACTCCACATTCTCACTTCTTATTTCTGTAGCATCCCTTGCTTTACTGTCCTCCCACCTACGCCTCGCTGTCCCAAGTTCTCTCTTCTATCCAGCCCATGAGACTAACACATTTTACGGCAAGCACTCGTCGACAGTCACTATTCCGATTACGGACAAGACATTTCGATTCCCAGACCGGCTCTGGAGGCCAACCAGCCTCCTACTCAACGAACACCGGGAGCTCTTTTACCCGGAGGTAAAGTGGCAGACGCCCGAAGCTGACCATTCGTCCCTATGTAGTGCCAAGGTGAGGAATGAGTGGAGCTGAACTTCCACTCCTATATTCTCTCATGTCATGCACGGGGACAACCTTATTATGGACAGGCTTTCCAACTTGTTTTGACTAAACGCTGCGTTATTAACAATCTTTTAACACACGACAAGTAGTCCTAAGAAATACCCAAGGACTTGAATTCATACAATGAGTTCCGAATGGAACACAGACCATACTACATAACCCGTATGGGCATAAAAATTCTGAAAGACACAACTGTGACACTTAGATGCACTAAGAAAGAGTAATTTTATACCGGATAGTGTTCCACATTGAATGAACATGACGTCACGAGGCTAACATCATTATGAATATGGTATGGTATGGTATGGAATGCGAATGTATAAACGTTACTACAACACAGTTACAGACATCTTTACTGTATACTGCATGAAGACATACAGATAGCAAACAGTGCGTGCATGTCATGGTCTTGGGCGTTTGTGGGTCAAACAGTATTCATACAGATTAGTAAGGTTCTCGAGTGGAATTTTGACAATGAGGTTAGAAGCTTCGCATCTAACAAAACCATTAACATCTCTTCCCGTAACAGATATTCAACACGATATTCAAGTGTTTTACCTTTGGGATTTAAATGTGGTATTCAGAACTTCACTGTTGCTATGACCCAGTAAATATAACGGCATTGTAGACGGCCATAATTCTGTCTTTATACAGCGGCCACTACTGCGAGTTGCTGTATACAAGTACAGACCAAAACATGATAGCAATAAATAGTCTCCAAAATCGATGCAAAAAGTAAACCCTTACTAGCAGCACCACGTACTCTAGCAAGCTCAAAGCGAAGAGAATCTTCTTGGACTACTGTAACCCTGAAGACTGGAGACAGGAAGCTCCTCCGTACCTTCAATAACTGCACATATCAAACGACACTGCGCAGCATTATAGAAGATTCGCATGCTCGAAACCATTTGATAAGAAACGTCAACATTAGGAATACACCAAACTGTTACTGTACATGCAGACCCCTATCAGTCACTGAATAGGAGGATGAGCAGGTCCCAGAGCCGGCTTGGACGCCTTGGAGAAGAGACAAATCTCTGGCCCCTACCGGGAATCAAACCACGATTCCTCGCTTGTACAACCCATAGCCTAGTCAATGGGCTAACTGAGCTACCCCGGGTCCCAGTTCACTGCATTACACACACACACACACACACACCTTTTTTTTACATATTACTCTAATCTTATTATTTCATGCACACACGGCCGCATTCGGTAGATAAACGTACTAACAAATACAAATCAACGGAAAATATCGCTGTCTGTCTGTCTCTTTATAGCCTTGTTTTCTTAAAGGAAACATTTATATGGGTATCAATACATCCAAATATCACTGACTGATGAAAATTCGAGAATATCTTCAATTGTTACTGTTTACAGGCTAAACACCGTTTCATCGTAACAATCCAGATTTGCATTGCAACATTATGGTAAGACCGCAATGTTACGCTTCTTAAGAATCCCAGGACATCTCGTCACACAGCCCCACCATATTAGCGCAAGCATACGTACAATCTCTTGGAGCAAAGTTCTTCTAATATTCATCCCTTGCATACTTCATTCCCTTTACCTATCTCATGTAACACACTCATCTCCTTCCCTCCTGTCTACCACATTACTTTCCCATTATTTGTAGCAGTTTATTATATCCTCAGTCCCTCCCCTTTCTTTCCTCTCTCTACGTCAAAACTATTCGCTTTCTCCCGTTCCTTCATTCATTTCATACTCGTACCCTTTACCTGTTTCCACCTTCTTTCGTATTCCTTTCACAGCCCATTTATTTCTTATTCCTCTCTCTCCTCAAGTTAAAACGTTTCAGGTCCGCAGACAATGCCATTTATTAGACAATGAAAGTTACTAACGTCCTAGTCAGACAGTTTGATCAGTTTTGGAGCGGGGGTGAGGAGGCAAGCTGGTCGCGGGGAAACACAGCGCACTCAGATCCAGACGTTTCCTTTACGTTTTAACACACGGTCTCGTAACCCGCAGGACTCTGCAGTTTCTCTGAAGCAATTCAATTTCGAACAAAAGGAAATTCTAATAAAGCACACAACTTAACCTGAACAGACGCAAATCCACTGCGATATATAACGTTCTCCTACTCCCAACAAATTAGATGTTTTTGGAACAAGTGTAGGGGAAGTGGGGGTAGCCCCAGCCGGCGAGTAGCCTCGGTCTCTGTAAAAATTTAAACTTCCCGCGTTTGTACTGTCCGCGTTGTGACCCGAGTGGTGTCGGACGAGACATGTGCAATTAGTTAAGCATGATTGCTTGATGCGTTCGGATGTGAAGCAGTGGTTTGTTGTCTCCGCGAAAAACATTCACGCGACGATTAATATTTAAAAAGTTGTTCTATTGAAAATACGTAAGTAATTATGTATTCTGTCTTATTTATACACTGCAAAACTATCATATATCATGTCTTTTGTTGTGTTTAAACAAATGTTAACCTAGTGTGGTAATATAATTATCATTTTGAACAAAGTCAACTCGGGTAGCCCCGGCCAAAACGGCCTTACTCTTGATTTTTATTATTTGTTTGTTGTATGTGACTGTTAAAATCCCTAAATTCAAAGGCAGAACTACAAGCCGTGGGGAATGGAGCGCAGAAAATATGAAACGGGCAATTCAAGACGTTCTTGATCGCAAGATGTTCGAGAGAGCGGCTGCAGAAAGACACGAAGTTCCACGCACTTCACTCCAGGATCGTGCTAAGGCTGTAAAACAGTGTCAACAGATTATTCTTAAGCAAATACTATGCCGTTTTCAACAAACATTTACTCCTGAATATGAAAGGCAACTGTGTCAGCATGTTATTGACCTTGATAATCGTCTCATACCTTTAACAAGAAGTGTTTTTTTACGCTTTGCTTATGATCTAGCAGAAAAAAGTAGTATCGATCGCAGGTTTAATAAGGAATAGGATGGCTGGGAAAGATTTCTTTTTGGCTTTCAAGAAGAGAAATCCAGATTTGGTGTTGAGAACTCTGAGGCGACAAGCTTGATGAGAGCTACACGATTCAATAAACCTCAAGTTGATCGGTTTTATCTCCTCCTCTTAAAAATCCAAGAACAGTTCGAATTCCAGACTTCTCAAATATATAATGCCGATGAAACAGGAGACTCAACTGTCCATAAAAATAAGGTATTGTCATTGAGAGAAAAAAAAGCAGGTTGGAAAACTCACATCGACAGGAAGAGGTCGTAACATCACTGCGATGTTTTCTATGAATGCCATTGGTAATTTTATACCATCAATGTTCATTTTCCCAAGGAAAAATGGATAAGAATGGTTGTCTAATGATTGGTGCTCCTCCAGAAGGCATCGGCGTTGCTTGTGAAAGTGGTTGGATGAATGCTGAGACATTCCTTCAGTGGCTACATTTCCAGCAGCATGTGCATTCTTCTGCAGTTCGTCCGGTTCTCTTGATACTGGATGGACACGGTAGCCATAAAGATATGAAAGTTATTGAATATGCCCGAGATAATCACGTCCACGTGCTGAGCACTCCTCCGCACACAACTCACAAACTTCAGCCGCTTGACCGGTTTTTTTTTTTAAACCTTTCAAGCAAGCATACGGATAGCAAGCGCATCGTGGATGCGCCAAAATCCTGGTGCTCGGCTGACGGAAGATGATGTAGCTGGACTAGTTAACACAGCGTTTACTAAAGTTGCTAGAATCGAAATAGCCCAAAACGGCTTCCGCTGCACCGGAATTAAACCCTTCGACCGTGAAATTTTTTTCAGACCTAGACTTATTAGGTTCTGCTTTGACGGATATCCCGCTAATTGATAATCAAGCTGACCAATCCGCAACCCAAGTTTGTTGTCATGCAGCCGCCACTGAAAACGAACCGGAACAATCAACTAGAAGTACGCTTCAGAGAGAGACTCCAAGGTCCTCAGTCAATACCGAAGACGTTCGTGAAGTGCTTAAAATTTTGTCGTCTCTTCCAGACGCCTCAAAGAAGCGTTTGTCTGTCAGAAAGAGAAGGATCCAGAAAAGTGAGATTTTGACGTCAACACCGTTTAAAAATAAGTTGAAAGAGAAGACCAAAGATTCTAGAACGCTGCCAAAGACAACAAAAAATGTTAAGAGCCTATCGAATAAGGAAAATCCTACACCTGAACCATGTCCTCATGATCAGAAAACAGAATGCATCATTTGTGGAGAATCATTTGATGAGGAATGGATCCAGGGCAATACATGTAAAGAATGGGCTCATAGGGCGTGTGTGGATATAAATCCAGCAGATTTATACTAAAACTGTGATGTTTGTGTTGCCAGAAAACGATTTGGTCATTAAATAATATGGCGGCCGGAGCTACCCGCCGTTTTTCTAAAGAAGCTGAAATTAACACTAAGTTTGAAGTCGTTTTTTGTTTAAGTTTTTTTTTATGTTTTATTGTCTGTTTGTACTCAATTGCAGAAACATAAGTCTTGCTGATTATTTAAGTGTATTTTTTTTTCATGTTTATATTAATACCTACAGTCAAACTATCAAACAAACAAACAAATGGCCGTGCTGACCCGAACCAAGCAGTGACCACAGGTATATCCGATCCACACAGTATAAGACGGAGTTTTCCGAGAGATTCCCGTCCTATGCGAGAGCCAACATATGTACCTGAAACGGACCATTTTATTGCAAACTGAAGTAAGCCATAACAATTCGATATACTCTTTCATATAGAATGAACCCCAGTTCCATTCAATGTACAAATATTATACTATGAATTTGGCCTTTGAAAATAAGCGTACAAATGTTTGATAAGACGGTTATCACAGTAAATGAAAGCAAAAAAGTGAATGGTAATGAACGTGTCTTGCATTTTCTGGGGGAAAAAATGTATTTATATAGTTAGGTACAGCACCTGTTTCACTGCAAAAACTACGAACAAGACTGTCGTCTTTTGGGTTTTTGACACCGTATAATGTTGGTCTGTTCCGAAGTTTCGGACGAACGTACCTCCTCCATCGTCAGGGTGACCGAACATTGTCCAGGTACATTCATATGAACCAAACTCGGTGTAAACACAGTGTAACAAAAAAGACAGTGTATGTATAACACAACATTGTTACGCGTTCGCGTAATACTTATACCTCCTCGACTATCCTAACAGAATGATACCACTTCCTTCAAAGATGGGGATTTAATGTCGCCAGCAACAATAAAAGTACTTAGATCTCCATGTAAAGGACAAGATATTTTGTCCGATTTTGACCAAATTTGGACTTTCTCACCAAATTTTAATGAAAGCCTCCAATATCAAATACCATGGAAATCAGTCCAGAGGGAGCTGAGCTGGTACATGTGGAGAGATATACGGACGGACAGACTTTACGAAGCTAATAGGCGTTTTTCGCGACTGCGAACGCGCCTAAAAACCCAAAAAAGACCATCATGTTCACAAAAACCGCCGTGAAAATCTGAAACAAAAAATTCATAAATGTCTACACAGATTAAATCACGTGTTATATTACATCCAGGAATATCGACATCGTGTGAGCGAGCTCGTAATGACTCCTGAGGTTTGACTTTTCGACTACATTAACTCAAGCATGAAGTCTTCCCAGCGTCGCAGACCAACGGCACCACATATGGCGCTGTGCTACCGAACTGCGCACATCAGTTCTGGTCCACTGACGCTCCTCACTTCTTCAGAACTAATAAATGAAACACAACATACGACACAGGCACATGATAAAGACTGAAAAGAGTACCGTACAGTACGAGAGGACCATCTTCAGTGTATTCACGGTTCTTGATCGGCTACGTAAATATATCTTGCAGGATCGCAGACGAAAGGAGGTAGTTAAGTTGCTACATAGGTCTATTTCTCACAGGAAGTGGGAGACTACTGAGACTAAACCCGGTAAACAGCTAAATTTTGGAATATGTGTCTGAATACTGAAGAGAAGACTTACACAATGCAGCTCTCCAATAACTACAATTCAAGAACATGCCAACAAATGCACTGTATTACAATATAAACTTTTTAAACTAAAACACTAGGCCTCCGACATGTTTCGACCCTTTCCTGTGGTTCATCCTCAGGGAGTGTACGGCAATATTCGTATAAAACGTAGATATAAATAGATAAAATAGGTCAAAATTGCATTAAAATCGTTTGTTGTCTTGACGTTGGTACAGTATTGTAATATTTCAAGTCTATGCCTACAATCGGAACTTACATAAGCTGCTGAAAAAATTTGAAAGATTACAATACTGTACCAACATCAATACAACAAACAATTTAATGTAATTTTAATTTATTTTATGTATTTATAACCTACATTTTACACGAATATTGGCGTACACTCTGAGGATGACCAACAGGAAACGGTCGAAACATGTCGGAGGCCTAGTGTTTTAGTTTTAAAAGCTTTATATTGTAATGAAGAGTATTTGTTGGCATATTACTGAATTTTAAAAATTAGTGCACGGATATGAATATCACAAAATCCAGTAACTGCATTTCCTGTGAGTAACAGTACAGATCAACCAGTTGAGCCTAGCCCATGCAAACACGATGCGCAGGGGACAAATGCTAATGGTGACGTGTGCCTGGCTTGCCGGATACTTCACCGTTTGGTCTGAACCCCTGATTCCACCGTGATGAAGTAAGCAACAGGCCCCGTTGAAAAATCGCCACACATTTACCAGTGTGAACCGCATCACGTCCCTGAAGACAGTACAACCGTGAGAACCTAAAACCTCAAATCCTGTCTTGTTAGTTGAATTTCAGATACTTCGAAAACAGGTTTTTGTTACATAATTGGCGAAGTTACGGTATATTCAGCGCATTATACCGCCCCTAGAACTACACAGCAGAAGATACGACAAAGTGAACTGTAAGTTTCCGATCAGCCATGTTCATGTGAAAACTATGATTAGGAGTTATAGACAAGGACACTGTAGTTTATAGGCTAATTGTAAAGTTGTTACAACGCTGGAGAGAGTGGTTGTATATTACTGAAAGTATCCAACTGCGTACAGCACTCAGGTTAGGACATTTATACTCGGGTCAGGGAAAAGTGAATATGGGTGTCGGGTGAAGCCAGTCGCCTGCTCCTCCAACCAACATGCACTGCAGACCCCCCTGCCTTCAGTACCAATGACAGCTCGAGAATGAGAAGAGATAAAACCTGTACACGAGGAAGAAGAAAGAATACAAATGAAATGTGGTGGGAAACAAGGACGAGCGGAAACTACTGCTAGGGAAAATGGTAACGCCAAATCTGTGTTCGTTCTTCTCTGACGCGATTTAGAAGAATAAGAACATTTCGAATCCACGCAACATCTAGATTGTTTCATACTCAAGTACTTAATTTTTCTTGTTATTTGATACCTAATGTCGCACTTTGAGCAGCAAAGTCATAGCTACGGTTTGGAAGAACACATAAAGGATTTGGAACGAATCTTCCGAACTGTGTTTTAAGTTCAGCCTATATTCGCGTGGCAGGACTGCCATAAACTACACAAACATCAATTACAAACACCAGTTTACCGACCAATATTCGAATCAAGCACAAAATTAACCCAAAGGAACACAGTACCGCCATGGTACCCAGTACGGACCGCAGGTTAGACATAAACCACACACCTTAACTAGCACAAGAGTCACTACCGGGACTATTAAACGCACTCGTATCTTACTCAGAACGGACCGTGAGAATTATCGTGCCGACACAAAAACAAACACAAAGACAAACAGGCCAGCCTGGATAAAGGACAGCAAGCCGTTTCGACCAAGAGCTAATCGGTATTTGAAGTACTTGCTAAATGTATGCCAATACAGTACGTTCCGCAAACAAGAGACCTGCTTAAATGACTGCAAAAACTACTCTCTGCATTCTTTGAGGCAATATATATTTGATCCATTTCAGTAGAGGACATGTTAAGTACAATGCTGCTCGCATAGTTCTACATGCAGGTCAGAGATCCAAAACAGCAAACAGCTAAAATATTTATTTACTTACGGGTTGTTGAACAAAGTTTTCTAGGATAATAATTAAAGAAAGCTAAACATACCGTAATGTTAGGTACCATCGTGGTATACACTTGAGCGATCTGACGAAAATCACAAAAACTCACTAAGCAAAGCCCATTTGTCAGGACCTCGCGAAAACTAAGGTTACCAGCTCGAAAGCGAAGTTCGGTTGGTGATAAAAATTCCAGTTGTTCAAGAAATTTCCAGTCTTTTATGAAACCAGAATATTCATTACCGTGGTCACAAAAGCCCTCCTTTGGATCTATTTTCAGTCAGTTTGATCCAATTCTGAACTTCACGCCTTCTGTTCTTTTATGTGAAATCTCTTTTGTCCTCAGCGCAATACGCTTCGACCGTCCAAGACATTCCGTCATCTCACTCATACTTAAGCACGCTGCATATCCCGCCAATATTGCAAATTTGATAACCCAAATTATAACTGATGAACAGTATAAATTATGCAGCCATAGCAACATAACAAGTAAGCAAAATTCGCATTTGTTAAAACAGATTTCTGCAGCCGTATCAACCTATTCTTAATTTCTTCACACAGGGACATTTTTGAAGGAACAGATTAAAGAAACAGCGCAAGTATCAAACTGAATGAAGCCAAACATAAACTTAGCTACTTCGGAAATACGCCTAATCCAAGAGGACAGTTATATTCGTCTTTATGCTTGGATGATTCTAGCATATTCCGGATCACAACCTTCAACGATCTAATTCAATTCCAGGTAACAAGTCATTCATAGTTACTGATGCACAATATGGAGGGCCATATTCTGTAGGCTATCCTTCTCCAAATGTTGAGCTATGTGATGCATCAAATCAAAGATGATACGACATGCTATACCTGTAGAACTTACCTAACTGATTAGCAATTCATACAAAGGCTGAGTCGAATAAACTAAAGGTAGCATCATCTGCGAGACTAGATGCGAAAGGATAGATAACATCAAGGCAGGTAGACGTGAAGCTGTAACTCTGTATTCCACGAAGGCGTATTTACACACTAGGACACAGCATCCAGCACCCATTTATTAGGAGGCTGGATGGTCTCCACCGCCAGCCCGCACACTTTGGTAAAGGAACAATTTCTTACTCCTGCCGGGAATCGAAACACGATTCATCGGTCAGCTTCCTGCGTGATTAACAAACTAATTAACTAACTAACTAACTAACTAACTTCTTCGAGCACAGTCCTTACAGAGAAGCTAACAGGTCTTAGCCAGTCAATAAATTCCCCGCATTTTATAGAACCTGAAGGTTCATTACAGCATTCACAATAGCCCGCCACCTGCCCTACCCTCAGCCAGGTCAATCAAGCCCATAGCTCCCCATCCCACTTCTTGAAGATCCATTTTAATATTATCCTCCCATCCACGCCTATGTCTTCCAAGTGGTCTCTTTCCCTCAGGTCTGCCCAGCAAATTCCTGTATGCACCTTTACTGTCCCCCATACGTACCACAAGGCCGACCGTCCGTCCGTCCGTTTCATTCTTCTTACTTGTCTCACCTGAATTATATATAGTGAGGAGTACAGGTCATTAAGCTCCTCACTATATAGTCTTCACTCCCCTGTCACCACGCCCCTCTTAGGCTCAAATGTGTTCCCCAGCACCCTATTCTCGAACATTTTCACCTCATGTTCCTCCCTCAAAATGAGTGACCAAGTTCTACACGCATAGAAAACTACAGGCAAATGTATCGTTCTTTTTATCTTAGTCTTCCTGTGTGAGAACTCACAAAAATTCTGTGCCAAAACGGACGACTTCTAAACTATTTTTTGTTACAAATGTACAAGCTTCACAAAATGCTAGGAACAACCTAAAAGGAAAGGGTACTTTAAAATGTATTCGCGTAATTCCCACAAGTTCACAAAAATGAAGGTATATTGTTTATATGGATTTATGATTTGCTCATCATATGTGTTCATAAGTTGTGATAAAGAACACCAGGATTAATATAAATGCACCGCGACGCAATCTGACGGTACATCGACTACATCTTTCGAAAATGTAAGTCACAAACCACTCGGGTTAAGTTATAGCAAACTTTTGCAGCTTAACTTGGAAAGAATGTAAGAGAGTGTTCTTTTACACCGACGGTCACCAACACGTCACTCGCGAGGCGCATGCGGCTCACGCAAATTTCCTGCTAAAATAAAGTTAATACGCGTACGAAACTGACCGTGCAAGGCGCTTTAAAATATTCTAACGAGAGGAGATTCACAACTAACTGAAACTAACCTACTGTTGTTGGTTAACAAAAATAAGAAACCGTCTTACAGGGGGAAAAATTATAACGCGATTAGTGGAGTCTCCAAAAGCAGTATGTCCTTGTTTCGCTAACAGAGAGCGCTGGCTGCGTTTTCTAAAGCAGCGAGTGCTGTTGCTGTTGCTACCGTACATTTGACTGGGTAAATAAATATTTTCTGAATAATGTAAGACGTGAAGTTAGCAGACATTTCAGGAACAAAAAGAAAGCATATTTGAGAGATAAAATTGAGGAACTTGAAACTAACAGTAAGATCCAAAACATTAGGGACTTGTATAGGGGCA
>Ga0123357_10006637_pt1 | contig 14171 bp, 11 predicted proteins | sample TergutEmb28metaG_FD_89873 | JGI IMG/M metagenome (GOLD analysis project Ga0123357, IMG submission 89873) | Embiratermes neotenicus P4 segment gut microbial communities from Petit-Saut dam, French Guiana - Emb289 P4 | ecosystem: Host-associated > Arthropoda: Insects > Digestive system > Gut ... | reverse complement strand
GTAGCCCCCTATTCAGGGGTTCTGGAGGCAGCTGTAATTTGGTACAAGAAATTTCATTTCATATAGTTAATTTTTTTTTTAATTTGTGTTACTTCAAGACTATTTATGATGACAACCAATTTATTTGTCATTGTTAATGTAAAACAGTTGTGAACCGATGGTAGTTTTAGAATTTTACTGCCTTTTTTTCTGAACATCTTGGGGTGTTGGCGTCCTAAATTCAGCAATTTTTAACAGTTTTCACAATCGGATTGAGTTTGGCACGACTTTGTAGGGCCTTTGGAATTTTGGGGGGGGGGGTTCAAATTGGAGTGAAGGGAGTGAAATATATTAATGAGAAATAGAGGCGTCTTCATGAACGCCACTGCTTAAGTTTAAACATACAGTGTTTGTTCCAAAAATCTCTTCTGATTGAGGAAATTTGGTTCTTCCAAATAACATAAAGTAATTCGTGGAAAGTGTGATGTGTGCGAAAGTTATTTGGGACTTTCGTTTTTAGGGCTTGTTTTATTTTAAATTGTCATTTGTTTCAGTGTTCACATAATGTTCTTTTCCTTCTTATTTTTTTTTAGAGGCATGGTTGTTGTTAAGTAGGAAAGTGAATGTCAGAATAACAGATGTTTGCCTTATATAAATCTGCGTGCAGTTTATTAAGTTAGTTCGCAACATCTTAAAACACAGCGAATATTCACAAACTTGTAGGGCCTTTGTGTTTCTGAGAAACAGTTTTATTCAGTGAATTAACTGATGAAGAGAAACTGTAGGGAAATGCACTTTTGTTGGAGGGGTTGAAAGGCAGTTTCAGAAGATAAATTTTTAATATTTTGAGACAGGTTTTGTGATGTGCTGGGAGACATTTCCACAAGTTATCAGACACTTTTAGGAACTGGAGGTCAGAAGTTCATGACCCTGCTGTGAATTGAGCTAAGCTAACTTGAACGTGGTAGAAATAGGACTCATACATGATAATGCTCCTGCAGCAGCAGCTGTGCTAAGGGAAACAAAGATACACTCTGTATTTTCAACCTAAAATTTATAACATGCCCATAAGGTCTATTGTGAGTTGAGAGCTTTGCATCATTTAAGTAGATTTCCTCAGCAGTTATGTTATTCTAGTATTTCTGTGAATAGGCATCAAAGTTGGAAAATGTGATTCATGTTGCAAAAGTTACCTTCTTGCTGTTTGTTGATGATGTAGCAATAAATATTTCATTCCTTTATAATTACATAGCAGTAAGTTGTGCAGTTCTCTCAATGGAAGAAATTCTTGCAGCTTAACATTAGCCCTTTGACGCCGGAATTTAGTGGCCGTTAGGTTATTTAAAGGGCTCACTGCACGGCCACTTTACTGGCTGTTCGGCTATTTAAAGGGCCCACTGCGCAGCCACTTTAGTGGCCTTTCGGCATTAAAGGGTTAACAAAGGATGCCACCATTTCATAAATTTGCAGGTGGATTCTTTGTCAGTCTACCAATTGGATCTTGTGACTAATATGCATGTACTCTTACAAAACAATCCTTTTAGGATTTGTGATTATTTGGTTTCTCCACTTCTTTGCCAGTCTTCCACCATTCTCTGTACCATACACTGTTACCAGTGTCATCAGCTTGTAGCCAGTTTTATAGCATGGTACCATCTTAAAACAGCTGTAGTCCTTTCAACTATATGTGGTGAAATAATTCATGTATATATTTGAAAACTATATGATAACATATTGTAGTGTATTGTGAAGAGACTTGGAAGCAAATAAGCACATTTGGTTTTGAGTCTGTCTATAATTATGCTGTGTAGCACAAAATACAATTATCCAGTAAGTTACTGTAGAGATTTGTTCACATTCCATGCTTTTATGAAGTATAGAATTCTTTATTGTTACTGCTTTGTACCTGAACTTCCCTCCAAGGACTCTGGATTCACTCTTTCAGTTAATCCTTAGGAACCTGAAAATTGAGAATCTACAAGAAATTAGTGTGATTGCATCTGAATAAAGGTATGCCTGTATTTAAGTGTGTGTTTGTAGAATACAGAAGATAAATGACTGTTACTGGCCTACTGGCATGAAGTAATGCCTTGTTTAATGTGTATATGTTTCTGTAAGCAACTTACTGCATTCCTGTTTGAAAGGAGTTGATCATTATGTGAATGTTTGAATTGCGTGAATGGTTTCCTTGACTGTGGCAAATTATAAGGTGTTAAGATAAAGCACTGATGAAATGTTAAATTTTAAATTATGCATACTGGTATAATGTATTAAATTTGATGGAAGAATTTTGAACTAGAGGTTCAGGAGCATGGCCAGAAGGTGAAAGGGGCCTTTTTTTCAGTTTGTATGAAAGCTGAATGAAAATTTAGTAAAGCTTAAGTCATTTTTCTTCATCACACAATTAAACATATTGTCAGTAATGCATCTAATTATAATCTTGCATTTGCCAGTATTCGTAACAGTGTAGGACTCTTTGAGCAGATGGTATGTAATATACTCAGGATGGTATCTGCCAGATGTAGACCTGCAGCAATTTGGGCTCAGAATTACAGGGGGCAAGGTATTCCCTGCATTTGCAAAGCTTTATTTCTGGCAGAGGTTAAGTGACGGAAAGGCATGCTGTAAATCTATACTGGGTTTGGCGGAACTTGAAGTCACACTCTGTGGTACAGATCTTATCGCTGTATTGCTATTTTCCTTCTTAGTGTGTACCAGAATGTACCAGTATGTTGATATCATTAGTGCTGCATGGAATATTAACCTACACATATGTTTTAAATTTTTCTGCATTGTGTAGAGTGCAGATGTATCAAACATGCTGCATGGAGCATGATCCTGCCTTTGTCCACTTTCTGTGTCATGGAGATTGTGAATGCACTGCAGATCTTTGTTTTTTGTGAGACATTTTTGAAAGTCTCTGTGAAAAAGCCCACTTAAAGGGTTTTATGGTATTCTGTGTGTCACTTTTCAAAGGATTAATAAATTGTAATGCACTGTAAAAGATTTATGTTTCTCATGATAGTAAATGTGGTGTTCTGGTATATGTTGCCATGTTGTTTGATAGACTGGTGCCACCATTTTGGTTGAGCCTGCTGTTTCCGTGTCATAGAAGAGAATTGCCATTGCCCTTGACATGGTGACTGCTGGTTCCTCTGATATAGTGTTACCTATCAACCACATTACACGGCAACACATCCTACAAGACCACAATCAACGTAATGTACTGTAATGTACTCAGCACCAGCAACAATAAAGTTAATGTTATCTTCAGTGGTTAACACAACAACATGGATGGCCAAGTAACACAAATGAATGAACCGGCCATCTGGGATGCACATTTTGTAGATATTTTATTCTTTGCTGTATGTTAAATGGAAATTATTTGTGCTGCTCTCTTGGCCTTTAAGGTATCAGTGAGCATCTGGAAGAATCAGTGCCCATTTTATTACAAAAAATAATGATTACCCTTTTCATATGGTTATGAAGTACTCCTTGCTAAATGAAGAGTTTACATGTAGCTGTGTGTAAGGAAAACATAAGAAATACCAGGACCCAGCTGAGATGACATATGGTGGTGTTCTGTGAGTGTAAGTGTCAATAAATAAAAGAGGTTTCAGTGGACTCGGATGGGGAAAACTCAACATGTGTGCGGAATCTTGGCAGGGAAACATAAGATGACCATTCAGAACATGAGCCCAAAGAAGACTGTAATACTAAAAATCATCTCTCTTGAAAGTTGTCCATGTGCTTGGACAGTATGCCATGAAGAGTAAAACTTCACTGGCCTTTGCCTTGGCATGGAAAGAGATGAGAGAATTACTGCCCTGATGCATCTTTTGACATTGTGATTTATATTAAAGTGGCCTGAAATTGGCCCATTGATAGGATTTGTTGTAGGAGAGAGAGTTCATAGTAACTAAGTCAATTTATCAACTGGAGTGTAATATGAGGTATTTTCTTCTTATAGTAAAGGAAGTTGTTCCTTTCGTGATAACTTTGTTAACATGAACAAAGGTTTTTCATTTTGTGTGTAGTGTAATGTCAATTCAGATTTATCATCATCATAGAGTATATAGTTGATCAGTGAATGGGTCCAGATTTGGTCTACTGCCATTGGATGTTCAGAAGTGTCTTGTAATAGAATAAATTTAGACACATACTTAAAGTAGACTTGAAACAGTACTCGAAGAACAGAAAATAAATTTGAATGGTGAGGTTTTCTTTACCACAAGTTGCACTGAAGTTTTATCACAAGTCTGTGACCATACCCTATTGGTGAAAATAGTCTGAATGATGGTAAGTTAAGATTCTTTCTGGAACATGCTATGTCCCTTACAGTAGATATTTACTGAATCCAGATGACATTAATGGGATGTTACAAAGATCATTCTGTTGTGTGTTGATGTTTGATGCCAGTTAGAATAGAGGTATGGTGCACTCTTCAGAAGTAGATATGATATTGGAAAGTGCATGTCTGTGTTCGAACTAACTTTATCCATATAATTACAGGATGTCTGTTCTTGCTTTCTTCTGTGTAGGTGGATTTGTAAGCAGTCATTTCCCTCTTCCATGCTCTTCTACTCCTCCCCCTGCATTTGAAGATGCTCTTCGAGGTGACCTCATGGATGCGTCAACCCCACTGAGACATAGGCTAGGCCCTGGTCATGTGACACATCATGTTGTGAAGGCATATCGTGAATCAGAAACTGTCAGGTATTTATTTGGTGTTGTTTTATGGTGATGTTAGTGTTTAAATTATCTTAGATGACATGATTCCATTGCATTCTATCACACAAGTGTTTATTATTCCAAACAACACAACCCTATAGATCTTGAATATTGATTTTTATTCAATTGTACTTCATGTTTCGGCTGTCTGTTTCAGCCATCATCAGGTAGGAATCCTGGTTCACAAAAAGAGTAAATGGGGGAGACCATTTGTTTAAATTATCATCGTAATAGGCAAGTTTTAAATGTACATGTATATACAGCACAGGGAGTGTAATGCATAAAAGTAATGATTTGTGCACTGTCCATCTTTGAATTGTGGTAGATGAACTTTATTATGGATTTATTACCACTTACATCTACTAGTATTGCTGAGAGAGCAAGTTCACCCAGGTAATAATGGTTACGACTTGCCGAAATTCACTTGGGGCACCATGGTTTTATTTAGTCCTTCCAGCAGTTGGTGAGAAATGGGACAAGACCTCTTCTTTCTACATCCATTACAATTCCGTCATCATTGTCCCATTCAACACTACGTGTGTTGCATTTCTTTAAGCATTATTGACTAAACCTTAAATAAGTATATTCAGTATCACTTTTACTAAAGCAAATATTTGGTATTGCATCATAAAATTGTTGTGCATTGACGAGAGTCTCCTTGGAGTCATGCCACCAAGTATTGCATTGAATTCAGGAATGCACCAGCCTTCACCCCACACTTGGATTTGATCCCTTGGGAAAACCACATAAACACTTAGTACAATAAAACTGGATGATTTGGAAAGCCCATTTAACTGGAAATTTGGGGAGACCTGTTACATTTCACTGTCCCTGTACCAGCAGCACAGAGCACCAAGTCGGAAAGTGTAGAAAGTAAAAAAACGTTGTGTATAGTGCAGCAATAATGACCATATTGGTTTAGGTATTTAAAATTGTTCGTGTTCTAACAGTTGTAAAACATGATGTTGCAGCATATCAGACATAAGGTTAGAGTCTCGACCAGACAACAAGTCCTCCCTTAGTGTCGAATCAAGTTCCTCCACATCGGGTTTTGGTTCAGGGGCTACTGCAACAGGACGTACCCTCACCTGGACTCCTCCTGCCTCAGTGGAAGGCTCCACTCCTACCTGGACGGAGGGAACGCCCTCCTTCACAGAGTCATCAAGCAGCGGTGACATAGGTATGGATATGGACCATGTTTCTAGCATGTCATTTGCTTGTGTTACATGATGGTGCCATACATGATGTCTGTATTTATTATAAATAATACCTTTGATTTCTGGATGCTTAACACTGTTGCATGTTGTTGTCTTGAATGTGATGTCATGTCTGGTAAATACATACCAGTGTTGCAGGGGTAGGGCCCTGAAGATGAAGGTAGTAGGTTCCTTTAAAATACTGGTAAATTTCTACAATGCTACGTGGCATCACGTTCCAGACAACAGTATTCTTCGTGGTCGCTACTATGAGAACTGTGAATCTCACGTGTTTGTGCGTATTTATCTGAGCAGTGTACAGTAGTCTCGAAGGTTGTGAACATTGCCATTCAGTATTTTGATCTTTTATGATCACCAATTGTGGTGTCATTGTTTCAGCCTTTTGTGGCTGATTTCAACCAATCAGGATGAGACAATATGACTGGTGAGTTGGCAACATTGCACACTCTCTCAAGCTCTTTATTGAAATGCATTGGTTGCTTGTATGCTCTCTGACTCCTGTGTACTGACATTATTCTGTATTACTGTGCTGAAACGTACTGTTCTTTTGGTGTTAAATTTGGGTGAATGTCTCCTAGTAATCATAACAGTGCCTTTCTACTGGTCTTTGATTGATTGGTACTTTGTGTGGTCTACCATCTTCATGGAATGAGACTCTCCTTCAGTTATTTAATTTATTTGTATTTCATGTCTAAAAAAGAGTTTGTATATTATTAAAGGTAACCTTTCTTGTTTTTTAATGTCTTTTGAAGTTATTTTATATTTTTATTTATGATATTTTTTAGGTTCTTGGAATGATGTAGAAATTTTACATCGAAAATGGATTCTGATGTAGGTGATGGTTTTGTTGGTTCCATTTAATCACAGACATAAAGACAACTGTCTTTTGGAATGTCTTTTGTTTTAGAAGGAACCTAGAGATTTGTTGGTTTGCAGGATTTGAGGTTCTCATGGCAGTGACCTTGAATATTGTTGTCTTCTGAGATGTGATGCCATGTAGTCTGGTTGCTGGTTCCAGTGTTTCAGAAGACCTTACTGCTTCCTTTTTTACAATAGCCAATTTGACACCTTGCTAACTAGCCACTAGACTGCGTGGCTTTCCATCCCTGAACACAGTAATATTCAGACATATTGGTGTTTGCATCACATAAGTATAGAATTATTTTTCATTTTGTACAAAGCTGCCATACAAGAAGTGTGAGTAGTATCATATGATTAAATTGAAGCTATTTGCTTGAGGTGTGGTTTTTTTTAATTTGTTTGAAATGTACAAAGTGTATCTGTCATATGTATGTTACATATCTCTCAATCAGTTTTCTGTTGTCCAAGATAACCAAGTGAAAAGTTGTGGTTGGGAAGCTTCAGGATGTTAGTAGAAAACTACGTAAAAAATGTGTGATGCCATTTTCGGCATAATTTTCGTCCCAAGAAAACAAAGTAGGACAGTGAATACTGTTAGGACCATGAGATCACCATGCTGCTGCTGCTTCTGCTGCTGCTGCTGCTGCTATTTGCATGCACACACGTGTGTGCACGTGTGTGTATGTGTATTTGTCTGTCCGTCTATCCAAATCTTTGAACCAACTATCTATCTATCTATCTATCTATCTATCTGTCTGATTTTTTAACAGCTGTTGCCGTCTTCCGGAAACCAAACGCCATTCCTCTCTGTTTCTCCATTGATCTGGTTCCAAATTTCTTGTTGTCATGTTCTTCCATCCACATTTTTCTTGGACGTCCTCTTTTCCTTCTGACCAGCTGACCTCATATTTAAAAATTTGGTATGAATCATATGGAGTTGAAAGCAACTCCATCCTTTGCTAATCTGTAATTAGTACTTTGCAGACACATTAACGTGTGTGGTGGGAGCACTGCTTGCACCAGTGAATGTAGGATCCTAATGGAATGCACTATACTGAATAACACTATGATGTTGATAATGTGCTAACAAAGTTTTGTGTGAGATGAGCTATTTTGCAAATCTTGGCAGGTTGCCCAACAACCCCAATCCGAAGTCTGAACCCACACAGAAGTAGTGAGGGCCCCAAATCCACATCTTCAGAAGATGTACTCATTTCCCGCAACTCCGAGATGGTGAGTTGAAAATAACCTTTTTCAGCTACTTCTTCTTTCATGAGTGTGAACATGTATGTATATCTGGCATACTGTAATATTGGAGTAGTGAAGCAAAGAGCTAAACACTGTATCACAGTATATTGTGATTTTTAGTATCAACATAACCTTGGAAAGACATGCTTCTTGATATACTGTATGAAGTGTATGTGTCCCCCTTCACCAGTATGTTCATATGTATATTAATCTGGACTAAAACATCTTGAGGGTGCGTCATTATAGTGGTGCAGCCAGTCATTTATGTTGAACAGTCAGTAGCTGTTACAACCTACATTGCAGCTGGGCGTGGTGCTTATCATCACCATTATGACCACCTGCAATGCTGTGACCAAGTTTTCCTGTTTCTGTTGTCATCATTCCACTGATTATGCATGGGGGGGAGTTCTTGGCCATGTATACCTCACTAAACCATTACCATCTGGTCTAGTCTTCACCAGAAAGGAAGTTGTATCCCATATGGGCGAGGTCAGTATGGTTCACAGTCTGGTTGTTACCATCTCATTTCTCACAACTCCTATTGTTACTAGCACTGCCTGTTTTCATTTTACCACCAGTCAACAAAGTAGTACCTAGAAACTAATCACCTCTGAATTGCTTATTTCTATTTTTTTTCACCAGTCTTCAGACGTGTAGTAGTTTGAGAAGTGTTTGGTTTCCGTGACCGATTTACCCCTGCATTAAGGCTGGAAATAATTTAATCAGAATATGACACAGGAATTTATTTCTCATGAATATAGGATAAATAATTAGTGTGAACGTAATTCAGTCCATTGGCTGTTATTATCTGTAGCTGCCATTTTCCATGATTTATAATGAATATATTATGCTTGAAGCTGAGCTGTGGAATTTATACTGTGTTGAGCTTCATGCATCACTGAACACAGGTGTTCAGATGTTCGTCAGCTGTGACATCTTGATAGTTTCCATTTTGTAACTTTATTTCTTTGACTTATTGTTTGATGATTACTGGGAGATGGGTGTGTGTTGGAGATGGTATGCTCCTCAGTCATGGGAGCAACTGTCCCTGAAGCAGGGATATTGACCCCCTGATGGACTGTGTGAGTTTCAGACCCCTCACTCTGTTTAAACCATTTCCAGCAGTGTTCTTATAACTCGTATATATTTAAGCTTTGACAGCAGCTGAGCTGCTCTTGCACTATAAAGCTTCTCGGTTGTTATTCACATTTACACAATAGCATTTATAAATCCAGGATCCTTCAAGTGACAGAAGGACATAAGACTTGTCGTAATAATTTTACAATTCACACAAAATATAATAAGATAATATTAAATATATCAAGATTAAAGTTAAACAAGATTGAATAGCTAGTGTAATAACTAGTATAATAACTAATGTGATACCCAGGATTGGCAATTTACTTATATATATATATATATATATATATATCTTATGAGACTACGATAAGAATACTTCCAAAGAATAAAATGCATGTACAATAAGATATTCTTTCATTGCACGTTTTAATTGTTGTTTTTTGTTCAGCATTTTTGTAATGTGAGGTGTTAAGGTACTAAGGACTTTTATTGCTCAGTATGTCACCCCTTTTTGAGTGGAGGAAAGACAAATTGTTGGTATGTATGGATGATTCTTCGGTCTGGTATTCATAGAATGCACAGATAGGTTAGTTTTAAACTTGTCAGGCTTAATGGCAACAAAATTCTTCAAAGATCATATATATATATATATGAAGGTTGCTCAGGAAGTACTGCCCCACATTTTTTTTTATCAGAAACTATTTATTCAGAATGTATGAAATTCACGCACAGCATAACTGGATGTTTCCTTTACACATGTTATTTTTCCACATAATCTCCATCAACATATACAGCCTTACACCAGCACGAAACAAGGGCATGCATGCCTTCCCTGTACCAGCTCGTTTCCTGTTCACGTAGCCATGTCCTCATTGCACAAATCCCGCTCTCGTCATCTTCAAACTTTGTCACACGCATTGCATCCTTCAGTGGTCCAAAAAGATGGAAATCTGATGGCACTAGATCAGGACTATAGGGGGGATGGGGGAGCACAGTCGAACCAAATTTGGCGATTGCCTCCTGCGTTCATAGACTTGTGTGAGGGCGGGCATTGTCGTGCTGAATCAACATGTCTCCTGGATTCCTGTTAGGCCGCACTTGCTGGTAACACTGTTTCAGTTTTTGGATGGTTTTGATGTACGCGTCCGAATTGATTGTCTCACCTCTGGCCATCACATCCACCAGAATCACTCCATCAGTGTCCCAAAAGACGGTGATCATGACCTTTCTGGCAGAAGGAATTGTCTTGAACTTCTTTTTTCTTGGTGACTCTGGATGATACCACTCCATTGACTGCCTTTTCATCTCCGACTCATAATGGTGAGCCCAGGTTTCATCACCTGTGAAGATCTGGGACAAAAAGGCCTCACCCTCAGCATCAACATGCTCCAACAATTCAGAACAGAGACTTTTCTTTGACATCTGTGTTCAGTTGTGAGACTTCGAGGAACCCACCTTGCGCATACCTTCGAATATCCCAAAGCATCAATAATTGCCATTGCACTTCCATTACTGACTGAAAGCTGTATGGCCACTTGCCAACTTGTGATGCGCCAATCTACATGAATAATGTCATCGGCACGCTGCAACATGCATCCTGCCACAGCTGGTGGCTGTGACAGGACGCCCAGACCACAGTCGATCATGCAGCTCCGTTTCTCCACTTCCTGAACCCAGCGTCCAGCAGTGCTCCTATCGACAACTTCCATACATAGCACACAACCATTTGTGAAAGTTCCCCACACTTTCTTTCTCTGCCACTAAGAATTCAATTACAGCTCATTGTTTGTAACATGTGTTAGACACAAACGCCATTTTCATAGACTACTACAGCGGCACTATCTGTTGGATGACCATGTACCTACATGTGTGCAATAAACATCAATGTAGCTACCTCTCAATTTTCACATTGCTATCTTTATTCTGGAATGAGAAAAAAAAGTGTGGGACATTACTTTATGAGCAACCCTTGTACACACACACACACACACACACACCCAGAATCGGTAGTATGTGATGTTGAGAGTTCTCATCATACCTGCATACAGTCCAGATTGTAACTGCAGCCACCAAGAGAAGAATCCACTAAAGCAGAAACAGGTGTAGGAGCAACTATTGCTGTAGGCAACCAAGAAGAAAAAGGAATGCCATGTACTGTAATTATAAAGCTTGACACATCTCAATATTTTATAGATTGTATTTATCATCATTTATAATGATCACACGTGTAAACATATTAATCTACTGATTTTATTGCGTTTGTAACCTAAGTAGAAGGATAAGACTCCCTGAAGATGATGCAGATGCATCAAAACACATAGAAGTATTTATGATATATGTATATATATTGTGCATTTGTTGGTTTGGATAATGAACTGTACAAGATGCACAGTACATACATCAGAATATGAAAACATATATCGTCTGCAATCGAGATAATTACAGAGGTCTTTTTTAAGTAAAGTTGGATATAATTGATATATAAACTAAAAGGATAAGAACCCAACTGTTGGGGAATTCCATTTATAAAGGTTTTCCAATTTGAACATCTGTTAATGAAGTAGAGGACTTTAAATGAACCCACTGTTTCCTACTAATCAAATAAGATCTAAACCACTGTAACAGGGTACCCTTTACACCATAAAACTGTAATTTAAAAATCAATAATTTGTGATTAACACAATCAGAGGCTTTTGTTAGGTCACAGAAAACTCCTACCACATGTTTTTTTTTATTCCAAGCCTTAAAAATTAGTTCAATAGGCCTATATTTTTCATGATCAGTCAAAAAACCTTTTCTAAAACCAAATTGTTGTGGAAAATTTGTTTAGGGATACTGATGTGTTGAACTAGCCTATGATGGATTAAGATTTCAGATGTTTTAGAAAAACTTGTGAGAAAGGAGAGTGGTCTTTAGTTTTTAATTTGAGGACTATCATTGCTTAAATAGTGGAGTTAATGTAGAAAATTTAAGACAGTCCGGAAATTTTCCTTGAAATAGCAATTTATTGAAAATATAGGCTAAGAGTTTACTAATGCAGTTGCCACCTACTTGTACTGTTTTGTTTGGAATCTCATCAAAACCAGATGAATTATTATTATTTAAAGAAATTAATGTATTTTTAAGTTTGATATCAGTAATTGGAATGTTGACCATTTTAAGAAAAGATTTAGAAAGATCTCTCTGCAAGTAAGAATTTGACGCTTCCTTGTTTATGTGTTCTGTATTAAGTCTATTGGCTATTTGTATGAAATAATCATTAAGTGCATCTGCAGCTTGGTTGGGAAGTATATTTTTATTATCAAGTTCAGGATGGAAGGAATTGTTTTATTATTATTATTAATCTTCCCTGTTTCATTTCTGATAATGTTCTTTGTTGTTTTAGTTTTATTTTTAGATGAAGAAATTAAGGTATCATAATAGATTAATTTAGCGTACCCAGTTACTTTCTTAAGAATCTTACAGTATTACCTCTAGTATGATTTAATTTTAGGGGATTTGGTGAAATTACAAATCATATAAAGAGATCTCTGTTACAAGAAATCTTTATACCTTTGGTAATCCAGTTGTTTATTTTCTTTTTTGGCTTGACATATTGCACTGGGGAAAGCATGATTCAAAATGCAGAATAAAAGTGAATAAGAGAGCATTAAAAGTGATATCAGTATCACCTTATTAATAAATATTTACCCAAGTTTAATTTAGTAAGATGTCATTAATTGTTGATATTTGGTCATTATTTATACATCTAATTCTATAACTTTTAGTATAAAGATCTTCCTTGACAAATATGTTTTTTGAAATAACATATTGACTGGTATGGTCTGAAAGACCCATGACAGAAGGCATTGCAAAAAAAGGTTGAGTCTTGTGCTATCAATAAAAAAAATCAATAGCTTTATCAGGTTCATTTCCAGTCCTGGTAGGAAAATTTATTATGTTAAACATATTGAATGACTGAAGTAAAAAAGTTAATTGTGATTAGTGATTACTTTCACTTAAGAAATCAACATTTGAATCACCACTAATTAAGAACTCAGTTTTCGGTTTATATAGCTGTTGTAAAATACAATCTAGTAAATTTACAAACTGTTTGAAATTCCCTGAGGGAGATCTTTAAATACATAAAACAATGATGTCGGTTTCTCCAATAGAAACTTGTAATGCACAGGGTTCTAAAATTATTTCTTCACCTGATTGGGAAATGCTAAGAGGAGAATAGGTTAAGTCATTCCTAATAAAAATACATGTACCTCCATCTTGATAGTTAACACCGGAAAAATTTACAGCTAATTTGTAATTCTGTAGTGAAATGGTACTTAAGTTATGTTCAGTAGCATAATGTTCAGAAATACAAATCAGATGTAGATTGATATCAAAACTGATTAAAGAACAGATCAGTTTGTCATGTTTATCTTTTAAGCCTGTGATATTTTGGTGAACTATATTAAAAGAAAAGTGTTGAGATGAAGTTAATAGGTTTTGTTGGTTTTTTACTTCCATAAAAATTCTTTGCTTCTAATGACAGTCTTATTGCTAGCAGACTGACGATTTAGCTGAGTACGTTGCAGAAGATGTTTGTTTGTGGCAGGTGCTGTAGTTCTGTCACAATAAGAGAGACACTGTCTGCACACCTAATGTCACATTTTAGTGTTTCAGTATTATTAGCTGGCTGATGATCCATGTTTTCCTACGTAAGGCTAGGTGAAGCTGGTAATGTTCCTGAAGATTGCCATCTTATGCCTTCTTGAATTCTTCTGTCCTCTTTCTTCCAGGGCAGCTCAATCAGTGTTGTTTGTTGAGTATTGAAAACAGTTCTTTAACCTTTTGGCGCCGGAATTATTTTTTTAATTTTAGCACACCCTGCATATAAAATGTGAATAATACAGGAAACAAATATGTTAGATTTATGAAACAAACTGCATTTTGAACAGGAAAAATCGGAGAGTATATACAATGTTTAAAATATTCAGTACCTATATTTGTTGAATAAATATATAAAATGCAACATTTAGATGTTAGCGGTGCGGTACGACAACTATAGTCGTCGTTAGG
>Ga0123357_10006636_pt1 | contig 14171 bp, 6 predicted proteins | sample TergutEmb28metaG_FD_89873 | JGI IMG/M metagenome (GOLD analysis project Ga0123357, IMG submission 89873) | Embiratermes neotenicus P4 segment gut microbial communities from Petit-Saut dam, French Guiana - Emb289 P4 | ecosystem: Host-associated > Arthropoda: Insects > Digestive system > Gut ... | reverse complement strand
CGGCTTGCCGCTCGACAACCGCGAAACCTATACCAAAGCCGACTGGATTATGTGGACGGCAACGCTGGCTGACGATAAGGAAACATTTGAAAAATTCGTTGCTCCCTTGCATCTGTTTATGAATGAAACCATTTCGCGCGTCCCGATGACCGACTGGTATTGGGCGGACAAACCCGAACAACGCGGTTTTCAAGCTCGATCTGTGGTTGGAGGCTTCTGGATGAAATTATTAGAGGAAAAAATGAAATGAAAAAGATATTTTTATTTTTAATAATTTTAATCCAGTTCCCGCTTTACGCGCAGAATTTGGCAGGCTATCAGAAATTGCGGGGCGAAGTATTGTCAACAGACCCTGACGACGATTACACGCTCCACAAATACAATGCTTTCGACACCAATACGGGGACAAGTTTCATGGCTCGCGATGTCGGCGGTTGGGTCGGACTTGACTTAGGCAAACCATACCCAATCCGCAAAATCCGCATTTATCCGATGCCCGACCGCAACGAGCAGTTCGTCGGTTCAAGATTTCAAGGCGCTGATAATCCCGGATTTGATAATCCGGTGACGCTGTTTACGGTTACAGATATTCCCAACGCCGGAGAATACATCACTTACAATATTTCTGATCAGCAGCAATATCGCTATGTCCGCTGTATGAATCCCGATCACCGTTGCAGCATATCCGAACTTGAATTTTATACCGATTTAAATGCTCAAACAATTAGTTATAAACAGCTTACAAATCTTCCAACCATATATCTTGAAACGCTGGGCAATTTCGATTTTGTTAATAAAGAAGATTACGTTGCGGCGAAAGTAGCGGTAGCTAATGGCGCTTCTTCAGGCGTATATGCTGCGCAGGTGCGCGGACATGGAAATTCTACATGGGATTTTATGGACAAGAAATCGTTCCGGATTAAATTTGATGCAAAGCAGCATTTTCTGGGACTTCCGGCAAATGCCAAAAGCTGGACTTTAATTGCCTGCGCCGTCGATAAAACCTTTATCCGCAACGGGCTTGCATTTGACATGAGCAGTTTTTTCGGCTTCGATTTTACGCCGGGTTGCGTATATGTTGACGTTGTTTTAGATGGTTTTTATTATGGAACATACTTTGCAAGCGATCAGGTAAATGTGGATAAAAACAGAATAAATATCGACGAAATGACAAGCGCCGATACAGGACCGGCGGCAATTACGGGAGGCTACCATTTAGAAATAGACGCTTATGCAAATGATGAGCCGGTACATTTCTGGACTGCCAAAGGAATCCCTTTTACCGTCAAAGATCCGGACGAAACTGTGATTGTTCCCGCTCAATTCAACTGGATACAGAATTATATCAGCCAGTTGGAAAACGACTTGTTCAGTGACCCTGAGGATGCCTGCGAAAAATACATAGACGTTGAAAGCGCCGTGAAATATTATTTACATTCCGAATTAACGGGTAATTGCGATGCTTACTGGTGCATTCCGTGCTACAAGAAAAGAGGCGACGATAAATTATATTTTGGTCCTGTTTGGGATTATGATCAGGCTTTTCTGACCAACGAACGGGTTCCGCTCAATGTTGCAACCCTGGATACGCAGTTTGGTTACGCCCAGCCATGGTTTCGCCAGATTATGAAAACCAAGGCTGCTCAAAAAGTCCTTGCTGAATTATGGAAAAACGTGAAGAGCGGGAATTTGCAGCAACAACTGCTTGACTATGCCGATAAAAGCGCCGCCCTTCTGCAACAGTCGCAGGCTCTGAATTATCAGCGATGGAATTCTTTAAACCGCAAAGTCTGGTTTGAAGACGCGCTTTTCGATACTTATGATAAATATATTGATTTTGTGAAGCAATATATTGTAGATCGTATTGCATGGTTCGACGAATATTATCCGGGCGAAAAACAAGATATTTTACTTCCTTCTACTCCCGGAAATCCTTTAAAAACATGGCAATACACGCTTGATACTCCTGCCGGAGAATGGTATTTGCCCTCTTATAACGACTCCGGATGGCAATCGGGTCAAGCGCCTTTCGGCACGGAACGGAATTTGCAAAATACTCTGTGGACAACCGATCAGATTTATATCCGTACAAAATTTAATGTTGCAAAAGAAGATTTGGATATGGTGGATAAGACCTATTTCACCCTTTTCCATGATGAAGACTGCTGGATATATCTCAATGGCAAATTAGCCTTTTATGTAAGCAGTTATAATACCGACTATCAAACCTTTGCATTCGACAAATCGTTCTTGCAGGAAGGCGAGAACACGATAGCTATAAAATGTACGCAAACGGTTGGAGGACAATTGATTGATGTCGGAATTTTCGGTTCGGTAGCGCAAACATGGACAAATCCCCTGACGCTTAATGGCGAATGGTCGCTGTATGGAATCGGCGACCCATTTATCATGCGATACAAAGGAGTTTACTATCTCTATTGCAGCACGAAAGACAATAATGTCGGCGTCAAATGCTGGTTAACGAAAGATTTCATTACATGGTCTGACGCCATGACCTGTTCAACCGATGCGATAACGAAAACAGCTTATGCGCCGGAAGTCGTTTACTGGAACGGCAAATTTTATATGTACACATCTCCCGGAGGAAACGGGCATTATGTGCTGTCGAGCGATAGCCCCACCGGACCTTTTACTGTTGTTACGGGAAATCTGGGAAAAAGCATCGACGGCTCGGTATTCATCGAAGACGACGGGAAATGGTATTTCTACCATGCCGACGGCAACGGTATTTTAGGATGCCCGATGAACAGCCCGACATCCATAGGCGCAGATTACAACCTGAACGCAAAGATTGGATACGGTTGGACTGAAGGACCTACCGTCATCAAAAGAAATGGCGTCTATTATTTGATCTACACGGGAAATCACGTAATGAGTAAAGGCTATCGTATTGATTACGCGCAGAATACCACAGGACCTCTCAACTCCTATACGCCTCAATCCAACCAAAATCCTGTCCTGATAAGCAGCGAAGGCTCGCACGTCGGTTTGGGACACGGCTCTGCTTTTATAGGACCCGATTTGGATAGTTACTATTATGTCTATCATAACTTAGCCGGAGATTACGGCGTGGGACCCTACCGGCGGTTGAACTTCGACCGCATTGCATGGAATGGAAGCAAACTTTTATTGCTCGGTTCCACAACCTGGGCGCAACCGGCTTTCCGAAAAGCGGACATGTCGGATTATTTCGACCGCGATGAAATAGGAGCCAACTGGCTTATGCCTAATGGCGGAAACTGGACAATAAATAATCAGGACGGGCAGATCACGGTATTGCCGAACAATACGGATGAAACCTTCTACAAAACTATTTACAACCAGTCCACAGATTCGGATTATACTGCCGAATTTACTGTGAAAGAAGAACAAAGCTACAGTAACGACGCACTGTTCGGAGCTATTTTCGGTTATACTGACGAAGATAATTATGGAATGGCTGTCTTGAATAGTTATTCCAACCAATTAGAAATAAATTTTAAAACAAACAATCAATGGAATACGCCAAGTTATTATAATCTCCCAACCGGTTACAATCTGGGTGTATGGCACACTTTGCGCATAGAGAAATCGGGAACGTCCTGCAAGTTTTTCATCGACGGCATGCAAAAAGCCAATCTTACAAATAACCTTGGAGCAGGGAAAATCGGTTATGCGGCAAGCCGGTGCCAAGCCGGTTTCAGCTATATCGCATTCAGTAATAAAGTGAACGGTTTCGGAATTTTGGATATTTATAAACCCGTACCGGGGATAATTGCGGCAGTACATTACACTACAAAAAGCGAAGGCGACGCTACTCAAGTCAGTTGCAGCGAAGGCGGTTATGCAATTAGCGACAGCGACGGCAAATGGTATCAATACAATATCAATGTGAAAGCCGCCGGACTGTATCATCTCGGACTTCGCTATTCTTCAACGCAACCGGCGGAAATTCGCGTTTGGCAAGGAGATACGGATTTGACTGGTGTTATTACCCTGCCGTCCGCTGGTAGTCAGTACATTTACAATACTTTTACTGTCAAAAATCTGAACTTGCCGGCAGGTTATCAGACATTAAGAATTGAGGCGGTCAGCGGAAACTTCAATTTTTACGAGATGCGGTTTGAAGAAGCCAACGATTCCATTGTAACGCTGTCGGACACTTTTGATACCGCTTTTAGCCCTGATTGGAATTACAGCGACGGAAGCTGGAATATCCTGTCAGGCGAAGCGGACATTAACGGGTACGGCAAGATGACGATCGGCAATACAGGTTGGACGGATTACACAGTACAGACAGACGTAACTTACTACGATAATTTCAACGGCGGTCTTATTTTCAGAGTAAACAACCCTGCTTTGGGCGGAGCGGGAAATGATCCGGCTTTAGGAACGGATTATTTACAGGCTTATTTTGTCAGTTTATCTTCCAATGGAGTTATTCTCGGAAAGCATAATTATAACTGGACTCAATTAGCAAGTAAAACGGGAGAAACTTACGTTACCAATAAAAAATATACGCTAAGAGTACAAGTAAAAGGCTCCAATATAAAAGTTTATGTGGACGATATGGAAACGCCGAAGATAGATTATACCGATACGCGGCAGTTTATTTGCGGGAAAGTTGGATTGAGAGTTTGTGCCGCCCATGTCCGCTTCGATAATTTTACGGTGACAACCACAAATGCCGGAAATCCTGATAAAATAAATCTACCGGATTATTCGGAGAGTATAAAATTATTTCCCAACCCCGTTTCCGGTAAATTGACTGTACAAAATATTTCAGACTTTTCCGGTTTATGTATTTACAACGCTTTGGGACAGGAAATATATAGCGAAAAAATATCGGGAGCAGCTTGCGTCATAGATACTTCCGCTTTTGACAAAGGATTGTATTTGTTGCGGTTGACAGGAAAATCAAAAAACAGTGTTGTAGAAAAATTTATAAAAATATGATGAAGCACAGAATAATTTTTTTAATCCTCTTTATCGCCTGCATTTGGCAAGCCCACTCGCAAACTCCGGTCGATTACGTCAGTACATTAGTCGGAACAATGTCGAAGCAGTCGCTGTCAACCGGAAATACTTATCCGGCAATAGCTCTCCCATGGGGCATGAACTTCTGGACGCCGCAAACCGGCAAAATGGGCGACGGCTGGGCATATACCTACGATGCCGACAAAATACGCGGCTTCAAACAAACCCATCAACCCAGCCCGTGGATTAACGATTACGGTCAGTTTTCCATTATGCCCGTAACAATGGATATTTCAGCTACTAACAACGATGTTAGCCGAATGTTCAATGAAGATGACCGCGCCAGTTGGTTTTCTCACAAATCGGAAATCGCCAAGCCCTATTATTACAAAGTCTATTTGGCTGACTACGACGTAGTAACAGAAATAACGCCTACCGAGCGGGCGGCAATGTTCCGCTTTACTTTTCCCAAAGGAAAACAGTCGTATGTAGTAATTGATGCTTTTGATAACGGTTCATATCTGAAATTTATTCCCGAAGAAAACAAAATCATCGGTTACACGACGAAAAATAGCGGCGGCGTTCCCGAAAATTTCAAAAACTATTTTGTTATCGTATTTGATAAACATTATAACCCTCGAATGATTCAAGGTATTAACGAAAAATTGCATAGCGCGGATGAATCTGAATCGGATCATTCAAGGGTAATAGTCGGATTTCCTACTTACAACGGCGAAATCGTCCATGCCCGCGTAGCCTCTTCTTTCATCAGTTTTGAGCAAGCCGAATTGAATTTGAAGGAATTGGGCAACCGTTCGTTCGACGAAGTTTGTGCAGCCGCCAAAGACCGCTGGAATGAAGTGCTTGGACGGATTTCGATAGAAGATAACGATATTGATCACCTCCGGACATTCTATTCCTGCCTGTACCGCTCCGTGCTTTTCCCGCGAAGTTTTTACGAATACGACGCCGACGGACAGGTTGTGCATTACAGCCCTCATACCGGACAGGTATTACCCGGATTTATGTTCACCGACACCGGATTCTGGGATACTTTCCGCTGCCTGTTCCCTCTGTTGAATCTTGTATATCCCGACATGAACCAGAAAATGCAGGAAGGATTGATCAATACCTACAAAGAAAGCAATTTCTTTCCCGAATGGTCAAGTCCGGGACATCGCGATTGCATGGTAGGAAACAATTCGGCTTCTATCCTTGCCGACGCTTATTTGCAGGGCGTCAAGGTGAAAGAACCCGAAACGCTGTGGGAAGGAATCACATACACCGCTAATCATCTGCATCCCAAAATCCGCTCTACCGGCAGATTGGGTTATGAATATTATAACCGGCTGGGATACGTGCCTTGCGATGTAGGCATCAACGAAAGCGCCGCCCGCACGCTGGAATATGCTTATGACGACTGGTGCATTTACCGGTTAGGCAAAGCGCTCGGAAAACCGGAACAGGAAATAAACGTCTATGCCGAAAGAAGTATGAATTATAAAAACCTGTTCAATAAGAAATATAATTTAATGTGCGGCAGGAAAGAAAATGGAGAATTTAACGAACCGCTCAACCCATTTAAATGGGGCGGCGATTTTACGGAAGGAAATTCGCTTCACTACACATGGGCGGTATTTCACGATCCGCAAGGACTAATCAACCTGATGGGAGGGAAAAAAATGTTCACGCAAATGCTGGATACCGTATTTTCTTTACCCCCTGTTTTCGACGACAGTTATTACGGCTTCACAATTCACGAGATACGCGAAATGCAAATTGCGAACATGGGAAATTATGCTCACGGCAACCAGCCGATACAGCACATGATTTATCTGTACAACTATTCGGGCGAACCATGGAAAGCGCAGTACTGGGCGCGGGAAACCATGACCAGAATGTACACGCCTGCTCCCGACGGATATTGCGGCGATGAAGACAACGGGCAAACATCTGCATGGTATGTCTTCTCTGCCTTAGGATTTTATCCCGTATGTCCGGGCAGCGGGCAGTATGCGCTCGGCTCGCCGCTTTTCAAAAATGTGAAACTTCATTTGCCAAACGGAAAAATAGTTGATATACAGGCGAATAACAATAGCGCTGAAAATGTTTATGTCAAAACTCTGAACCTGAACGGCAAAAACTATACGCACAACTATCTGGAAATCGAAACATTGAAAAAAGGCGCAAAATTGCTTTTTGAAATGGACGGCAAACCGAATAAGCAACGCGGAACGGAAAGCGGCGATTTTCCGTATTCGATGACGAAATAGTTGAGAGTTGAAAGTTGAGAGATGTTTGTCTAATAATCTTTATTAAATATGGATACAATAAATTGTAAAATCAAGACACGGATAAAAGTTTTCTTCGGGAGGTTTTGGAGGATTTTTTTCCTCGTCCTTTTCCCCCTTTGCGCAGCAGCTCAAATAACATGGTCCGAAGGACAATTACTGCCTTCTTTTCCTGCTCCTGCTCAGACTCAGGATTTGATTTACCTGAACAACAACACCGATGCCGAAATGTACCTTTTCTCGTCGCTGAAAGGAATTGTGAACCGCACTCAGCCGCGTATTTTTTCTTACGAAGGCGACGCTTTTGCCGAAGGCGCATTCACATGGATTAATTCGCTGGGAATGCGTTATAATAATATCACTTCAAATTCAGGTACATGGAGCCTCCTTACAAAATACAAATCTGAAATTTCCGGTTTGATAGTTTATGATCCGGATCAAATTCACACCGTCAATTTGGCGACGCGGCTTGCAAAAGACTATAATGCGCTGATTGCTTCGCCTGATTTATTGCCGCAGTTGACTGCTGCTCCTTATAACTTTCCGGTTCTGCTGGATTTACGCGGGCAGTTCACAAGCAAACTGCAAATTTATCAATATATTTTCGACAATTATTGGGCGGATACCGACAAGCGCATATTAATCGGATTAGACCCGATACTTCACAAAGCCTCATTGCGCGAGTATGCCGTTGCGCTTGGCGCGGTTGTTGTCTGGCTTGACCCGCAGGTCTCCGCCGAAAGTGTTTTGCTTAACAAATTTTTAGCCTCAATGCCTGCAGGATCAAACTTTCTGGGCTGGTGGCAATCAGAACAGCAGGGAGTGACTCGCGTATCGAATTACGGATTTACGACCATTGCAAGCGATTATTGCACCAATCTGACCTTCCACAGCGGAATGCCGAGATCGATCGACCCGCGCCCGATGCCTGCAAAGCCGGTGTTACAAAATAAAATTTATGTTGCTTTCATTCTCAGCGACGGCGACAACCTGCAATATGTCGAACATTTATTTCGTAAACTCTGGAGTAATCCCGACAGGGGCTCTGTGCCTATGGGCTGGACTGTTTCGCCGGCAATGGTCGATGCAATGCCGGGCGCTTTAAACTATTACCACAAGACGGCTACCAATAATGACAACCTGATTTCCGGTCCTTCGGGTTATGGATATACGTATCCTAACAATTGGGTAAACAGTTCGTTGAGCGGTGCGCTGGCTAATTTTGTATCAAAAACAGAAGAATACAATGTGGCTGCCGGATTGCGGGTTATCACTGTTTGGAATACCATTACAGGCGGCATTAATGTTGGTACAGGAAATATTTATGCCGACAATGCTCCGACTTTACTTGGGGTAACAGCTCAAAACACCGGCGGCAACCAGATAATTTATAATAACAAACTGCCCAATAAACCGCTTACCTGCAACTATTGCACCGACGAGCAAGCTATGAAAAACGCCATTGCTTCAGGAGCAAGCGGTTGGAACGGAACCTCGCCGCGTTTCCTGATTATTCAGGCGCAGCCATGGAACAACGTTACGCCTACGAGCTTCAAAAATGTGGCTAATTCGTTAAATTCAAACTATGTAGTAGTCCGTCCCGACCATATTTTCCAGCTTATTCGCGAAGCAAACGGACTTCCGGTGAACCCCGGTGCTGTTGTTGGCAACGGCGAAGGACTTACGGGAATATACTACAACGGACAGAATTTTGAAGTGCAAGTTGCAGAACGCATTGATTCTGTTTTAGATTTCAACTGGGGTAGCAATCCGCCTGCTGCAAACGTTGACGCCAACGGTTTTACAGTGCGCTGGAAAGGCTATATACAGCCTCCTTTTTCGGGAAATTACACGTTTTACGTTACTTGCAACAGTTTGCGGCTTTGGGTGAACAATGAACTGATTATAAATAATTTGCAAGGAGGTCATAGTCCTGTTATTTTTACCGGCAAAGTTTATTCGCTCACAGCGGGGAAAAAATACGAAATTACGCTTGAATATTTAAAAACGACCGGCGACGCACAATGTAAAATGGAATGGGCAAGCGCCTTTCTGCCTCGCGAAGTAGTGCCGCAAAGTCAATTGTACGAAGACGATAACGTTTCAATCGTTAATATTGACAATACCGTTTCCTACCTGAAAGTATATACGGAAAACGGCGTTTTGAACTTGGAAATTCCCTGTTACAATAACGAAGAGATAGCGTTGAGCATAAACGACCTTAGCGGAAGAACCGTTTTGCGGCAGAATATTCGCTCATCAAAAACTCAGATTGACGTAAGCGGATTTGCAAAAGGAGTTTATCTGATTTCTGTACATTCGAAAAATTATTTGAAGACGGTTCGGTATATTATCAAATAGAGCAATTATGAAAACAAAAAAAATCTCACTATTATCAATGACTGTTTTATGTTGTTGCTTCCCATTCATTTCCAACGTGAAAGCGGACAATTACATAAAAAATCGCACACCGCTTGTTGAAGTTCCATTCATGCCGTTGCCGATAGGTTCGGTCAGAGCCGAAGGCTGGTTGCTCAAACAACTGCAACTGCAAAAAGATGGTTTAACCGGCAACGCCGAAACGCTTTACAACGGCAATGGCGATCTTGGCGCAGGTTGCGACTGGCTCGGAGGAACAGGCGACAGTTGGGAACGTCCGCCATACTACGTCAAAGGACTTGTGGCGCTGGCGTATGCGCTTGACGATAGCGAATTAAAAATAAAAGCTCAGAAATGGATCAACTGGGCGATCAATAACCAGCGTAGCGACGGATATTTCGGACCTGCCAATAATTCCGACTGGTGGCCTCGTATGCCGATGCTTTATGCAATCCGCGATTACTATGATGCAACCGGCGATGTCCGCGTTATACCGTTTTTTACGCGGTATTTTCAATATGAGAATAATACTGTTGACAGTCAGCCATTAAACAGTTGGGGAAAATCGCGCGCCGGCGACAATATTGAAATTGTTCTCTGGCTTTACAACCGTACCGGAGATGCTTTCTTGCTCGAACTTGCTGATAAACTGAAAAATCAGGCTTACGATTGGACGGATATTTATACCAATAATCTTTTCAATCAATTTGGGACTGATTTCCAGCCCAAACACAACGTAAATATTCCACAGGCGCTGAAAATGCCGGTTATTTATTACCAGAAATCTCATTCGGATGCAGATAAAAATGCTTATTTTCGTGGACGCGATAATTTGATGCGTAACAACGGACAGCCTTACGGAATGGAATCGGGTTGCGAAATGATCTGCGGAAAATCGTCGATGACAGGGGTAGAACTTTGCTCGGTAGTGGAACAGATGCAAACTTCCGAGACGGCGCAAATGATACTTGGCGATGCAAGTATTGGCGACCAACTCGAAAAGGTAGCGTTTAATGCGTTGCCCGGCGATTTGACAGACGATATTAAAGGATTACAATATTATCAACAGGCAAATCAGGTAATCAGCAAAGCGGGTTATACCGGTTTTGCGCAAAGTTACGACAATGGACTTGTGCCGGGACCCTATTCGGGTTACGGTTGCTGCCGTTTTAATTTTCATCACGGTTATCCTTATTTTGTAAAAACATTATGGGCAGCCACGTCTGATGATGGTTTGGCGGTTATGGCTTATGCGCCGTCTCGCGTTACGTCTCGCGTTGCCGACAGCGTTGAAGTTTCCATTCACGAAGCGACCGATTATCCTTTCAGCGAACAGATTATGTTCACGCTAACTACCGGCGGAGCAGTTGCTTTTCCATTGAAACTACGTATTCCCGCATGGTGTAATGCGCCTGAAATCAAGGTAAACGGCGTCGCTCAATCCGGAATTGAAAGCGGTAGTTTTTATACGATAAGCCGCACATGGAACAGCAACGACGTGGTCAGCATATATTTTCCGATGCCGCTCACAGTGAATGAAGAAGTGAATAACGCTGTCAGTATTCAACGCGGACCCTTGATTTTTTCGCTCAATATTGATGAAAACCGGTCGATCCTGAATAGCTACGGAAATGGTTTTGTGGAAAACGAAGTATTGCCCGCTTCGGCATGGAATTACGCGCTGTTAATCGACAGGAACAATCCGGCGGCTTCTATTCAGGTTGTTGAAAGCGCAATGCCTGAAAATCCTTTTATTCAGGGAACTACGCCTGTTCAACTGAAGGTTTCAGCCCGAAAATTGTCTTCATGGCAATATGCGCACAATGGTCTTATGGCTACCGATCCTCCATACAGCCCTGTAGAAACGCAATCGCAGGACGAACAGGTTACGCTTGTGCCTTATGGCGCAGAAACATTGCGTGTTACCTGTTTTCCATATATTGGTACAGAAAAACCTGCTTCAACGGAATTTTCCGAAAATTTTGCCAACGGACAGGATGGCTGGGTGCAATACGGCGGCAGTTGGTATGTAAAAGACGGCGTATATGTTGCCGGCAATGTAGAAGCAAGCCACCCTTGCTCAAAATCGGTTTATGCCGCCGCGCGCTTTTCCGATTTCACTTATGAGGCTGATGTGCAGATAAACGGCAACAACGGCGATGCGGGATTGATATTCCGCGCCAGCCGGCTTGCCTTTGCTCCAGACGATTATGACGGTTATTACCTTGGAATCAGTAATGCAAATGCACGAGTGGAACTCGGCAAGGCTGACGGCAGTTGGCATTCGCTGATCACAGCTCCAATGAATTTTAATATAAATCAGTGGTACCACATAAAAATTATAGCAAAAGGCGTCAATATTCAGGTTTATGTGGACAATATGACTACGCCGAAAATCAGCTATTCCGATGCTTCCTTCTCGATTGGCTCCATAGGAGTGCGCTCGTATAATGCGCTTGCCCGCTGGGATAATATTTCGGTTGCATCACTTTCTGAATCAGCTATTCCGGCAATAAAAACCGGCGGTAAAATTTCGCTCTATCCTAATCCTGTGACGGATTTTTTGTCGATAAACATTCCGCAAAGCGGGCGCATATCGGTGTACGATTCCGGAGGCAAACAGATATTTGCTTCAAGCGTAAGGCAAGGAACGACTATGCTAGATACCACTCAATATGATACGGGAATTTATTTTGTCAGACTGGCTACAAATGGCGGCATAAGTTGCAGGCGGTTTATTAAAGAATAATCGCGCGTCCTTCACATTTGCGTAAAGTTGTTTTTTTGCAATATGACAAATAACGAGCAAGAGTTTGGCGCAGGCGGGGCTTCCACTGCCGCTCGGACGGGCGCAAAACTTGCAAAACCACATCAGTGAGGTTTTACTTGCTTTCTTTCAGCACCATATCTATTGTAATCGCAGCCGAAATTATTATCGTTTTCACAATATCTACTTTGAGTTCGGGACTAACGGAAACAATGTATTTATCGGCTGTGGTAAAGGCTTCTTTCAAAATGCCGTTCCATTTTTTGGTGATTGTGCCAATTTGTTGGTTGTCATTGGAAGTAATCATAAAGTTCCACGCTTTCCAATCGCCGGAAATGATTGCAATTTGCTGCCCTTGCTCATCGAAAATTGTAAATGTGGGCTTAAACAATTTGAATTTCTGTTTGATGATTGCAACAGTCGCATTCTCCGAATTTAGCACTTCAATTTTCGACATCCAAAAAGTCCAACCACGCCTAATCGATGCCAAAAGATTGTTTTCCATATCCGCAATTTCAAGTTTGAAAGGAAACATCGCCTTGTTCAAAACCAAACTCAATATTTTCTTTCCCCAATGCATAATTTCGGTAATATTACCGATTTGTTCGCCTTCTTTGTTGTAAACTTTGTAGGCATTGTGAAACTTCAACAACCCCACTTTTTCATCGATGAAAAAATCATCATATTCAAAAAATTTCATACCTTTTTTAATTAATAATTATATTTAATTTAACTTATTTTCAATTCTTTATGTGCATTTTTCGTTGCACTGTGTTGTTCGCTTGCGCCTAACTGCCTGTTAGCCGTTCGGGCATTTCTAATTTTCCAATATATCTTCTCCTGATACAATTTGAGATGGTTTTTTCGCATGTTTTTGAAGGATATTTCCTTCTTCATCAATCAATATATACCAGGGAATGAAGATTGTTCCTGAACCATCGTATTTATAATATAATTCGTTACGGAAATTTTCATTTGCTCGAACATGTTTTCCTTCCAAATTGTAATATTTTATTAAGTTTCTCCATTGTACATCATCGCTTTCTCTATCAATCGAAATGAAAAGCATTTGGATGTTTTTCTCTTTTAAAATCTTCTTTAATGCTTCAGCGTATTGAAATTCTTCTTTGCAAGAACCACACCAAGTAGCCCAAACATCAATATAAATCTTTTTCCCTTTCATTGATTTTACGGCTTCTTTCAGCGTATTAATATTTTCAAAATTCTCTACAAACGTAATATTCTCGTTGAAATCACGTCCTATTTTATCGTAATAATCAGTAATATTATCAATATACGGTTTGATGTATTTTGAATACTCGCTCTTGGGATAGTTTTTCCCAAATTGCTCAAAAAGGGGAATCAGTTCTTTTTCAAATAGATTCTGTATGCTCTTCTCATAAATGTAAGCCGCTTGAAAAAATTCCAAAGATTTTCCTGTTAAATTCTTTTTTGATTCATTGATAATAACGGTATTGATTCTCCCGCTTCTATTTAATTCTCTTAAACTATCTATACTAAAATCTTCTTTTGAAAATTGCTTGTAATCTTGAATAAAGAATTTGGCATATTCATACCAAAAAGAAGATATTTGCAAATTTTCTGAATCAGGAGGGTATTCTGTGTAAATCTGTTTCAAGTTTTTTAGTAAATCATCTCCATTTTCGAGGACAAATTTTTCATTTCCATTTCGAATCAGTTCATAAATTTTTATCTGTGATATTCGGCTTTCCAATGAAGCATAATAACAATCTCTG
>Ga0123357_10006634_pt1 | contig 14173 bp, 9 predicted proteins | sample TergutEmb28metaG_FD_89873 | JGI IMG/M metagenome (GOLD analysis project Ga0123357, IMG submission 89873) | Embiratermes neotenicus P4 segment gut microbial communities from Petit-Saut dam, French Guiana - Emb289 P4 | ecosystem: Host-associated > Arthropoda: Insects > Digestive system > Gut ... | reverse complement strand
TGGAGTGGCCCAGAGGGTTCCAGGAAGTTAAGGTTCCCAGATTTCATGACAACGGCACAGGATGGTGGTAAGGTTGTCAGCCTTACGCACCGGCCGCCTTTACCCCCAGGAAATGCTCCTGTTACTCATTTCTGTTAGAGGCTGAGTCGACCCCAGGGATGGCCGAATATAATGATGGAAATATATTGTACAAAAGTAAATGAATGAACGTACAGTGTTCAAGTGTTGTGTTAACCAGGGTTTTAAACAGGCATCGGTTAAGTAGCACAACGGGACCTCAAAAAATCAGTTAATTCTGTGTAAGTGAATTAGTATTTACTGTGTGATTCATACAGAGTACGTGTACTTATATACACTGTGTGCAGGACGCAGAGATTCTTCATGTCATGATAGAAGGTGCGTACGGTTAGCACTGTGCTTTAGCTGGTTAATTTATAGATATTCGCAGCGTCCAGATAGAAATCCATACTGCAGGGGCGTAGAAGTCGTAAGGCCTTCCCATGCATTTGCTATTTACGCATTAAACGGCGTCAGATAATACTAGGGGATGCTGATAAGTCCTTAGCTCTACCTACTTCCCGCTGTCGTAGGAAGGAATCGATAGTGTTGTTGGAAAGAGGGGTCTGTTCATGTGTCAAATTGCAAGTCTTTTCTTGTTACAGAGGCTGAAAGGAAGCATGTCAGGCGACGCGCGCGATTTCAACAACATGGAGACGCGAGCTGTTATAAAGTTTTTTTTTCCTGCACGGTAATGCGCCGAAAGAAATTCACGCCATTCTGATAGAAATATTAGGGGAACATGCACCATCGTATGTCACCGTCAAAAACAGGGTGGCCCAGTTTAAATGTTGTGATTTTTCCACCTGTGATACGCCTTGTCCTGGATGACCCAAAACAGCGAACACCCCGAAGATTATTGATCAGATTCACGAGATAATCTCGGAAGACCGCCGGATTTCGGCTAAATCAATAGCTGAGTAACTGGGAATTTCACGTGAGCGGGTTGGGTCCATCATTCATGAAGATTTGGACATTTGGAAGCTCTCCGCGAATTGGGTCCCGAAATGCCTGAACCTAGATCGAAAACAACGGTGCCAGTCGTCTGAGCAACTTTTGGAATTTTTTCGACGCGATCAAGATGATTTCCTGCCGCGATCGGTGACCATGGACGAAACTTGGTTATATCGCTATGATCCGGAGACAAAGCAACAATCAATGGAAAGGCGGCGTAGCGGCTCACCCAGCCCCAAAAAATCCTAGTGCAAAAATCCGCTGGAAAATTTCTTGCCTCGGTTTTTTGGAATCACGACGGCATCCTCCTAATGATTATCTTCCAAAGGGCCAAAGTATCAACGCTGAGTGTTACTCATCTCTGCTGGTGCAATTGAAGGACATTTTGAAGGAGAAACGTCACGGGAAGTTCACCAAAGCGGTCTTGTTCTTGGACGACAATGCCCCGGCTCACCGGGCACTTGCAAACCAGAAGAAACTGACCTACCTGGGCTTCCAGTTTCTTGATCACCCATCCTATTCTTCGGATCTGGCCCCATCGGACTACCATCTGTTCCCTAGACTGAAAAAACAATTGAAAGGTCGCCATTTTTGTCCGACGCGGAAGTCATTCCTGCCGCGGAGACCTGGTTGGACGGACAACCTTCTGAATTTTTTCGAGTGGCTTTGATAAGTTAGAGCACCGGACTAAGAAGTTTATTGAGTTTCGTGCGGAGTATGTTGAATAAATCCCGAGTTTGGTCGCTATAGCTTGTTTCCTTCCTGGTCGGGATAAGGACTTATCAGCACCCCCTCATACATATGTTCGTTGTTGTTATAGTACCTGAGTCATATACTGAAAAGTTCCTTGCCCAATTTACGTCACGCGGTCCAAAATTTATCCATTGCTTTAGTGCAGTTAAAGACCAGGCGATATACTTAACAAAAAGTGGCTAACTCAGAAAGCCTTCCTTTTTTTAAGCGGGAAGATCAAATGCAGTAGGTCACTTGGAAAATATATTCGTAGATGAGGGAATAAATTAATGTGACTCTTAAAGCACTCTGCGGCGGGGGCGAGGGATGAGCATTACATTCATTTGGACCAGAATATGGGTGAGTTACAGGCTTTTCCGGACATGGTTTAAACCTTAGGATTCCATATAATACGTGAAAAGTTGTGTGATTTCAAGCTGCTTCCGCGGTGTAAATGAGATCTTCGTTCTTCTGGGATGTTACGCAACGTTGATTGGCAGTTCAATGATATTTTCTCGGGCAAACAGCCACTGTAGGTGGTTGAATGTCGAATTAGTTAGGGATGTTTAGGGGCAACGTATCGGTCCCGAAACGTCGGTAACTACATACGAATCTGTGCCGTGTGACATCGAAGAAGAAGGAAGATATCGAAACGTAGAGTTAGTTTATTGGCTGAGCGACTGTTAACTTCGCGTGATGATGCTTTTGAAGAAAAGGAAGCAATTGCCACGTTTTTTTCCTGCAAACATTTCTTAGCTCACGATTTCTGTGATGTTTCATTTCAGTGTGCTTTTGATACAGCGTCTGGCCGCGTTGCTAGTAAAGAACAGAATAAGCCTTGGCTTCGTCTTGGAGCACCCTTCAATGTCTGCTGCGAAGAGACTTCCGGTGCAATGGCTCTGACTTCGTTTGTTCCTCAAATTGAAAATCTTCTTGAGAGGATGGAGATTTGCGGACAAGGATAAGATGAAAGAGGACGTAGGTACTCAAATAAAGGCATTTTCGAGGTGACAAGAAACGTGAATAGTACCTCGAAGGTGAGTGACTGTTTTCAGCAAGACTAAGTCGTCAGAAAAATAAGTAGCGTGCTTTGTGGGGGAGAAAAAAAAACTTTTCGTAGAACTGATTTTAAATTAGTCTTCGAGCGCCATTGTGCTGATACAGTTCAGCTAATTATCTGAAATGAGTCTTTGTTAATCTTTTCCCACACCAAAACGTGGTGCCTGAAGTCCGTTTTTTTTAAATTATTTTAGTTTACATCTAGGTTTCTATGTAATTGATTTTCCTTTTCGTAACATAAGTTGAGCTTATTTCTGGGATCCTGTGTCCTCGAACTCCCTGTATTGTCTTTTACAAATACAGTGATATTTTGTCTGTTATCAATTACACTTGTATCTTGTACTGTGTTTCTTATTTGATAATTTTGTAATCAGCATTTGAAGAGAGTCTGAGTATAGAACAAAGGAAATTCCGCGTGACTTGTTTTTTTTATCATTACGTCTTTCCTTTTTATAAACCACTTTCGCAATATAAGACAAATTCAGTTTGGGTCCAATATTGTGTGGCCTTAGTAAAATTAACTTCCTTTCATGTTGAGTTCCAATGGCCCTTTTTTCGGTTTACTGCCTTTAATTAAAGTTATTGGCTTTTAAAATCAAAATAATGAAGTCCTTTAAAAACACCTCAGTATTCAAATTACGAACGGAACAATAAGTGGCCATCAAACGCAACACTTACTTATTAAAAACCTAACGCAGCTCCATGCTTTGGCTCGTTTTAAGGCATCCTAAGGCTGTAAAGATTGTTTAAATGGGAAAATTATAACTATATACTCTCAACCCTTGTTTTATGCCCCAGTTGTTTGCTTGGAAATGTGGGCCAAAATCACAAAGGCGTAAATCAAAAATGATATTTACATAAATATGTTAGGGGTTAGCGTAATAGAAAGCAGCCAGTCAAAGGGCGTCAAACGGAAATTATGATAGCGCAAATTAAGAATTGGTGTAAATTTCCAAGGGGCGTTAAAGCAAAGAGGCTTAAAACAAGGGCTGGATTTATGTACTGTTATTAAAATTGGTACCTCAGTGTTGTCGCAATTATTTTGTCCTAGCTGTATCAATTTAATTAAATCTTGAAACCAAACATGTCACTTATGATGGCTTGTCACGTTTGTTCTGGTATTGGTAGTTGTTGCACCGAGTCGATTAAAATACACTAAAATCGTTAGGCAGTTGTCACATAAACAAAGCTAGACGGAACAAAATCAGAAATTCCTAAACCCACGGACGTAAAATGCCGGGAGGTTCTGGGGTGTGGTCATGAATCTTGTTTCTGCAACTGGAGGCAGTTCTGAAAGAAAACATTAGTTTTGTCGTCATTTGACTCTTTTGTTGCTGCGTCATTTCCTAAATTCGGTCCACGTTCGAGTACAAACACGTGCATGACTGTTACGTTATTTAGTTAGTGCTAAGTACAAGTGTTACTTCACCTTCGCCCATTTAAATCAGCGCTGTAGGTGCAAGTGCAGTCTGCTCTAAAATCTAGTAAATCTGCCTTCGGCCCGCTGGGTATATCTCTCAAAGTCCGTAATTGGTTGATTTGGTAACGGAAACAATAGCGTATTTTGTGATGGGTAAGACCTGAATGTTCAGATACTGTAAAATTCATCGTTATGCTTTCAGAGGGCTAATTATCAACTGTGGACGACTTGGCCGCAATTCTATGCACAGGTTTAACGGACAGGAATTTTAGAAATAATAAATTTTCACAGAAAAAACTAAATGAAATTGTATAATTGAGAGTCAAAATAGTGCGAACTTGACAGTAAAACACTTTATTATCCAACTAATGCACAGATATATAATTCGTAGATAAAATTGAAATTATAAAATATTTAATTTTAATTGTATCTACGAATTATATATCTGTGCATTGTTTTTTATGTTTTGCTGACCGTGCAGCTCAGTATAATCTTACGAGACTCTTCTTCTTCGTCTTCTCTCAACCTGTGCACGGAACGGCCACCTACAGGTGTGAAGATACCAGATGCTGCATAATACAATTTTGACCTCCTGATGATGAGCACAGAGTGCTCGAAACATGTAGAGGCATATAATAAACGCATTATAAAACAGGATTTTGTGCATCAAGTTGGTTAATTACTAAGATCTGTGCATTAGTTAGGTAATAAAGTGTTTGAATGTCATTGATGCACGGTGCAAACATGAAGAACTAGGTAGTAGTTCATGGTCACCTGCTTTTCCTATTGCATTAACGCTTTTCAGTGCTTCAGGCTGAAGTTCAACGTTAAATGTACCGATGACGCATTCTTTTATCTAAAATTCAGTCTTCTCGCACTCCAGAACTGCACGTATCTTCAGTGCAGCTTAACTTCATCACGGATGACGAAGCGAAACATGAACATGTTGCGACAGCGAAAACCAAGGCATACTTAGGGCATTTCTCTGGCAGCTGGCATTGCTACATCACTAAGACCATGTGTAGAAACAGTATGCAGCGGAGCCTTTGCCGCTGTTGCAGTTTGCCGAGTTGGGCTCCACGCGTTTTTGTTCTGAAGAAAAAATCGGCACGGACCCTATACATCGTACCGGATCCTGGAGGCGTAGCCATTACGGTATTTTGTTCAGTGCGAACACTTCAAAATTGACTTTTCGTAGAAGATAGCATGGCTGAAGTTTGTATCTCAGCACTCGTGTAGTGTTGAAGTTACGAATGTTATGTACGATCACCCTTCGTAACTTTGTTGTCCCGACGCGCTCGGTCTGGCAGGTGATCCTCTTTCGGGAAACGGGTGTCGTTCACCGAATCACATATAGTTGTAATTATTTCTTTTTTTACTTGTTTTTATTTACTCACTTTATTCTTGATATAAAATAATGGAGCACACTATCCAGTAAAACAACTAGATCATTTCTAGGAAACTAACACAGTCACTTCTCTGTACTCCCACTTACACCACACTCGTACGCGACTGAATTCGCACTGGATTGCTAGCGTCCCTTGTCCGCTGCTAACGTTTTCTCATTTAAATCTCTCCCCTCCTGCCTATCACCAACGGTCCTGAATATACGTTGACAGATTAACTTACAAAGCATGCCATGAACCGTCCGTAACTGACGCCAGCAATCCAAAGAAACAACTACACTAAAAATGATCGGCTACCACGTATAGTGTTATATCCAGTCCATTTTTATGTGCATGGTGTTCTTAGACACAGAGGCAATTTCGCGTCTCTGTTGCAATGAACCCGGCCTGTAACTCGTCACAAGCCACATGACTTCAATGGTACCGCCGGAATTGTTTGTATTCAATCACATGGTGGCCAGAGATGCAGAGATTGGAGCCACGGCAGTTCTCTTTGTCTGGTTACCGAATTAGCCTAACGAAAGGACCGTCTAATGCAGGGCAGTGTGACGGATACTAAAATTGTCATGCTAATTTGTAGGCTTCATGAATGGCAACGTGCATGTCATGCAGACGTGTAGGGGTGAGTGGAGGTGTAACTCCTATCGTACTTGACCTCGCCACTAGATGAAGTTAATTGACAACCTCAGCCCCTGACCGCTTTACACCCCGTAACAGAGTCCCGGTGTCCACTGGTTGGGAAGACGGGTGGGCCTGATCGGCTTTGGGAAAGAGAAATGCTCGCCCGTGTGCCGGGAACTGAACCACGAATCCTCGGTTGTCCAGGCCGTAGCCTAGCCCTATACCGATTGAGCTATTCCGGCTCCTTAGCGAAAACGCTGGTTTATAGTAATTCAGAAATTAAACGTTATTTTAGTTTATCACGAAGTTGTTTTTTGAAGATGGAGATCGTCAAAATGAATAATACGGGCTTTATGTTTTTATATATTTCCTTATTCTGTTTAATTGTGCTTTTTAATTTTTATATATTTCCTGATTATTTTTAATTGTGCTTTTTATGTTTGTATATATTTCCTGATTCTTTTTAATTGTGCGTTTATGTTTTTATATATTTCCTTATTCTTTTTAATTGTGCTTTTTATGTTTTTATATATTTCCTGATACTTTTTAATTGTGTTTTTTATGTTTTATATATTTCCTGATACTTTTTAATTGTGTTTTTTTATGTTTTTTATATATTTCCTTATTATTTTTAATTGTGTTTTTAATGTTTTTATATATTTCCTTATTCCTTTTTATTGTGCTTTTATGTTTTTATATATTTCCTCATTATTTTTAATTGTGCTCTTAGTTTTTATATATTTCCTGATTCTTTTTAATTGTGTTTTTATGTTCTTATATATTTCCCCATTCTTTTTATTTTATTATATATTTCCTGATTCTTTTTAATTGTGCGTTTTATGTTTTTATATATTTCCTTATTCTTTTTAATTGTGCTTTTTATGTTTTTATATATTTCCTGATTCTTTTTAATTGTGCTTTTTAGGTTTTTATATATTTCCTGATTCTTTTTAATTCTGCTTTCTATGTATTTATATATTTCCGGATTCTTTTTAATTGAGCTTTTTATGTTTTTGTTTGTTATTTTTAATTGTGTTTTTTATGTTTGTATATATTTCCTTGTTCTTTTTGATTGTGCTTTTTATGTTTTGTATATTTCCTTACTCTTTTTATTGTGCTTTTATGTTTTTATATATTTCCTTATTCTTTTTAATTGTGCTCTTCTTTTTTATATATTTCCCGTTTCCTTTTAATTGTGTTTTTTATGTTTTTATATATTTCCTGATTTTTAAATTGTGTTTTTATGTTTTATGTATTTCCTTATTCTTTTTAGTTTTGCTTTTATGTTTTTATGTATTTTCGTATTCTTTCTAATTGTGCTTTTTGTGTTTCATTAAGGCAGCGCGTTGGTTAATTAGGTTAGCCGCCGACCTCTTACGGGAGTCCCGGGTTCGATTCCTGGCCTTTCCTTGTTTGATTTGTGGTGGAGAAAGTGATACTGGGACAGGTTTTTCCCTGAATTTCTCGGCATTCCCCTGTCAGTATCATTCAACGTCTGTTCCATATTCATTCATCTATCATCGAAGCTGCATCATATTAGCAGTTGACAAGATCTTTAAATAACGCACCTAAGTTTCGTTAATATATCATCCAATATGTCTACCCCGTTTATAAAGTTCACCAAAGAAGAAAGATGATGACTCGATTTTTGTGGTTAGAGAGTGTAAAAAGTGGTGAAATTTATGGCAGAGTGACAGTTCAATATGACGGTAACCTCTGTAGGTTAGAGAGAAGTTTACAAATTGGTGGGAAGTTTCAAAGGACGAGCTCACTGAACGGTAACACGTGTTGAGGAACAGGAGGCCTATCAGCGTATCAAAAAAATTGGAAAAACGGAATTGACGAAAAAGCATCCGAAATCGATCTGTGTCGTAGAGAGGGGCGGTGTAACAGTGGTTAAGGGCCGAACGGAAGATATTTTACTGTGTTGGAACCAGTGTTGACCGTTGCAAGAAATGTACTAGAACAATGTGATTATGTAGACAGGTAAAAATGTGTGTGACTATATGAGTATTTTGTTAGAATTTATAATATTCATTTTAGTGTTTAAATGGCGTGCGTACATAATTTCATTTCTAAAATACGTGTATTTGCTTATAGCGCATGTTTAAACAAAACCAGTATCAAAATTAACGTACATTTTAAAGAGGTAGTAAGTAAATATTCGACACATAAGTAACTTCAGTTTGCAGTTTTACATTTTCGTCCACAACATTATGTTTCACTGGCAAGGATATTCCACACACATATATACGATTTTTTTTATTTTGCCACAACAGCCTCCCAGTGGGCCAGGGCCTCTTCATTCACGAGGTTTATAGATCACACACAACGATGCACCACAGTCAGTAGGACTCCTCTGGACGAATGATCAGCTCGTCGCAGAGACCTCTACCTGACAACACACAACACTTATAACAGACAAACATCCATGCCCCCGCTGGGATTCGAACCCACAATCTCATCAGGCAAGCGGCCTCGACCTAGTATACGAAATTACGGACATGAAATGTGGATGGTTCGGAGGAGATGGGTTAGGTACAATGGATAAGTTAATACTCGTAAAAACCAAATATGTAATTAATATACGTCATCAAAACCCTTACTTATTTGTATTAAACACATCATGAAGCAATGACATTGCTTTCGATTACAGACCAATAACGACTACAGTAATTACCTGGTATTAAAATTATCACCACATATTGCAATGATAATTAGGACATTACGCGTAATGAAATGCACTACGGCCCGATCTCTCTGAAGACTTCGTCAATGAAGTTTGTAACGAAGACTGTCTGTGGTTTCGATGTATAACAGGACTACTTCTACAAAGTTACCCATTATTTTGCATGACAGCCATCAGTGCGAGTCTCGCAAACCGCACGGTCCTCGTACCTGAGTTTCGTGATTACAGCTAGTACGTAAACTGACGTATACAGGCGTCTTTACTTCTCCGATTACAGGAAGCCCACTGCTATGCGCACACACCTTTACACATTCACCGGACCTGTTACACCAAACTAGGCTCGCTAAAGGTGCCCACGTATGAAGCTGAAGACTTTGTGGAATTGATTCTGCTATACACGTATAGTCTTTTGATATATATGTATATTTGAACAGCAACAAATTTTTTTAATTTCGGAAACTATAGAAGTAATAGCAACAGCATATATAGGATATTGAAATAAGTTACGTCTCAGATGTTCATATAATTTTATAGCAACATCTGTCTAATGTTGAAGGGCTAGTAAGTTTGAAGCATCTCCCCTTAAAGTGCCAGTAACGGCGAAACACGGCGCACGGCGTTGCATTAGGCTGCAAAGGATTAATGGCTGATATCGTTTCGATTTGCAGGCCCGTGCAATATGACAATTCTTACGCGCTATTTGCAACGACCTCAGAAAATTAGCGCGTAATTGGAATGTAACTGTTGGTTTGCTGGTACGTACGTCTGGTTACGATTGGATCGTGACTAAATTTGAGATGGAAACCACCGTCCTCACGTGTTTTGTGTGTTGGTTACCTTTAGTCCAATATAAACTTTACTTCATGCGAAACTCATCGATAATTTATCAGTGTTTTTCAGTAATATTTATCTGTACGGAAACCAGTACTTAACTTATAATGCATATTTCATTGCGAACTGCGGCAGTATTGTAAAATTTATTCTCGTAAATATTTAAATAAGATCGCCTATAACTACGCAATGAAACATCTTTAGTGTGGTTAGCTTTAAACCATCAGATATGTGTCTGCAATGACAAAAATACCATAGCCAATGAGGTGTGCAAGGCAGCTAGGGTTATATATGGAAATAACTTGAGCAAAAAAAGAGTAGCGCAGATCTGCACTGTTGTTTGTACTGAAATCCAGACGAATATAAAGAACACACTTGAACATAACCTGCAGAGATGATGAACGTTAGATAAAGCGGTGTATATAAACTCAGCGCGGTCTAAGGCGTACGTCTGCGGCCACTCGCCTGCTGAGACCGTGGGTTCGAATTCCGCCACGGCCATACATATCTGTTATGAGTGTTGTGTGTTGTCGGGTAGAAGTCTCCGTGACGAGCTGATCACTCGTCCAGAGGAGTCCTACCGACTGTGTGTTTGTGATTTACAAATCTCTATAAAGAGGAGGCCGTGGCCCGCGTTGGACCGCAGGACCAAAAGCAAAGAAAGAAGAAGAAAAAATTGTCCAAAAAGTTAAGACAGAAGTATGCTACAGCAACTCCGTTAGACGTTTCGTGCCTCGCTGTATAAAGCGTAGTATATTAGTTGTTATGGTAACGGTGGGGTTAAAATTTGTGTGTGTGGAACTGTAGCCTTGATTCGCCCCAATTTTCATCCCCCACATGACAGGTTAATGAATGTGGAGTATCGGTGGAATGATAATTGACACAGCAAAACCGAAGTACGCCGAGAGAAACCTGTCCCAGTGCCAATCTGTCTACCACAAATCCCGCTTGGACGGAAGTGGGACTGAAGCCGGGCTTCCGCGGTGTGAGACCGACGGGTTACTGTCCTGAGCCATGGGACGGCCGGCCTTTAAAGCGACACAGCACAATACCACTAAACATTATTACCGAACAATGAGATGGACGTTGACGAAATGACGTCAGAACGTGCTGCCTGTCTTGGGGCATTGTGCGTTAAAATTAGCGCGACAATACACGACACGACGCCAAGCATGGGCTCGCGTGGACGTTAATTTGCGAGGAAAAAAGACGTAGAAAAAATGATCATGCGCAGTTTGTCCCGGTTATGTGGCACGTACAAAATTTTACTTTAGTGTGAGTTCTAAAACAGCGACTCTTATAAAACCGTATGCTTCGTCTAAATTTAGGTTAGTAGAGAAATATAAAAATATAATTTTGCTTGTTTGATATGGATATATTTGCTATATTAATGTAAGAACACAGTTTGGGGGTTATTGAGCACGTGATAATGCTGAGGAGTTGTTTGGACCAACGAGAGAGAGTAGTACCAGTATGGCAGAAGATTGTCTAATAGATCAGTGTTTCTCAACCGCCGGGCCGCGGCACGGTACCGGGCCCTGGCATCAATTATCCGGGGCCGCAAGAGGTTCTCCTGGAATTTGTCATTTTAGTTTTCTAAGCAATTTTCATGAATAAATGTTTTATAGTGGAAATATGAGGAGAAAAATATTCGTGAATGTGTCGAAAAACTCAGACCTAGATGTTGGCCTGAGGAAACTACAATATGCTACAAGATTTCATTAGTCTAGTGATGGATGACTAATTTAAATATAATTTTATATTTGTCGACATGTAACACCGTATACACGTGTATTAATACTCTTTGTGATTAAGCCACAATTAATTATTGATACTTATGTTAGTTTAGTGTATGAACTTTAAAAAATGGAAAGGTATTTACGTGTAAATTTGTTGGGACCTGGCCCTCGTCTTATGAAAAAAGAATTTACCGGGCCGCGGTCTCACAAAGATTGAGAAGCACTGTAATAGATGGTTCATAGTGCGGGCAATTTATAGAATTTTATTGTAGTGATTAAATACAGAAGCTTGAAGTACCGCAAGGCATGTCACTTGTTGGAGAAATTGGAAATGGATACAAATGTTTTTCAAAATGAATTAAAGGATACCACTTGGAATATCTAAACATACATATAAGGATAACACTGTGATTGTAGGACTAGGATGAGGGGTGGAGACTGAATTTATCTGAATCGATATTGGGGCCAAAAAAGTTAATAAGTGCATTTCTAGAGTTGTGATGGGGGTTGCACATTGTATTGTGCAAGTTATGAATGAATGAACGTATGAATTGATGGTCTGTATGTGAGCAGATTAAGTGAACGTATCACGGGGTTATTTGTCGTAACTAGGGTACATATTGCTATGTAGCTAATGCGGTTGATTTGACTCAGCATGCGTGTAGTGCTGGTTTAGACACATTACATTCTTTATTACGCATGTGCCTTAAATGGGGTGTGCCAATAACGGTGTACCACGAATCAGAGCAAGCACTGGTCGTCCAGCGGTCTCTTTGTTCGCTTTCATGTACGGTAACAACAGTAAATGTTCGCGGATGCACTTCTCTGAATGAGTGATGCAAAACATTGTGATTGCAAGCATAACTCTTATTTAACGATACGGTGTATTTGTTCTATTTGCATGGCTTGTTTAGGATCATTAGTACGTAATGTATAGGAAAGGCTGCGAAAGGAAGATGTAGTGGCCTGTTCTAATATAGCAATATTCCCTAAATTTTGTGGGGAGTTTGAGGAAAATCAAGTAACGTCAGTCAGAATAAACGTAATCTCTAGACCTAAATTTAAACTCCACACCTACAAAATATGATAGAGCGAACGAGAATTGAACGTTATGTTATTTTTAACGTAATAATAATAATAATAATAATAAGCAGCGCATGTGGAATGTGATACCAGTAATAATAGGGGTGACTGGGACTATTTCAAAGTCATTCAGAAAATACATGAGCAACATACCAGGAAAACATGAAGTCAAGGAACTACAGAAAACAGCCATATTGGGCACTGCACACATACTTCGCAAAGTACTAATGTACAGGTACAAGTTCAATAGATTCAACACTGAAACTAACGATGCAAGCACCATGAATAGTAACAATAGAATAGCTGCAACACTGTATTCCCTAGGGACATAGTTTGTCTCAGGAATATAAGTATAAATACCCTGCATAAAGGAGATGGTGATGATGATAATGACAATAATAATATAATGAAAAAATATAAATATAATAATTTTCATATTAGGATACCATTGCGCTACTTGTAATAATAAATGTTAATTTACACTATCAGCACAAATTTAATTAATGTTGACATTAATTGGTCATGTTTCGTCAATATTAGGGTCATCGTCAGGACGACCGTTGGTTTGAAAATGAATAAAAAAATATTTAAATGCAAATTTTAATATGCGTACATTTTTATACTAATGGTAGGCGTGAGGATGACCGTGAAATTGTCGAAACATGTTGCCGTAGTAGAATTTGATGAATTAATATCAACATTAATTAATGTTTTGTTGTCATTGTGGAGTAGAGTTTAATTATGATGATGATGATGATGATGATAATAATAATAATAATAATAATGTTTCAGTTCAGTTCTTGTTTATTAGCATTCTGAGTCAACAGCCAAAAGACCAATAACAGATGAGGCGTAATGTACAGACAGTAATAATAAAGGGTAATAAAGAGTACACATATGAAATAAACACAAACAAAACAAACAAAAGAACAATAAATATTTCATTAGGACACCTTACGATATTAAACCCAAAATAACATCAACTTTTCCTAATTGTGACACTACGCCTACTGAACAAATCTACATCACTACTCACTGAAATTACAGCAGTGGCACAGCTAGCAAGGGGACAGTTTTGAAGGTTGGACTAACGTGAAACAAAGGGAAGTCTCGGAGATTCCAAGAGGGACCTCGAAGAACGAGAACAACAAGAACAATAGTAATAATAATAATAATATAAAGTTTGTGGTGTGAAACATACTATTTATTGCGCTATGATACAACGCGCTGTTTCAGAACGCAACTATCGCCCAATAGCAGGACTGATTGTACGAGGCATATGAACAGACATCACTCTGTTTGTGCAGCATGTGATACGACACAACTGTTTTATCAGACGAACAAAGGACTGATATCAGTGTGAATACACGCGATTCTTCACAATACTCGCGGAGGCCGTTCAGTTGAGAGTCACACTTCGTCACGCTCGCATGTAAGTAGAAAGTTCAAGACATATCTGTACGTTTTCATGCAAGATTTGTGAACATATTAGGTGAAGGAAACGTAGGAGAAAAAACGTATTTTACGTGGAAAATGAACGTGTCTATTGTATGTTCTGTCAGTATGAAATTTCGTTTCCATA
>Ga0123357_10006633_pt1 | contig 14173 bp, 9 predicted proteins | sample TergutEmb28metaG_FD_89873 | JGI IMG/M metagenome (GOLD analysis project Ga0123357, IMG submission 89873) | Embiratermes neotenicus P4 segment gut microbial communities from Petit-Saut dam, French Guiana - Emb289 P4 | ecosystem: Host-associated > Arthropoda: Insects > Digestive system > Gut ... | reverse complement strand
TGGTGGTGGTGGTGGTGGTGGTGGTGGTTGTGGTGGTGTTGGTGGTGGTGGTGGTGGTGGTGGTGGTGGTAGTAGTAGTAGTTGTAGTAGTAGTAGCAATAGTAGTAGCAGTAGTAGTAGAGTTGGTAACGGGTTTATACGGGCATCAGCTGCTCAGGCTGTTCGCGCCTCTACACAGGCAAGTGGTTCCCACGTTTTAATGTACAAGGGTCCCTTCTTGATTTTAAAAATAAATCCAGGCAGACCGAACGTTAATTTAATTTGGGTCTTATCAATGAAGAAAATACGTGACAAAAACAGTAATGAACGCAGTAACCACTGTAAATTAATTCATAATTTACTCTTCGCACAAATAAATAACACACAAAACAGAATAAACCAAGTTCTGAAAAGAGGAAGGCTTGTTGAGAAAATATGTAAATTCACTGAATCCATGGAATACACTCCCACCTTGAGACTCCGTCGACACGTTGGAAATAATTGGTTTATGCCACAAGATAGGTGGTCTATGTTGATAACATTGAAGGACGCAGGTCCCACTTAATAAAACTATTATACGCTAAATATATTCAGAGTATATTAGCAACGAAAAGCTACGTAATACATTTTAAATCAGGCATCGTAGGTCGTTTTTAAAGGGCGGCATATATATATATATATGTATATATATATATATATTCCGTATTTGGAAAGTCTGGAGTTAAAATCTCAGCCTGTAGACCGGTATGATTTCCCAGTTTTTCGTGCTTCCTCCAGTCACTCCAGAAAAATCCCGTGAAGTTCCTCAGATGGCGGCCATAATTTCTTCCATTCTATTTCGAATTTCTGTGTCAAAACTAACCCTATTTGATGCTATATAGTTTTCAGTAGCTACTGACAGCGTTTTTAAATAAACTACAAGTAAATGAAGGTAAAGTTGTCCTTGTACACGCCAAAAATGCATATATGGTGAGTACAAGTACATCTACTCCCAATTTTAACGTCACTACATAACAGTGAGTGGCAAGCCTCACACTCGGGCCTATTAGCCCCATAAGAAAGCGCCCCGGATTCTAGTGAGTGAAAATCAGAGCCCTTCTTTGCGTTTTTGAGAAAATAAAATCTCCTTGCCCTTGCCTGGATTCGAAACCCGTATCGTCCGGCATGAATCCTAGTCGAATAACTTGTACAAAAACAAATTTATTACAAAGGCCCTCAAAAGAGACCAATTCATCCAGGAATCCGGGTAGCTCAGACAGTTCAGTGACTAAATTACGAGATGGTGAACTGATAAATCGATTTCAGGAAGGAGCATGGGATTTTGTGTTGCCTTCAAGACGTGCAACCCGGTTACGGAACCCACCCAGCCTCCTATTCAATGGGTAGTGCTCACTGTTTTCAGCGTTAAAGCGGGCGGCGCGTGGAGCTAACCATTCACTTCCAACTACAGCCGCGAGAGCAAGGCGTGGGGCTATGAGAGTTATCACCGTTTCCTCATATGCCTTCATGAAATGTTGCTTAATTTTTAAGTACAAAAATAATAACACAATGGACGTTTTCTTTCCAGACAGTAAGAACGCATGTCCACCTCTACGCACAGTATTTTGGAACTAAGCGAATACAAACAGAAGAAAACCTAAAATTTCACATCGCAAACTACAGTTTTTCTAATATCTGTGTCAAATAATACTTATGTTAGCTAGGCGAAGAAAGCACTAATGTTCCGACCAAGTAATATCACGCTTGAAGAAGAGAGGTCCCCGAGGTGACCATGACGGCTGTCGTTCCTGGAGACTTTTCCAATTCCATCCAGAACCACTTTCTCTCTTTTTCATTGAATTACTTCCCTTTCTGTTTTGACCTTTCTTATTGTTCTACTTCTGTGTTAATTGTTTTCTTTTTGTGTCGCCGTCGACTTGTACAGATGAGGAATGAAATGAACCTTCTGCTTCCCCTTTCTCGTTCCTACACTCTCTCTCTCTTTTACTGTGCCATTCCCTATCCTTCGTTTTGCACATTTACAACCTCCGGTCACGATGTCAAAAGTGTTCTCTCCCTTTCCGGAGACGTCAGAGGAATGAACGGAAGTAGAAATACTCAGTCTATCTCAAACACACACAACGCTGAGTTTAAAGGAACGGAACAATTTTTTGTACTACCGTGGAGATAATTGGCATTTCTGAGAAAAACAGCAAGTTTTCTCATACTCGCTTACACTCTGAAGAATGCTTTGGCCGGAATATACGGTCTTTGACTAGTGTCTATTTCATTTGTACAAGAACACTAACTTTCCACTCTACTCTTTTAGTGTTTTTTTAAATTTGCTAACATTGTAGGTGCTCTGCACAAAACAAAAATAAAACCTCAAATGGGCATCACGTCTATGCTTCTCTAATCGAGTATCATCACCCTGGTAGGTTGTTTAAATTCCCGCATTGTATATTTTTACTGACTTACGGGAAATTTCCGACTACAGCCATATTCATTCATATTGAAGCACAATATACGTAAAACGATGCGTGAATATTTCTATGCTTCCCACAAAATTTTCCACAAATCTCGCTGAAACCAGATATGACACACTTAAAATTGCCACGTCATTCCCGTTTTCAAGTAGGTTGATTCAGAGTAAAGCCAAGTATACATAAGGCTGCAGATTGCCTTCTGTATGTACTAAATAAAGCTTCGCAGGAAGTTTTTTTTTTTTTTTTAATTTCGAGAGGAGACACTTTCAATAACCTTTGTCGGATAATTCCCACTTTATGCTACATTCATTAATAATAAAGCATGGTTTGCACAAGGAAATAAATGGATGAGTCCATAATATCCCATAAACCTTTCACAAAAGTAGAGCACTGGTAATTTGCACGTTGCGTACACTTCCAGGCTTGTTTCTATGACTGCGTCTTCCTACTCATTTTAAGCTAAGACCCGTGCAAGAAATTATAGGATAGAAAAGGCTTGTACTATTTCGGATATTCACGCCAGCACACCCGAGTTTATATGGGAAAATATTCTTAAGTAGCATGAAGAAATCATAATACCGATTTTGTTGCCACATTTAGGGTAGCTCGACGCACACACACAATTTTTCTTTATATAGGCAAGTTTGAAAAATTCAATTCAAAAGTGTCGAAACCAGTGGCGCTGGCTGCACCTGCTATAACTTTTAATAATTCTGCATTTTAGCCATAGAGTGTACTTTACATGTTTTACAAGATTCTCAGAAAGAACAGCGATTTCTTCTCTATGCAGCAATGACTTGTCTATGACGGATACTCAGGGTGTTTGCGTGAAATACAAACTGAATTTTATATATTACTTAGATAAATGTCAATTTTCAAGAGGCAGTTAGTCACCGAACTCTTTCAGCTCAGACCCAGGTTTCGTTCCCGGATGTACAATCTGTAGCGGACAAAATGGCAATGGACAGGATTTTCTCCGAAAATTTCGGATTTACCCTGCAGTATTATTGAACCAATACTCCATACTCCTCTTCATCTATAAGCCGTTTTTACCGCATATTAAAAAAAAGGAACTGATCGTTCGGAAATTGAGTACTGTGTAGAAAAGCACTTTCACTTTTCCATCTTTCAAAGGGTTACAACAACTCTAATGCTTGTAAGTACGAGAAATTACGACTTTTAATTACAACTTTCTATAATCCCCTACAATTTGAGGTTAACCTATGTTATCTGCTTTTGATGCAAGTAATATTGGTGAGAGATCTGTGTTTGTCAATTGGGCGCAGCAAGTCAGGACTCCTTTTATCCGTATAGGTGGTAGTTTTCGAAGTTTCTAATAAATATACTGCCAGAATCTTACAATAACAAGACAAATTCAATCCCGACGCTCAGTAATTTTAAGCTATCCATTGTGGGAAATCAATATGCGAATGTACTGGTTTCGCGGAATAGTGTTTCGTTTACATTTGCTGTTTGATTCATTAAAATAAAAGCATTTCCTCTCTTCGAAACGTAGGGGAAAAATCACCCAAAGACAAAGCGTCACATCCCAGAAGGCCTGATTTCTAATATCCATTTCTCCCCATAATATTTCATAACACACTATAATTTCCCTTGCCACCTGAAAATATCTTCGTAATTAATCAAATTTAACTGCACGTTTTACTTAATTTTAGAGTGAATGAAGCAAATTTCACCTCCACGTAAGATAATATTTTCAAATGTGCTGTGAAACGTATTTTTATTAAATAAGCTTAAAAAGTAAAATATTGCCTCACTCATTTGGAAACTGCTAATTCGCTGTCAGACTTTTTATCGGAACACGTATATACAGGCGTTGGCAGTAGCTGTACCAGCTCTTCTTTACTGCCAAGATAATGTTACGCTGCTAAAATTCCTCTAACTATTAAAAGATATATTCTTATTAACATCGAGACATATTCTTTGATGAGATTGAATATCACTGCGAAATTCCGGACGTCTCTATGCAAACAGTTACTTAATAGTAATAAATAACATTTTATCTTCATTCTACGTATTTTTATTCCTAAGAAATTCTCAGACACTGCTGCGTCATACCCAAGGTTTGTGTTTAATTTTATGTCAGAATTGCCTTGTACGTCCGATAAGAAGGGTCCTATCTCCAGAAATTCTCATTTCCAGTCCACATCCGCCAAGCTGGCGTTAGCAAACTCTTGTGGTGTTGCGCCAGTTCCACCCTAATTTGTAAACGTCAATCCACTTAAACGCGGTGAAGCTACGCACAGTGGCTGCGTCCCGTCTTGCAGAGTGGTGTCTGCAGTTAGCTTCTTCCCCCACCTTTAATAAACTTCCATCACAGTCTTGCAACAGTTACGACTCCTTGTTTCTGTTTTCACAGCCCCAGTCACAACGCAACTTAAATGTCGAAGACAGTTATTCTTCTAAAGATAACAAATTTGCATTCACAATAATTTATTGATGGTTTTAAAATTTATGAAAAGGCGTTCCTTCCAGCTGATTGTATGACTTCCCAAGTTACACCTTCAACCTACCAGCAGCCGAGGCACGTCTACGAGCAAGAGGAGAAAGTGAAGAGAAACGTCAATGTAGTGGGCGTAACTGTCAGTATGTGGGCAGTGCTATTTGATTATATAAATTAATCTACATTGGTAGGGCTTCAAGAAAATTGACTTACTTCACTTCTCTGCTTGTCATTCAAGCAAAAGAACCCGTCCACTTGTATAACTTCGCCATATGAACAGAAGAATACGGATTCTACTTTGAAGAAATGACTTTTGGGACAACATGTAGGATGACAGTGATTAAAATACTGGAAGCAGTTGAGAAGGAAGCGGTTGTTGCATAAAAGAATGGGGAAACAGGGAATAATGAAGATTTATCAGGATATTGAATTTTCGGCGGGAATTAAAAAAATCCTGTTTGCCTATGTCCATGGTTGGTTTTGCCAACATACGTGTAGAATCTCTTTGACAATATGGCAGAAATATCACAATTAATTATTTCCTTTCGCCTTCTATTTCGACAATATAGGTATTATTGTTCTACAATATATCTAACAACAAAATTTCATGCATGGAATCTTAGTACATATTTCTTATGTTTTATTTATTGCATATAAAGTATATAACACATTGTGAGTTTATGGACTTTATCAAGTAAGAATCCATCCGTACCTTACTTGCAGATACAATGTCAGTACTTATGCTCTAAACCAATCACCACTCTGACACTGGTGGAAGGAAACCACATTAAATCGCGCTATAGGATCCCTGATATCAGCGACCTTGGCGCTGTACTCCGACAGGTGTATCAATGTTTTAAGCGTAGAATTATCCAGTCTGTGTTTTGCATGAGTTGTTCCACATAAAAATTATTGCATTAATACAGTTACTGCTTTTAAAATTTTTCGAATTTGCTATCTCTCGTTCCTCTAGAACATCTGGGGTTATTTTTCATAAACATGCTATCTCCATTGCCTTCACATGACGACGACGACGACGACGACCACCACCACCACCACTGCTACTGCCGCTGCCGCCACCGCTGCTACTGCTACTTAATAGTTACTGTGTCCAAATTCTTTGCAAATATTATTTATGGGTATTTATACGCTACATCATATTTTCCTGACCAGTTATCATCCTCTTTATTTCGTAACTTTGTTTCGTCTGTTATTCGACAATGATATTTCATGAAAAACTCCACATCAGGAATGCATGTTGACCTACTTGTATCAAAACCCTATGGTCAAACAGAACACGATACTGAAGTAGGCCCAGTTCAATGCTGTATTGGGTAGTCTCACACGAAGGGTCACTCGGAGAAGTGCGAAGCCAATTAAAATCACCCTGCCAGTATCAGTTACTTTTAAATTTTATTTCCAAATTCTTGTAGTGTAACGCGGTCCATCCATGTACACGTATCAGTTAGGGCGTTGAGAGCGGTTTGGAAGGGAAAGCCTAACGAATATTCAAGTTCAAGATGCACCTTGCTGACAAAGTCTCCGTTGTTTTTTGCTTAATCTGTAAGCTTGATAGGCAATATTCATTACGCATTTTAATTCTTTAATTTTTTAAGTAGAATGCATTTATCTGACTGGAAATACAAAGACCGAGTGGTACACAGTAACAGTGCAAGCGTCGATCAAGCTAAAATATTTAACACTCTTCGCAAATGATCCTACTTTTATTTATATATAATATCAAGGAAATTCTAGACTTCATGCATCGTAAAATTGTTATTAGATAAGCTGAAGAGTTTACCCATTAATACACTACGTTTTTTAAAATGAGTGGCAAAGAATCTAGTTAGCAACTACGATTATGTTGACAATGTTCAAAATATTAATTATTCGAAAGCAAGGACCGATACCTAGATTAGGACAAAACTCTTGTACTACATATAATACCCACGGTACTTCTCAAAATAAAACCAAAATACTCTTTGATGGTCAATTCGCACAACCATTAAAATCAAAGTGCAGACAGAGGTATATGTTAAATAATTCAGGTAATTCTCAGGACTTATTAAATACTCACTATAAACGTTTATCTAAGCATAGGCTTAATAGTAAGTTCTTTTTACATACTGAAAGAACTGTCGGTCTTAATCATAAGTATTTATGGAATAACCTGCTGTTAACGCTATTATAACACATATGTAAAACCACATGCAGTTCCTGATGCTGGCCACGCACAGACCGAAATATGTCGAAAATAACAATGTCAACAAATAAAGAAACATCTAATAAAACCCTCTAGTGCAGGGATTTTCAAATATTTGGCTGGTTTACCACTGTATGAAATTTTACAATTCCAGTGTACTTCGAACAATTTTTGTATTTAAATAAAAAAGCTGAAATTCACAGCGGGTATGAGCCGTATAATGTCACCAACAGTGCTGTGTATGGGCAAACAAATGTGGCCGTTTTGTTAATGTTTTTAATTTTAATTGTAGAAGTTTTCGCATAGTAGTGAAAAGAGCTTATTAGCGTCGTTAATTCAATCATGAAAACATCTTCAAAATAGTACAATAAAATTCATTTCCATGCCAATAATTTTATCCTTCTGTCTCTCCGTTCGACTGTTCACACTCATCAGGGAAGCCCCTACTAGAAGATTTCAGTGAAAATTTTTATATTGACTTTTATGAAAATCTGTCAAGACAATTCAAATTAGGTTAAAATCAGACAAAAATATCGGACACTACACATGAAGACCTAAGAATGTTTTATTGTTGCCGGCGATATAAATTAGCGATAAAAGCATTTTTGTACAATATTTTTATATTGCTGACAGTGACATGTAGCTTAAATATACACTCTGAAGACAACGGTGCGTGGCCATTGCAACCGTAGTTACGCAGACGCGTCACGATTTTATGTTATATGTACATAGCCTAATTTGTATATTTTTAAGTTTTTAAGAAAGCCCCATACCAGTAAACAGTGGTTGGTGTACCGGTAGTTGTAGACGTAGCATCGTTTCAAAAATCACCTTCTAGAATACAAACATAGTATTTTATTAATTACCACTTTAAGCTTGTGAACGGAAAATATGAAATTTTAACGTCATTATTTCTACGTATATTTAAATAATTTATAATTGTGTTGGCTATCATAACCGTTAATATGTTAAAACTTCAAATTACGAGACAAAACAAAGAGGGCCAGCAAGCCAGAAATGTTACATTATGCGCATATTTTATTGGTCTTAACGGGGAAATTTCAAAATTATATCAGTCTCTAAATCTTTAACAATATTTTATTAGATTTAAAAAATATATTTTTCTCAACACAACATTAGCAACTAGAATAACACGTTTTCACAAACTGAAGCACAATTCAAGATTCATTATGCAAGCAGATTATCTTCAGGAATGTGGATAAATGAACAGAAATTCCAGAAATCTCCCTGAAGGAATATCGGAAAAATGGTAGAAATTCCTAAGTCCACGAAAGTATATCAAAGTTTCATGAAACACATTCTGCTGGTTATCCCGTCGTTGCGATCTAGAAAGATGGATTTTTCTTCAGTGGGTAGACTAATTCCTGGCATAACTGAAGATCGGCCCCCTCTTACAGTTTTCCGTCTTGCTTGACTAAAGCTAGACTAGTTATTAGACCGTCAGTTGACCTGAAGCCAGAGTCGCTCCCGACGTTAACACTTCACATAGGTTACATTTTGAGCGCAATAAAACAATCTGCATTTCAGGGCTATTTGAGGCGAATGTTGTTAACATAATACTGCATCAAATTTTGATTTTCATCTACACATGTTTAACGATGATGATCATGTTTTTAATTTGCGAATTTCTGTCTTGGGTCTGGGGAATATGACTGTTGCTAGATGGTAGGGTAAGGTACCATAACTGAAAGGTAGGTATGTATTAGTTGCGAAATGCTCCATAATCAACCTTGAGAAGGGCATTAAAACTACAAATTCCATGAAACAGAGACCTAGAATTTTTTGCATGCTATGAAATCGACATGTTTAGGGTCACGTACACAATTTGACACGCGACCAAACACACTACTACAGTGGTTGCTATACGCAGCACTTCCTTTAATACGAGCATTAAAGTGCTATATTCTATGTATGATTTGTAGGTTATTTTACATTTTTTTTGTTCGTATTTCTTGAGTTCTTAGAACAAGAAAGACGTTTGCATTAAAAACAGATCGGATGTTCGTGTTTCCATTATTCGTGACCGATTTATCGATTAAAATTTTTATGAAAATGGACACTCTACTGTACTGGTATTTTCCCAACAGACTGCATACGTGTGTTCGTATGCTTTCATAAGAAGCAGCGATTACTTATATAAGTAGCATTAACCAGCTACTATTTGTAATGGAGACGGTATTTTCACTGTGAAGTAGGATTAAATTTTTCAGTATTATTTGTATGCATTTCAGGCTTCAAGATTTAAACATATCTTATTTTACAGTGCACACCATTTCGTACAAAATGTTGCTTAGTACATTGCACTTCCCAGTAGCTGCGCGGTCTAAGGCGTAGGTCTGCGGCCGCTCGTCTGCTGAGATCGTGGGTTCGAATCCCACCGGGGTCATGAACGTCTGTTGCGAGTGTTGTGTGTTGTCAGGTAGAGGTCTCAGCGACGAGCTGATCACTCATCTAGAGGAGTCCTACCGACTGCGATGCGTCGTTGTGTGTGATCCAAAAAAACCTCAAGAATGAGGAGGCCATGGCCCGCGTTGGGCCGCAGCGCCACATGATTGAGGAGTACATTACACTAAAATCTTGTAGAGTATTTCAAAAGAAGCCACAGGTCAAATATTGTGCGTTTGTGGAACGAGAACACGGCATGTTCCTGATCCATGTGTCCACATCAATAAGAAGTCAATAATGAACACAAAATCTAATTATTTTCCCACGGTAAATATCTACTGTATCAGTTTCGTAGGACTCTCAGGATAAACAGCGATTATTTCAGTAGAGTGGAGGAAGTTCGCACAACGGTTTGGAAAGGTAACATTTTGGAAGACTTAATCCTAAATTGGAGGAAAATATTAAAACTGGTTTCACATAAATAAAATGCTGGACTGGATTCATCTGGCTCGAAAGAATAACTAAGGGCGGGCTGTTGAACGCACGGTGATGAAATTTCCTTTTCTATAAACTGAGGTTAATTTCCCGGCTAGTTGCATAATTATTGGATTCTAATGAGGTACTTTGCTCCATGGAGTTATTAAATTCCAGATTGCTTAGTGATACTTCTGAGATGCGTAAGAATTTTTCACATTTTCCATTCCACGCATTAGAGTTCAATTACTATAGTTTAAACCGAAGGTAGCACACAATTACATTACATTTACAATAATATTATAAAACCCACTAACATCTACATGTTTAGAGCCTTACTGTCCTATCATAAGGGAGTAAAATACTTTTATAGTGCCTTCCTGGGCGAGGGTTTGGTCTTAAACCAGGTCCCTACCCAAAGAGGCTCCACAGGTAGTGTAACTTCGCAGGCCCACGCTAGCGTCGTCTTTGCCTTAACAACTGCAATAGTGCTGCCACCATTCAGTTTTGAGTTTTCTGAACAGAACACTGGAAAATGCTTCGTATAAAATTATGGTTAATATTTCCAAAAAGAAATGACTATCGGCAGTGTTTATATTGCATTAAAATCCCTTTACGCCACATTGCCATTAAGGAAGTTATTATACGGGTATCACATCCCTACTGCTGCCTCAGTTCTAACTGTACTGTAAAAATGGTATAATATGATTTGCTAAAGGCTACATCACTACAAAGTGTTACGCTATAAAAAAGTACATAATTTACAATTGATTTACAGTTTTACAAAGTGTACATATACGCTAAAATTAGTCGAGTCAAAATAAAATTGTGTTTCTTTGACTCTCACTATGATCCGATGCAGCGCCGAAGCTTTAGAATTTGGACGTTATTAAAATAACCAAATAATATTAACCAAAGTTGCTCAGTCTGGACGTGCAGGTAATCAAATAAGGCGTAAAGTTCTAATCACATTCAGCACGACTTACCTTGTACAAAATAAAATCAGGAAATTTTCAAACACTTCATAATAATTATTTCCTTCTTACCCTTATCCAAAACGACTGCTGAGCCGATGTCCACATACATGCCAAAACTTAAGTTGTGAGAATGATTTCTATTTGCCTAGCCAAGGGCAACTCCCCAACACAGAACAATTTTGAATGAAGTTCCACGCCTACTAATCTTAGTTCCAGCCAAGATAATAATGAACAAGGTAATGAAGACTCGAAATGACACATCACATTTACCGCTTATCCGCTATGACAAGCTGTCTAGTGTGGTTCAGGAAGCAGTGTTGTATCCGCGAGCCAACGTGCAACCGGAAGAACACTCCGAAGCCGAGACTTTAGCACATTAGTACCTACCTTAATCACGCAATATAAATTTATTTTCTACACCACACAGACAAACTCAGCTGACTACTTAAAGACTGCTGCACGCACTGCAAGGAATCTTACACATACATGCAGCCAATGCAGTTACAACGCAGCTACTGAGTTGCAACGGTACCCGCGCGACCAGGCAGACGCACGTGTGCAATACAGCCAGCTTTTCTTGCAAATAAAGGACGTGAGTTCAGGGTAAAGACTGTAAAAGCCCCTTTTGATTTGCATAGATACGGACTGTTACATACTGTTTACCTGGTTTTTAGGCTATAAGGTTTGTTTATGTGCTGATTTTTTAGTATTTTGTGATTGTGTGTCGTTGATAGAGCACAGGTACATGAGACAATACCGTACACACTAACCCACAAATCCCGCCATGCTGTTTCGTCACTATGGGCCTAGGGGGCCAATAGCTGGAAACAGTTTATATTCTTAACCAGAATTAAACTTACGTGGCCTACTCAGAATGCAATTTTTCTACCACATTTTACACGTACATGAGACGCATTTTGGATAGAAATTTGCACCCTGATTTTGTTTCACGAGTTACTGATATTTGGCATTGTTTTATTTTTGTTTTGTACAATATATGTTTTTTTTACCTTGTGTGCCTGCCACATTCATTACAAATGTTTACTTTAGTACGCCTTGAAAAAGACCTGTCCGAAATCTTTGAACAACTTCAAAGCTTTCGGTCCGAATTTTTATTTGAGGAGCGGCAGATGTAATGAATGTGAAAATTGGAAAATTTTATTTGGACTTTGGGTCATTGATGTTCCACGCTATGTTAGCTACCGTACGTTACAGGTGAGGTGGCTTTCTGTCCAACAGTTCGATACGCTGTATAGAATGCCAGAACACACATTTTTCAAACCTTTTCTCTATAACCCAGCGGTAGTAGGTAATTGTCATCATTCTCACAATTACGTTTTGGCATATAAGTTCTTATCGACTCAGAGCTCGTTTTTGGACAAGAAGAAGAAGAAAAGAAGAAGAAGGAAATAATTATTATAAATTGTTTGAAAATTTACTGGTTTTATTTTGTACAAAGTAAGTCGTGCTGATTGTGATTAGAACTTCACACCTTATTTGGTTTCCTCCACGTCGTGACTGAGCAATTTTGGCTAATGTTATTTGGTTACTTTATTAACGTCTAAATTTTGAACTCCGGCACTGCATCGGGTTATAGCGAAGGTTAAGGAAAGGCAATAATTTTAATTTTGAATCGACTAATTTTAGAGTTTACGTAAATTTTGTAAAACTGTAAATTAAATGTAAATTATGTACTTTATTTGTACAGCGTAACACTGTAGCAATATAGCCTCTAATAAATCATACTATACCATTTTTACAGTATAGTTAGAGCTGAGTAAGCGTTAGGAACGTGATATCCTTATAACAATGTCTTTGAGTTCCAGACTGGCTACGCGGCGTAAGGGAATGTTAATGTTGTATAAACACTGCCAATAGGATTTTTTGGGGTTATTAATGATAATTTTGTACGAAGCGTTTGTCAGTGCTCTGCTTATTAAGCTCAAAACTGAATGGGGGCCCAACTGTCGCAATTGCTGAGGCTAAGACAACGCTAGCGCTAGTTTGTGAAGTTACTTTAACAGTGGAGTCTTTTCGGGCAGTGACCTGGTTTTAGTCACAACCCTCACCCCTGGAGGTACTACACTTGCATAAAACGATTGCTTAACCTTTTGGTGCCGGAATTATTTTTTGAATTTTAGTACACCCTGTATATAAAATGTGAATAATATAGGAACCAAATACTTTAGATTTATGAAACAAACTGCATTTTGAAGAGAAAAAATGGAGAGTATATACCATGTTTAAAATATTCAGTACCTATATTTGTTGAATAAATATATAAAATGCAACGTTTAGAGGTTAGCGGTGCAGTACGACCACTATAGTCGTCGTTAGGCGTCAAAGGGTTAATATGTTGGTCTCTTGCATGCAAAAAAAAAAAAAAACTGTTGGAAATTATTCAGTTTGGAATACGTATAGCGGACAGAATTGTGCACAGTAAGTTGGAGCAGCTTTTTGATACGTTGGAGGTGCCTTCAGCCTATCAACTAGCTGCTCCAACCTGCTGTGCATAGTTCTGTCCGCTGTATGCATTCTACACCGAAGAATTTCCGAAGGTTTTTCAACATGCAAGAGGCCAATACATTAGGCAGTCATTTCATACAATTACTATACCCACCCCCTCCACGATGATGGGCCCGAAACACGTAGAACTTGGTGGCTTTTATAATATTATTGTCAATCTAATAAAATTGAGTAAAGATATACCAACTTGATGTCACTTGCTTTATTATTTCTTTCTTTAATGCTCAACATGTTTCGGATGTTAATACATCCATCCTCAGGAGCTTGCGACTTATTTGTTCAGTTATTACATGGGTTGTATTGATCTGTAAGGATAGAGGTTATTGCATTAGCGCGCTTATTTATTAGGGAGTGTTTAGTCGTGGCGTGTGTGGTTGTTTTAGAAAGCGTGCTTCTGCAAATATTGGCTGCTGCGGTGTCTTATGGCTATTGAGTGTTCTTTGTGTGTCGTATGTTTTGTTAATGTTTCCTGAATATGTTTTGATGTTGTGTATTTGAGCTTACACATACCTGGTTCGATGTGTGTTGGAGTTACGTTGTGGTTTGGCTGTGGAGGTGTGGTATCCGTATGCAGGCTGAAGCACTGCTGGCCTGTTCATGTGGAATGTGGGGGGGGGGGGGTTAATGACCGTTTGGAACAGGGGGTTGGTTTCTCCTGGGCTCTGCTCCGGAATGAGTT
>Ga0123357_10006631_pt1 | contig 14178 bp, 11 predicted proteins | sample TergutEmb28metaG_FD_89873 | JGI IMG/M metagenome (GOLD analysis project Ga0123357, IMG submission 89873) | Embiratermes neotenicus P4 segment gut microbial communities from Petit-Saut dam, French Guiana - Emb289 P4 | ecosystem: Host-associated > Arthropoda: Insects > Digestive system > Gut ... | reverse complement strand
GTTTGGTCTCTGGGTGGTTGTTGTGCGTATTTTTATATTGGAATTGGTGGGGGGTGTTGGGGGGGGGGGGGGGGTGGGGAAGAAGAAATATTTTTCTCAATTAACCCTCTAAGTCCCAGTGGTCACTATACTTACCTCCAAGTTTAACATTCAGCAATTCTACGTTCTGCCAACACAGCGTATTTAGTTGTTCTGTATGGATCTGGCAACAGAGATTATTTCCCTACACAGCATTAACCGACTGGTTTTTATAACCCAGACGGAGAGCGTTTACTGCCGGTATAGACTGGATGTTCGTATACAACTGGGGCTAATCCGAAGGACGAGCGGGCGAAGCCTGGAAATATAAAAGAGTTTGTCTTTTCCCCACAAAATAAAGTGCCTCTTATTTCTCCCTTCACTTTCCCTTTCTTCTGCTACTTCCCACATCTCTCTCTGCTAGTCCAGTCGGCCTTCACATGGTTCAAACACGCCTCTGCCATCTCAAGGCACATGCACTTAAGTATATGTATGACGAGTTGCCTGGTCTATTAAAGGCCGCATAAAAATCGGAATCTGAAAAGAAGCGAAAGGGTCTGTCACAACTGACTCGCTCCACAGAGCAGATTTCTTCCACACAACCTGACAGTAGTTCAGCTGTTCCACACAGCGTGTTTACAACAGTCCGACATTTGTCCCTGTCCTGGGCCTGATTAATCCATGCCATATCCTCCCGTCCTTTTACTGTAAGATCCGTCCGTCTTAATATTAACCCCCCATCTACACCTAGGTCTTCCAAGAGGTCTCCTTCCATCAGATTTCCCCACTAAAACAGTGCATACATTTCTATTCTCCCCCAAAAAGTGCCACATGCCCCCACCAACCTCATCTCCCCTGACTTGATCACCAGAATAATATCCGGTGAAGCTCCCCTGTAGGCTGTTTTCTCCAGTGCCCTGTTACCTCGCCCTTCTCTACCCCATATATCTCCCTCACACCCCCTCAGCCTCCACGAATATAAGGAAACACACACATACAGTGTTGTGTTTGTACTGTAATTCTACATTCTTTTCCCCATATACGTGCAATGAAACACCACGGGGATGCCTTGTGTAAACAAAAACACCCTCAGTCTGTGTTCTTTCCCCGCTGTGACAGACCAAGTTTCACACCCACACGAAACTCATCATTTAATACCGCTGTTCCAAATGCAGTGGCTATACAGAATGTAAATTCACGGCAATCACATAGTGCACCGCGAAGTCAGACGACATGGTGCGGACGGCGATCCTACGATCTTTACGTGTCCCTGCGAGTGTGTAAGGCTGATGGAGGAACATTCAAATAGCATACTGGCTGGGAAACCTCACCAGTACCATTTTGTCCACCACATCCCACATAAATTGGACCGGTAAATTCACCAAGATACGTACATGTGCAGTCCGTACAGCGCAGTAAACACTCGCCGTCTCGGTTATAAAAACCAGACAGTTAATGCTGTATTGGGAAATAATCGCTGTTTGTTCTCAGATCCACACAAAACACATAAATACACTGTGTGGGCAGAACGTGGAATTGCTGAATGTTAAACTGTCGGTACATAGAGTGGCCACTGGGCTTTAAAGGGTTAAATGTCGGTTATAAAAAGCAGACAATTAATGCTGTATAGGGAAATAATCTCTGTTTGTTCTCAGCTCCACACAAAACACATAAATACACTGTGTGGGCAGAACGTAGAATTGGTGAATGTTAAACTGTCGGTATATAGAGTGGCCACTGGGCTTTAAAGGGTTAAATGTCATTTATAAAATCCAGTCAGTTAATTCTGCATAGTGAAATAATTGCTGTTTGTTCTCAGATCCACACAAAACACATAAATGCACTGTGTGGGCAGAACGTAGAATTGCTGAATGCTAAACTAGCGGGACATATAGTGACCACTGGGCTGCACTGAGTTACAGTTGTAAACCGACTACACGGCCCACACCGGACACACCGTAAGTCGTGCTCACAAAGTGCTCTTTGTCTGGTGATGCGTGCATCAGGTTACGCGTTGGCGTTCCTCAACGCCCATGCATGGCAAGTGAACACCCTGAACTCTGACCGGAGCACAGTTTGTAATACATTAGCCTTATTGGGCTGCGGAGTGAGTCAGCCTGGCCGGCCGATTGCCTGCTGCAGGCTGTCCCTCCGAGCATTCCAAGCTGTGTGCCGGTTCATACAAAAACTGTTGTAGCCAGCAGATTTGCTTACCACGTGCGTTATGAAGGGTGAAATACAAGCATGACCACCAACCTTGGAGGAGTGGAGTTACGACTCCACTCACTTTTATCCTTGTCACTACATGTGGTAAACTTCATGTCCCGGCAGTTAACCCCCGGGTAGAGAGGTCCCAGGAGACTGGGTGGGTCCCATTTCGCATAGGAGACGGGGTGGGTCCCAGTTCACAATGAACAGTAGACTGGGTGGGTCCCAGTTCACACTGAGCAGAAGACTGGGTGGGTCCCAGTTCACACTGAGCAGGAGACTGGGTGGGTCCCAGTCCACACTGAGCAGGAGAGACTGGGTGGGTTCCAGTTCACACAAGAGACGGTGGGTCCCAATTCACACAGAGCTTAAGAATGGGTGGGTCCCATTTCACACTGAACAGGACACGGGGTGGGGCCCAGAGGCCGTGTTGACGCTTTGAGAAGCGAACAAGCCTACAGGCTTTATAAAGACGTTCTTCACCGTAAAAATGCCATACGGTTGCACTGCACACAAGTAAATGCATGATGGGGTGCTGACAAGTCCTTAGCCCGACCAGGACGGAAACAAGCTACAGTGACCAAACTCGGGGTTTATTCAACATACTCCCCACGAAGCTCAATACACTTCTTAGCCCCTTGCCCTAACTTTTGCAAGCCACTCAAAAAATTCAGAAGGTTGTCCGTCCAACCAGGTCTCCACGGCAGCAATGACCTCCATGTCGGACGAAAAATGGCGAACTTTCAATTGTTTTTTTTTTTTTAGTCCAGGGAACAGGTGGCAGTCCAACGGGGCCAGATCCGGAGAATACGGCGGGTCATGAAGACACTGGAAGCCCAGGTAGGTGGTTTCTTCTGAGTTGCAAGTGCCCGGTGAGCCGGGGCATTGTTGTGCAAGAACAAGACCCCCTTGGTGATCTTCCCGCGGCGTTTTTCCTTCAAAATGCCCTACACTTGCACCAGCAGAGACGTGTAATACTCCGCGTTGATAGTTTGGCCCCTTGGAAGATAATCAATGAGGAGGATGCCGTCTTGAACCCAAACAATAGAGGCGAGAACTTTTCCAGCGGATTTTTGCACTCGGAATTTTTTGGGGCGGGGTCAGCCGCTATGCCGCCACTCCATTGATTGTTGCTTTGTCTCCGGGTCATAGTGATATAACCAGGTTTCGTCCATTGTTTTTCCAACGACACTACCGACTCCGTCCTACGACATCGGGAAGTAGGTTGAACTAAGGACTTATCAGCATCCCTTCGTAATTTCGTTTACACCCGTAACAAACGTACAGCCTAGCCTGCGCCGATTTTCACGACGCTAAAGACCATAAGTGTAGAAAATGCGGAGAGACATTTATTTACGCGTCTAAGCAGTCTTTCACTACGCCGATATTCACGAAATCCTTTAAGTCCTGAACAGCATTACGTGGAAATTCCCTACGCCGAATTCGCCCAAATCGCTCAAAACGTACGGAGAGCGCGGATATAAACACGACCGTCACTGAGACGATTTCCATGAAAATCCGACAAACGGTTGTCTCTGATGCTAAGTCACAAACGGACAGACGGACGTAGTCTCCACACAAGTGTTATTTTTTTCCACTTCCAAATGAACGCGCAACGATGTCTGTACGCACCGGTTACCCTCCAGTGACTGTACCAGTTACTCTATCCCGGTTGGTACACAGTTTAATATGAATGTGAAACACGCTGCAGTGTCCATACAGACGGCACAAACAGCTCCAACACTTCGCAGAGTTTAAAGTTCCAGTATACAGTCCACCTCTGATTACCGCAGCTACAGGGTGCACTCGTTTTACTGCACACACTTGTACCGCCAGGTTCACTGCACTATACGCCGTTATAAAACGAGCTGAGCCATTCAGTTGATACACTGGCGACCACTGGACCGCAAAACTTGCTGACTAAGCTCCAGGCCATCATCTCACAATTCGGCAGCGACAGGCCTGGGATACTCGTAGACCTCTCCAAGGGGCCGCAACACCTAACACGGAGGCAAGGAAACGGTGGAACGTCTAATGCGGTCGAGGAACGAAATAATTCTGGTTTCAGTGCGTACAGTACAAGGCACGAGGGCTCATGCATTTAGAGTGCAGTTCATAGATGGATAGGCAGCAATAAGACGGAAGAACGGACAGACAGATATGTATTTATGAGTGAAATAGTTTCAGTCAACAGCCAATAACTACAGCCTTCCAGGTTATAACACCGTACATGCTAACACATAGCCGACGTTTCGGAGGCACATACTGCCTCCACAATGAGCGTAGGATTTCCAACAAACCGAAGCTAACCTACCAGACTACACGGTGTCAAAACCCATAGTTCAACATGCGCTGCTGGGAACCGAACTGCTACCGTACACAGTACCGAAACATCGAGTGATTTGACGAATGTTACTAATGTACGGACGGTCACAGACGCACAAGCAGCCAGCTGCTCTACTCAGGTACGGCGTTTAAATGGAAAGCTTTCCGGTTAGTTCACTGGAACGCCGAGCGAGTATGCTTCGGCACGGCATTTAAAGGTACCGTCTGCAAAGCTGCACGATTAGTTCACCGGAATGCCAATCGTGTCGCTACTGTGTGGTGCTCCTTGGCCACGCAGGTAGCATGCCGCACCAACCGTGTAAGGCTCACTTTGCAGCTTCAACAATAGTACAGGGAGATATGCACAAAACGAAATATGGTGGACACAACCACGTCTCAGATTTCTGACTGTCACTATCGGCTTTCCACCTGATTCTACATATGCCACAACGACATCCAGTCGCTTTCCAAAATTCGACATTTGCATATCAACTGATTGACACGCACATGGATTGCGAATTTTGAGTCCGTCTACATATCGATGAAAGGTTAAGGGAGGGGGCAGCCTCCTTAATATTCCCCCCATCCCTGTAAATCTAACAAAGTCCTTACATCCGCGGATACAGCGTTTGGGAGGCGACCTGTTTCAGGCAACTTCATGCCCTGCAAATTGCATTACACCACAAATGCCACTTTCCTTAGAATATTTTTTATTGTAACGACTACTTACAAGCCATCTACCCCTAAACACTTCTCATCCACTTCACAGTAAACATCGTGCCTTCATTACAAACACCAAATTTCTTATTTTCATTTTTGTTCCGTGCAATAGTTTATGATTGGAAATGTGGATCAACTACTTGCACTGTTATATGCTTTTAAAATATTTATTTACATAGAATACTTTAAAACGTATCACTTTGTTTAAAATTTGTTATAACTCCTACATGTTTCGGTCATTCCTTTTGACCATCCTCAGGGAGTGTTAAAGCATATAACAGTGCAAGTAGTTGGTTCACATTTCCAACCATATTTCTTCTTCTTCCATTGGCACTACAGCCCACTGTGGGCTGTAGTGCCTGTCGAACAATATCCTTCCATTTTTTCCTATCTGCCACCAACTCTCTCCATCTTCTCACTCCCAGCACTTGAAGATCTTTCTACTTCCTCTTTCCATCTTTTCCTGCGTCTTCCCCTTCTTCTCGTCCCTTCCAGTTCTTGAGTGAAGATGTTTTTGGACATCCTATCCTACTCCATTCTCTCTAGGTGACCTAACCAGCTCATCGTTTGCCCTTTTATCCATTTTACTATATTTTCTCCTTTGCTCATCTCTTCTAGTTCTCGATTCGTCGACTTTTCCATTGCCCGTTTTCATATTTAGGACCATATATTCTTCTAAATATTTTCCTTTCAAAAATTAGCAGAGATTGTTCTTCTTTCTTCGACAAACACCAAACGGTCAATTATTTATGGCAGTGTTGTGACGACCCCACGAATCTGATTTATTAGTGTCAAACATGTACGTCTCGAAATGTATAAACGAGTGGCGCAAGAGAGCTACTGCTGGGTCCCAGTGCTGATAGAAAACCCCATTTCGACGTGTGGGAGTGAAACCAAGGGGGCGTTATACACAACAATTAAGACATGCGAAAAGTTCAAATCTGTATGTGACCCAGAAGGCAGTAAGACAGACAGCTGCTGGTGAAAATTGGAGCGGCGGCGAACGATGAGACACTGTATGTTGCTTGGAGCACTGCTGCTGCTGGCGAGACAGGAGGAGGAACACATGAGAGGGAAATAATAGGCGAAAGTGAGGAAACGAGATACCATCTGCGGTTGAGAGATGGACACAGGGTGGACGGAAAGTTGGGTTACAGCCGGAACGGCAGCAGCTACGACAGTACATGTCGGCAAAAAATGCAGCGTTTAACGACGGCTTGGAATGTCGTGAGACGCTCACACTGCGATGGTGTTCGGAGTACCAGGCTTCCTGCAAATGCGTCCATCGTCAGCACGAGGACACAACACGACTATTTGACCCCGGGTCAAGGGGTTAATATCGCGTTCATTGCCCCACCTCCTACAGTACAAGTGACTACATAACAAGCAGGCGAGCCACAGCTATGCCCGTACCGCTCTACATCTCGGAGCTGCACGCTCCGGCCGTTTTACTACAATGCACAAGACGTGAATCCTGACCCCTACGGGGGAATGAAACTCGGGGGGGGGGATATATTAGTCGCTATAGAAGCTAGCCGAAGCCTACAGATTACGATATGGAACTCGATGCCGTACAGTTCGGTACATTAATTCTACTGAATCAATGGAGGTGGTAAGTCCCCCGAAATGTAGCACACACTGCTGTCAAGTCACGAGAAAGACTTCAATATTGGCTGTGGTGGCGGAGCAACGCCGGTACAAATTACCGGGGCCCGGCAGTATGAAAGGGGGTTCCGGGCCGAACATGTTTGCGTATATTTCGATTTTTGCCGGTTCGCCCTTGCTGGAGGAGGGGGGGGGGGAGGGGCCAAAATCCGCTCTCGGAGACCTTGGCTGTTTACAACAGACGCATTGCAGTTATAAAATCCACTGGAATGAACTGCATTCGTGTATTGTGTGTGTGAGTTGTGTTCTGTCTGGTTAATGTCGTGCACAAATTTGAATTGTGAAGGTCAAAGTCGGTCTCGTGAGTCGACTGCAGTACCTTCCCATACCATGCCCGACCTCCAATCCCACATCCCGGCCAGGACGCAGTGCTGACGCATACGCAGGGCACTTCCTGCAGATAACTGCCATACACCCGGCGGACAGCCTAAGTAGGTTTCCATGTCTGTCTTAAAGCGCCGTGACGATGACATAACTCCACTACAGAACTGCAACAAGTCCTCTTTGACAACTGTACTTCAGCCAGTCAAGAAATCACCCACGTCTTATAGAATCCCACGGTTCATCACCTTGCTCACAACCGCCCAAGCCCTCCCATCGTTTCAACAACTCCCATCTACGTCGTGTCTTCCACGTGGACTCTTTCCTTCAGGCTTCCCCACAAAAAACTTTCAGATATTTCTTTTCCCCATAAGCGCTGAGTTTCCAACCATTCTCATCCTCCTTGATTTAATAATCCAAATACTGTCTCGTGAGCAGCATCATGACACTAAACGGTAGGTCCTGGGTGCGAATGCATTATCTTGCCTCTGGCTCTTCGTAGCTCCAAAGATTATTGTTTTCTTCCCAATCCATGCCTTGCCACAAAACACACACACACACTAGCCACGTGCACGCCCGTCATATCGGGCTGCCACTCTACTCGATCGTTGCTCCATGCAGCGACGGATCCAGGAAACTGCTTTATGGGGCGGGGCGCATGTGTCGAATGACAAAAAATGGAATTTGGTAGGAAACGTACAATAAGTGTGAAATTGGGGTGTATTCTGAAACAGAGTCATGCAAACACGAACAAATCGCAACAAACTCCGACATCAATATTGAATATTGTCAATTTCACTACTGTCTACATTTTAGGTAAAATAAGTGTTTAAATAGTACGTGAATTCAAGGAAACTTTTTTAAATTACGCAAAAGGCAACAACACGATCAGGGGAGCGCGCCCCGTTCGTCCCCTCCCTGGATCCGCCCCTGGCCTTTCATCAGTCGCTTCTGCATTCTTAGTCACGCGTTAAGTTCATATAACTAGTGCTGCCATCTGGCAGTGCAATGCTGTCACATGCTCCATAGTCAACTGTTTCTTCAGCCTCGGTCCCTATCTCACAGAGAATTCAGAACAAAGGCTCAAGAAACCGTGACAACTCAAAAGTGTCTTCAACAAAAACTGCCCCTCTTTACGGAACACCCTATGTCAAACTACGCAGTGCAGAATATGAAAACCCCCAAAACACGTCAAAACGATAAAATAAGACAGATTACCCCGAAATGTTTACGGCAAATGATTGCGGCCAGTGAGTTGGCCAATTCCCAAACGCCTTGCCTATACGGCAACCCATACGGCGCCGATGAGACACGGTCCTGCATACTTGGCAGGCGCCAGGTGTGTGTGTCATGTAATCGGTGAAAATGGAACACAGCCTCCAGGAGTGCATTGGCAGGCCCAGCTTCGATACTAGTCGCACAGGTAATCGATTACTCAAGTGCGACTGATCGATATATTGCCGGAGGAACAGTCGCGGCCCCCTAAACGTAATAAAATTTACTTGTTGGCAGGTTTGCATGCTCACACCGTGCAGTCCAGCGTTCAGCTTTGTTTGTGGGTTCGCAGGCTCGTCCTGATCACATAGTACTGGGAGAGAAACCTGTCCGATTGCTACTTTGTCCACCACAAAGAGCGAACCCAGGCCTCTGCGGGTGAAATCACAAGTCAATATACATGACGTAACTCTCAGTTCCTACCTCACAGAGAATATAGTGAGTCTCCGTTACAAAGAACCATCAGCCAATGCTGTTAGGGGAAGTAAATCACTGCTTATTGTGAGAAACACATGAAAAATCCTACAGAGTAGCCGTTCGCTATATTACAGCACAACACCTGACAAAATTGGAGACAGACGTACGCAGGACGATAACGTTCAACCGGATCGGAAGAAACTTGGAGTGGCATGTTGTGAGAGTCACGAAACGTCGAGCTGCGAGCTGGTGCGCACGCGGCATTAAGGTCATCCTGGGTTTGACACCCGAATAAATGTACAGTCGGTTCTGTCCAAGCTATGAAAGCGTAACAGGAAGAAGAAGGCACAACTCCACTTGTTTTTAACCTCGGTACTAGATGCAGGTAAGCGGCCAGCTTTCCGTATGGACCAATTTAACCCCGGTGGGCTCCTGAGCCAGACTGAACATGCTGGGGGAAAGAAACAATTTTGGCGGCGCAAGGAATCGAACCCATTCGATATCAGGATACTGTCCACAATCACTGGGCGCACCGCAGGATATCTTAGGATTCATGCAGTTCACAGGACACTGGCTGGTCAGCAGGTAATGTCACTCTGCCAGGAACGACAAGGTCCGTTCTGCCGGTTGGCTGGCGTGCTGAACAAATCATCACGCGTCACGTATACCGCGTTTCAAGGCTCCCTGTGCGTTTAGACCATTTTTCGAGAAACTGACAGTTGTTCAGCTAGTGAAATAGCCTCAGTATTTTATTGTGCATGAAGGTTTCAGATCAAACCGCCACTCGGCTCATCTTGAGCCCGACGAATGCTCTCCACTATTTCACGTCATATATATTTTTTAATATTATCCCTCATCTATGTCTAGGTCTTCTATGTGCATTTTTTCCCCTCAGGCTTCCGCACCAAAACTTTGCATGAATCTTCTGCTCACACTTGCCACATTGCCGCCAATCACAGCGTCCCTGATATGATGACCCTAATCGGATACGAAGCTCCTTGCTGTGTAGTTTTCTCCAGTCTCCAGTTACTTCCGCCCTCTTAGCCCCAGATATCTCTCTCATCACCATATTCTCAAAGGCCCTCCGCCTGCTTCACATCCACACACAACACAAAACAGCAATATCAGTCTATCAGATGCTTAACACAACTACAAGAGATCGAACAGATTGTTTTTGAACAGTTGGCAGCACTAGGTAATACAACAGTAAAGTTAAGCTACCAATGGGCTAAATGTTGTCTGCTTTTATTGCTGAACGACGTGAGTAGCTCAGGCTACACAGTGTTGAAAGGCATAACAGTACGACTTGAACCCTGGACCTCCCGTGCTACATTTTAGCAGCAAGCAATGTTGCGTTGTATTGATTGGTAAATAGTTCCCGACGTTTCGGAGAAGTCCACTACCTCCATCTTCAGGGTCTTAGCAATAATACAAGTTCAATATTACTGAACTGCTCAGACACAGAATATGGAGGTACTAAGGCCCACGGCGTTATGTACCAGAAGACAGAGGTGTTAGGCCAGCCAGACTCCTGAAATGGTTTTCCTCAGTCGTCGCCATGCCGCTCAAGCCAGACAGTTTCCTGTCACGAAAATAACCCCCAACCAGCTCCGTATTTATAGCGCCCCAACCAGTTCTTGCGCGGTGCTGCAGCTGACACCCTAACCTGTGCACTGTGACAGTGTACAGTGTACAGCTGACGAGAAACAAGGCACAGGCATTTCGCGTGATCCTGGGGCTTCACCCCACACCGTAAAAAGCAATCGATATGGCGGTGTCTCTCCTTACACAAACATGTGGCCATACTTCGCATTAGGACACAAACTTAACTGCCAAGTACTGTCGCTCACTGACGAGAATAGATCTAACCTTGACAGCGTGGGCGATCACTTTATCACCGGGACAACCTTGCAAAGAAATCCTCATCGCTGCATCTATCGTTATTCACAGTTCGTCAATTGTTTGGTGCTCAGTTTCTATCAAACTTGAAGTCAAATTTATGCACAGCTCCAATGACACAGAACACAACAGTATTAACGTGCACGCACAAACACTACTGCACTTTATCCCACTGCATTTGTAACTGCAATACACTGGTTACTGGTAAAAACATGCATGATTTCTTCTTCCGCCAACACTGCCAAGGTCACAGTTGTTCTCTTGAAACGACAACAGTAGGTACTGTACGATGTGGTCCAAACTTGGCCACGACCGCTCTCAGCTCACGATACACATCATGGCACTCCGACGTAGAGGAACAAGGTCAAGTGATGACAGGATAGCTTAGTGCAGTTACTACCCTAAGGGGCGAAAGACTGGAAATCGGGGGTTCGATTCCCGGTAGGCGCAGAAACCGGCTCTGAAGCCAACCGAGCCTCCTAAACGGAAAAACGAACCGGTGATTAGGAAGGCGTGCATGCTAATACCGTGCCCACATGAGCAGACGGAGCAGCTCCAGCTCAGACGGCAACAGAATGTCGCTTTTCACACAGAAACAACCGCTACTACAGGAACGACGCAGGCGAACTAGCTGTCTCTCACGTCACTAATGCCAGATCACAACAATTCCGGAATGAAACTCCGAAACGTCGAGTGCCAAGGCCACCGTACTTTTGGGCGCTGTACCTTAATACTCAATTTTATAATGGCCGGAAACGCAAGATGCGAAGAAAACTTTCGAACGATAAACTTTAGACATAAACGAGAAGACAGCATGACTGAGAAACTTTGGAAATACCACAGAGGGGGGAACGAGAGCTATTGCTTAAGGCGCCGACTAACGACGTACGTGCTGTGAGCAGTACTGATCGTGCGGCGTACAGCGCAGAACGCAGCGTACTTGTTGAGTTAAATATTTATCTTTATTTATTCGTTTATTTATTTACCCCGTCCCTACGTCCCTACGTATATACAGTAAGTGTTGAATGGGCTACAGTGCCAGCCAGCTTCGCCTTAAGGCGAAGTGCCAGGTGACAGCTACCGACCAGCAGACAACATGCAGTGCCTGCGGTGCTGGTGGCGCCCAGACCGCGATAAGCACACAAACCGCCGTGCGTCCTGCGCCAGACCACGTCTGGTTTCCGTGTCATGTCGCTCAGCGACGGGAACCACAGGTTCAGTCCGTACCGCGCAGTAAACTCTCCTCTCGGTCATACAAGCCGGACAGTTAATGCTGTATTGGGAAATAATCGCTGTTTGTTCTCAGATCCACACAAAACATATAAATACACTGTATGGGCAGAACGTAGAACTGCTGAATGTTAAACAGGCGGTACATATAGTGAGCACTGGGCTTTAAGAAGGATGGCGTAATCAATATTTTTTGGCTACGGGCTGGACTGGGGTTTCGAATTTCGGGAGAGGCAAGAGATTTCTTCTCCAAAACGTCCAGACTGAGTCTGCAATCACTCAGCCTACTATTCAATTGTAACAGGGTGCTGTTGGAGAGGGGTAAAGCGCCCAGGGCGTGAGGCCCACCACTCGCTCCTGCCAAGTACCTAGATAAAGCATGAGTGCAGCTACAGCTCCACTCCCCCCTACATTCCTTCCTGGGCTCTAACGGGTTCAAGACAGTGACAACCGGCAGGGCGAAGCTCCGGCGCTCGCCCCACTGTCCCTCTGCCCTCGCCGCCGGACCCCGGTACCTGCGAGGCTTCCGGGCTGCGGCAAAGAGAAGCCTCTTAATGTCTGATCGTTAGCTACGTGTGGCTGAACTGGAAATGTGGGTCGTTTAGGACTGGAAGTGAAGACGCAGGGAGAACTTCGCCTCGAAACGTCTGTAACTATATATCAAACTATACGGCGTCATATCCCAGAAAATCTGTAATCTTGATACTGTCGTTACAACGTCACACAACACACGCAATGATTTTGAAGTGTTATTTAACGATGCTGCCAGCTGCTGTAAGTTTGCAACTTGGGTGTATGGACATTCAGCTTTGGTGGAATGATACTGACAAGGGGCAGCTGTAGTGCTGGCAGACAAACCTGGCTGTGTGCCACTGCGTCCAACAAAAACCCAGCGCCGACTGGCTAGGGATCGAAGCCTGACTTCCTTGGTTAGACGAACGAATAAATGTATCTGAGAGCCACCCTAACCGCTCCAACTAACTCGGGCACCATACGAAGGGGATGTATTACCTTGCCATAGCCACTCCCACACGCAGCCGAGTTCAATGAACTCTGTACGAGCATTCGATCGCGAAGACTTCACTTGGCTACCTGATCACAACAAACGGCATTACTGCTAAGGACGGACCGACAGACAATGTATGGCGGCGGACATTACAGGTGCAGCAAACAAACGACGCAAAGGCACTAATCCCTAATACAAAATCTTACATTAATTCCTTACGTCAACTACAACTCAACACTATGCACCAAAACACACACATCACTTTCACCCTCTAAACACTACAAATAAGTGAAGGTACTTTTCTATCCAATTCTCCCTGATTTACGAAAGAGCAACGCATTTTGGACGGTTCCCAGGTTTCGCCCGTTTGTCCCTCTGGTAAGAGCAACGCGTAAATGAAATTACTTCGATGCCTGTCACCTGAAACCGTACGGCACGACAAAAAAAAAGTCTGTGAGCAATGTCATATGCAGTCCGCTATCAGAGGGCCCAGTTGTGACCCTTTTGTCTCACTGTCAACAGCGGAGACACGTTTAATTCCAAGCATCATAAACCACTGCAGTTTAAAGCAGCACCAAGCATTCAAATCGTGTGAAAGTAAACAATGAGCTATTAGCTGTTGGCATTTAAAGGGTGAGACTAGATAAAACGTTGCGTTACCTTACTGTTTGTTATGGCAGGCACAGTGAACCTGCAGCGACTGACAGTGGTCGGGGCACCGTCTGTCACGTTAACCCTTCACAGTGAAAGCTCTCCTCTACAAACGCTCCCTGATTACTGACAAATGCAGTGCTGTTTAAAACGTTCCCGGGTTTCAGAAGGAAGATTTATCGCGGCTTATAAACAAAGATCCAGTACGTACCGCACAGTAAACACTCTCCGTCTCGGTTATGAAAACCAGTCAATTAATACTGTATACGGAAATAATCGCTGTTTGTTCTCAGATCCACGCAGAACACATAATACGCTGTGTGTGGAGAACGTATAATTGCTGAATGTTAAACTGGCGGTACATATAGCAACCACCGTGCCTTAAAGGGTTAAATCTCGGTTATAAAAACCAGTCATTTAATGCTGTATAGGGAAATAATTGC
>Ga0123357_10006630_pt1 | contig 14179 bp, 9 predicted proteins | sample TergutEmb28metaG_FD_89873 | JGI IMG/M metagenome (GOLD analysis project Ga0123357, IMG submission 89873) | Embiratermes neotenicus P4 segment gut microbial communities from Petit-Saut dam, French Guiana - Emb289 P4 | ecosystem: Host-associated > Arthropoda: Insects > Digestive system > Gut ... | reverse complement strand
TCTTCGGTGCGTTATACCACTACCTGTAAACACAGTCTAGTGCTCCTGAGGATGGTCGAAATTATCGCCCGAAACACGTTGAGCTGATTGAAATTACTAATAAATTGTTCTTGTTGCATCTAGGTGGTTATTTATACTATCCTAATCTTCATGTTCTAATAATATTGAAAAGACCCTACTTAATATTCCACTTTGAATAGTTTACGTAGAGCTGTTACAGCTTATGGATATGCAGGCATACAAGAAGCTACAGGATGTGCATTTTAAATGATGTTCCTTGACACGGGCGACTAGAAGCTGGTTGGAAAATGGAAAGCCTTATAATTATGAAATTATTTGGTTTCTTAAAAGGAACAGAGATAGTTTAGTTTTGTATATTGACTAGGTTGCGGGATTGACAATAGAGGAAATGTAGTTCGATTCCCGGCAGCAGTAAGAGATTTTTTTCTTCTCCATAACGACAAGACAATCGTTGGAGCTCACCCAGACTTCCATTCAAAGGGTACTGCGAATTCTTTCCCCGGGGGTAAAGCGGCCGGGTTGTAAATTGGACCACTCAACGCCATCTGGTGCCGAGGTTAAGAAAAAGAGGCTGTATGCTTCCACCCCGTCACATGCGCTCTCACGACAACTTCACGTTTAATACCTTAATGGAACTTAAGTGATGAAACAGTCCGCTGACAACAAAACACAAGTCAGGAGAACGAATGGGGACAGATGGCACGTTCACATCACCACAATACACTAAGGTTCAGACATAGATGTGGTCATATTCAAACTCTGTCCACTTTAACTTCCGAAAAAATTTCTCTGAAACCAATTAGATACCAAAATGAATAGGACCCAAATTTGGTCGTGAAAACGGTGAGGAAGAGAGGAAGTCCCTGCCCCTGTCTACAGCTGAACACGACTTCCCGCTCGTCAGCCCAGTCTTTAAACTGAGTTTTTTTCCGGTTACAATTAGAGAAGCGGATAATAGGTTTACTTCATAAAAATAACAAGAAAATGAATTGGGACAGTGTGCTCAATGGCGTGACCTGCCTACTGTGATTCATTTTGTAGGAATTGGCGTTGCGCAGAGGACGGCTTCAGGTTTGTAATTAGAACACAAAGAATTATGACGTCGATACTGGGTAATAATGATCTACGGAGAATGAAATGTCATTTCAGAAATGAAGCTCGAATTTAGAGTACAGGTTGCGACAGTGTACCTGTTGACGAGACCTATCACACGTCACGGAGGGTGATAAATGAAGTCTAACTGTGGAGTGGTGGAATGTGGAAACCCTAACACTAGGAGAATACCCCACTACTAAAACTATTCATCACACACCCCACAGACCTTCTTAGCATTTGACACTGACCTCTGTGACGAGAAACTTTATTCCTCTACCACACAGATCCCAGAATTTGCCCATTTTGAATTTCATCTCATTTGTACACTGCATCAGGACACAGTAGAGTATAATATAATCATAACAAAATGAAATATTTTGTTGTCTGTTGAGGCTCTAAATTAGGAGTAAAAACCCTTCTCACCTTTGTTTCAGTGCCTCTGTTATCATCAAGTGTGACATGGATTTCGTTCTTTACCCGCTGGACGTACAGAAGTGTGCTGTTGACTTCAGTAGCTGTAAGTACGATTCATTTTTCCCCCATGGCTCGGCAGTCCCAGTGGACCTAGACCTCCTCAATATCTAGGCTTCGAGGTCACACTCAGATACACACACACACACTCAGTAGACTCCTCTGGACAAGTGATCGGTCCGTCACAGAGACCTCTACGTGACAACACACAACACTCGCAAGAGACAGACATCCATGCTAAATATATTAATAATTGTCCAACGAGATGCAACACAAAGCAGTCTATTTATTATTCTGCAAGTCACTAGTTAGCTTGGCCACTTTAGAGGGAGGTAACTGCAAAAAAAATTGTGACCAATACCGGAGGCTGTTTTTACAGTTTTGTGTACTCATGATGAAGGGTGTGGTTGACACCCGAAACATGCAGAGTGAACTTGCAGAATAATAAATAGACTCCTTTGTGTTGCATCGCGTTGGACAATTATTAATATAGAACAGCGATGCACGGAACCATAAACATAAAAGACATTCATGTCCCAGACGGGATTTTTTTTTTTTTCGAACCCGCAATTCCAACAAGCAAGCGGCCCTAGACCCACGCCTTAGAGCGCGCGGCCAACGGGATCGGCAAGTACACTTCGTTACTACATCAAAAATATAGGCTGGATAAACAGGCAGGCAGGCAGGCACTGTGTAGCAAAATTCAACCAATGTATGTTAGATATTTGTACGATTTGCTACAGTACAGAGTCAAAAATTTGATCGGAATGGGTCAACATTCTTATTACAATATCTTCTTGTTCTCTGAGGATTAGCAACCAACTATTAAGTGGATCTTGGTGAAAAAATATGCCATTTTTGCCAACTTACCACTTTACTCATGAAAAGCTTTCGTTAATTGCAAATAAATCAATGAAAATAGATCTACCATTACTCTGGAGGGAATAGTTTCCCCACAGTATGCCGAATAGGAATGAAAATATCTGCAGTTATCCATTAAGTTAGGCCTACTGAAATGCAAAAGACGAGTCATAACCGTTTGAAGACCAGTTGTATTCTTACGCACCATTAACTGTAACGCTAGGGAAATGTATTTTTCCTGACGTGTATTGAAATATTTTGTATTATTCTCAAAATGAAAAACAATTACTTCAAATGTTGGTTTTTATGAGGGACACAGACGGTGTTCTCCGTAACGTGCTGTGCCTACTGAAATGTACATAATTCAGACAGACGTCAATATTCAAAGAATTAATCTAAGCCTCAGTTCATATTGAGATAAAAATTTATATTAAAAATTTGAAAGATAGCCTATTGATCGGATGGAATATTCTGCATTTGTCAGATGCCGGAGAAAAAATGGAGTATGTTGACTATTTACAAAGCTTCAAGGCATCCTACACATCTGTCATATTCATGTCGGTTAGCAAATTGTTTAGAGTAGGATGTCAGAGGCTGGATGACAAGCGCAAGAGTTTACAGATAAAAATGCTTATCTGAGTGTCGGCAAACACCACAAACACAATCACGTTTGAGCAACGATAATCTATTTCAAGTAGCATAGCTTGTCTTTCGGTAATGTTAAAGTACGGATGAGTGGAACTGTACATCCACTAGCCCACGTGCCTCATTGCGTGCAAAAGGAAAATTTTACAACATTATATAATCCACAATCCGTGCTGAATCAAATATATGTAATAGTGATACCAACAAAGCCGATCCCAGTGGCCGCGCGGTCTAAAGCGTTGGTCTGCGGCCGGTCGCTTGCTGGGATTGAGGTTTCGAATCCCGCCGGCGGCAAGGCTGCCTGTCTCTGGTGAGTGTTGTTTGTTGTCAACGTATTCTTCTCTGCGACGGGCTGATCACTCGCCCAGAGGAGTCCTACCGAGTGTGGTGTGTCTCAGAGTGTCATCGTGAAGACTCGATAATGAGGAGTTCCTGGCCCTCTAGGGGCAGGGCACGGGGGGGAGGAAACAACAAAATGCATACTTCAGCAATTTAATTTTATAATCTTGAATGTATTCATTTTTCGTATTTTACCTCCCTGAAGATGGTCATATAGACAGTCGAAACAAGTAGGTCATTACGTATATAAACTAATTTCAATACTTGTGTGCATTTTGTTGGTACTGTTATTGTATTCATATTTATTTATTTATTTACGTTTACTTTCACTTTCTTCGAATATCAGTGACTTCGAAAGCCATATTTAAAGGCTTTTATTTTAATAAAATCTTGCTCGATATCGATTAAAGAAAGTGTACAATGGGACCAAAAAGTCTAACATCGTGAAGCATATGATAACAGTTGACAATAACACGCAGTATCGTATATGGTGTGTTAGAAACTGCAAGAAGCCTGACGTTATTCATTCCGTGCCTTATTCTGACAATCAGTCATATATGCCAACATTTACGTTAGCCTATATTCCGTTTTCATAACAAAATCGTCACTTATCTTTATTTTATACTTCAATTCTGCATTCTGGATATGAGACACACATTCACTTTCCCCTGTATTTACATTAAAACTTAATAATATACAGTGGCGTACCCAGGAATTTTGTTCGGGGGGAGGGGGGTTCAACAAATTCAGTTGAGGACAGAGAGAAAGGGGATCTGGGGGCGGTAGCCCCCTAGACAGGGGTTCTGGAGGCAGCTGTAATTTGGTACAAGAAATTTAATTTCATATAGTAAAATTTTCTTAGTTTTTGGTACTTTAAGACTATTTATGATGACAACCATTTATTTGTCATTGCTAATGTAAAACAACTGCGAACCTAAGTAGTTTTAGAATTTTACTGTCTTTTTTCCGAACATCGTGAGGTGTTGGCGCCCTAAATTCAGCATTTTTTAAACATTTTTCACAATCGGGTTGAGTTTGGCACGATTTTGGAGGGCCTTCGGAATTTCGGGGGGGGAGGGGGGGTTGAACTCCCAACCCCCCCTCGGTACGCCACTGATAATAAATCACTGCATTTGTTGGTGTATATGAATGATTGCATGAAACTGCTTCTAGTGGGGGGAGGGGGGTAAGATGGCAAAATGTGACATTTTCATGTGTCGCCTTACAACTTACAGCATAACAGTGACAAAGTTTAGTAAACGGGAAAGACGACAAAATACGAGGCGCCGTTTGCATTTCAGGGCGCTGGTTTTATTAGCATATTTTATTCCATCAGGTTTAATGTATTTGATGATGCAATCTATCACAAGACATTCGCAACTCTGGCAGTGTGCCCGTAACCACTGCTGTAAGTATGAAGACAGCGCCAACACAAACTAAAGTAACTACATTAACACACATTGTTACTGTACGATGCGCGGCTTAGCGCTGCTTCCTGTACATTCACTTAGAAATGGGGCAGACCCAGTACTCCTCAGCAGGTATATACACAGGCGAACATGTTCTCTTTTTTGAGACCTGCAGTTATAATGGACGTAAATATTAGTCCTATTTTGTGTTCTGTCGCCATATATTTTGACAGGCGGGCACAGTGAAAGAAACGAGTTACCGCCACTTTTAGTGTACTGAAGGGAATATTTAGTCCTGCAGCCGCAAGGGGAAGAAATGGGTCACGGATCAAATGTGTGTCCAATCAAAACCCAGAAGATAACAGTGTGTTCTCTTGCGTCATTTTCGGCTTCCGTCGCGAAGTAGATGAGAACTCCGCCCCTCTGGTCTATTAAGCAGTGAGCAGTGGTAATTCTTTACTGACGTTTCGGGACATCCTACCGGTCCCATCTTCAAAGGAAATGAGACCGATAGGTGGTCCCGAAACGTCCGTAAGAAATTATTACTCGCTGCGTAATAGCCCAGAAGAGCACACTTCTTAATGTGTCCTCACTTCGTAATTGTGATTTCTTATTCAAATTATCCTTATCTTATTAGTTACTAGAATAATTTATAATTTTGTAAATTGTGAACGTCATTAAAGAGTCAACTGTAATTATTTTACGTTTCAGATAAATACACCATGTCCGACATGAATTTCAGTTGGCACTCACCACCGCTCAGCTTGCCAAGTGACTTCGGAGACGGCTATCGGCTACCAAAGTATGTCGTGTCCTTCACCACCGAAGACAAAAACCACATCATACATTACGGAGAAGGTATGTTGATGCACAATGAACATACTATGGTCATATCTGGAAGACTGTCTTGTATTTATTTCTGTACTATATTATTGTTTACATAATAATTCTGTGATTTAAAACAATGTTGTGGAAACTAACTACTAGTGTCGTGATGTCAGTCAGTCCATCTGCATTCAAGTGACAGGGCACACCCTAGCAGGCAAATTCAAACAGCACTGTGCATGGCTGACATATCTCAAATTTTGTCAAGCCATAATTCAGTTGGTCTACAGGCTGTTCGATTCCCAGCACAGGCAATAGGTTTCTCTTCTCCAAAGCCTTCAGACTGGGTCTGGAACCCACCCAGTGTCCTATTCAGTGCGTCATTGGAGTAAATAGGCTGGTGCGTGAGACAGTCACTCACCTTCATCCAGTTCCGAAGTAAAGAACAAGTGGCGCTGTACTAACACTATTTATGCTTTCATGGCTGTCATAAGGACATTAACAAATATAAAAAACCTCTCCCATTTTAATTTTTTCTCTGGTTTGTTTTAGTCATATTTTAATGTTGTAACTCATTCCACAAGACAAAGCCCTTCTTAGAAACCTGAAAGTCCCTCAGATGATACCTCTGATTTTTCTTGTTACAGGCAATCACTCGACTGCTAGAATGCACATTATAATGAGGAGGGAGCTTCGGAGTTACTTGCTGGAGAGCTATTTGCCAAGCTCACTGTTTGTCATTATGTCTTGGGGAAGCTTTGTGGTGATTCCTGACATGGTGCCTGGTAGAATGGTGCTCCTGGTCACCACACTTCTCTCCCTTGTTACCATGTTTGACACTGTCAGGTAAATATGCTTATTACCAATAACTGGCAACACTGCCAGGATAATGCAGCTAGTGCCCTGCAGAAAGGTGATACTGGCAAGGAGCAAAGAAAAAATGGCTCACTGGTCAGTTTTCTTTAATCGCAACCAACTGGTGAACACGGTTTTATCAAACAAGTTGAATTTATTAAAAATTTACCTCTATATGCAACTCTTCAGTAAGAAGAGATTAGCTATAAAATTGTAAAAATAATCTATAGGCATAAAGACAGGAGAAAATACATACCTTGAGACTTTTTGCATGTGAGTCTGATGCTCATAATACACAGTTATAGTTTTACTCTATATGATCTATTCCTGTTGAAAAGACACTTACAAAAATTTGGCAGGTACAGTATTGTGTGTGGGTCTGCTGATGATAGTACCTTATACATGCAAACATGAGGAAGATGACAGCAATAATAAATGTCACTAAGACGATAAGCAGACACCTACAATTAGACAGACAGAACAAACATGATTCAAGAAAGAATAGCATTTGAGAGCCATTGTAAACATGAATAAATGCTTTGTTTACAGGAATAACTCACCAAATGCATTAGAACTAAAATGCATTGAAGTGTGGCTCATCTCATGCACATTATTTGTGTTCTTTGCATTGTTGGAATACTTTGTTGTGCTGTTCGGAATCCGTTACGATAAATACTGGCGACACAAAAAACAAGACTTGGAGAGGATAAATGCAACAACATGGGAACGTCCCAATGAAAATACTCAACCAGCATTAGCTGCAGTAGCAGCTGCTGCTGCTGCTGCCGCAGCTAGTAATAACACTAACAGTACCAACCACCATCGTCCCACACAACTACCTCCACTGTTACATCATCGCGTCACTAACAACAGAGTTGATAACCTACGGTTATTTGGTGGCAGCAGTAAAATTGTGCCCCAGGAGGAGACACAAGACCATCACACTAAACAGATGGCCTCGCCTCGATCAACAATAATTAGGGTAAGTTTTAATAACAATGTTATAATAATATGCCTTATTTACATGCAACCAAAATTAATTAAGAACACTGTCCTATGGCTGAAGAACTGGGTACACAGCTGTGACTATGCACTGCAATCTCTATACACTAACAATGCAGCTAACAAGGTACAATCCATCACATCAACATACTCATTAATAATAATGGTCTAGTGTGTTACTTTCTTGGTCCACATAAACATATGCCTTTGCAGCATTGTAACAAACTCAAGCACATTTTACAGCAGTCACAGATATTTGAAACCTGTAATAAAATATAGTGCACAATTACTTTAACCAAAACAGGCATTGCTATTAAAATGTAACATTGAAGGCACAATTCAGACCCTACAGAGGTGATAGCTGAATGGAAAGCCACCTAAATATTCCCTGTAATTAAATATATTTCCAGCAATGCTCTGTACTCCTATTCAATCACATGCAACCTGTATCTCATAGTCTACATCAGAACATCACTAAACAAACCATTAAAAAATCAAGATTTATACGAGAAAACAATGCAGATCAACCTACAAAGACAACACTAAAGAATATTTAAGTTACAAACTTCTCTCTGGGATGTGAAATATACTGTGTTGGTTACAGGACCAGCGTCCTGCTGGGGGTGAAGGCCCAGAACCGCCAGCAAGACGGAAATTCCGGATGGTAGCAGAATTTGTGGTTCTCTATTGTGGTTCACAAAGAGGAATGGTGGATCAGGTTTCACTGGTGCTCTTCCCCATTTGCTTCATGCTTTTCACAATTGTATATTGGATATCGTATGTCAGTGAATCCAGAATACGTGCTAATGTCTGACCAGAGATTTTTCAATACTTGAAGCTACAACCAGTTCATTTTCACCCTTTCAAGAAGACTATGAATATGAGGCTACCATAGGATTTGTAACATGGTTGCAGTGAACATCGTACCAGAATACATTAATGAGAAGAAATGGTGTTATTTTAAGTCATAAAATATGTACAGCCTATTCTGTGCAAAGAAAACAACACCTCATTAACATTGGAGTTAAGCTTTAGCAGATTAGGAAAATACTTTATTCTAAAAAGAAAAGTTTAAGGAAAGCTAAGCTAGTTCAAAAATACTATGACCAATTAGCCAAAATTACTTCTCATCATATAATAACATACAAGTTACTTCTACATTTTAAAAATATTTTTCTCTTAGTAATTTTATATGTGACATCACAGCGTGAATGTGTAGCTACTATGGTTCTCAAATGCATATTTCTTAAATTCATCTAAGCTGTAGCATTTCCTCCAGTAATTATTAATGTCAATTCATCATTTGAAACATTTTCTACTATCTTAAAGTATAATGTAGGTTATGCAACTGTTAACTATAAAACACATATTCCATCACAGAATTTATCATGTATCCATCCATACTGTGCCTTCCTTCAACAGCAATTTTAAGGGACTCTTGGAGCACCACAGCAAACAGATATTGTAGAGTTGTAATTATCTTATTAATCTGTTAAATACTGTTATAAATACCATCAAGTGCCAAACCTAAAAGTACAAATACTATTGTATGCTACTCATATTATTACTTTTGCTGCATTCATTCTTGTTAATATAAAATTCTTTGGCTGTGTAAATAAAATTCAAATTCTTTTATTCTCTTCAGAAGTTGAATACTGCAATAATGTAATTTTCACTGGAAAGGCCAGTAAAATGTGTTACAATGTTGTGTGTTTCCCTGCAAAGAGACATGCAACAGGACATTGCTCACTGTGACGATCTGAGTGACAACACTCTGCAAAACTATCAATAAACGCATGTAGAATATACAAAAACATACACTTAGTAACCAACTGTTGGCAGGAAGGAGATAAAACTTTTCCAGCGACTATGTGAGTTATGTAAACAGAACAAATAATCACCTCCATGTTGCCTCCTTCCTATGGTAACCTGATCCTTAAGCACAATGATCAGAAAAGAGAGAAGTGTTTTATTTCATGATGATGTAAACTGCTAAGATTAAACACAACACCAAAAACATCTGACAGTTTTAGGAATGAAACAACATTTTAAGGCAAGTGACAATAATTTTATTAACAGTGGTAGATATATTCCATGCCTATGCGACTTCATATTAATCATTACTGTTTGAATATGACACTGTATGTGACCACCATGCCTTTCAGCACAAATATGCATTCATAATGTTCTACGTATCTTGATTTGATGGATCTCCATAGGAAGCAGTCTGGTACTGCAAGATCAAGCAAATGGGTGGGCTAGGTGTGCCAGGAACACCTAATGGTATTCAAAAATTGAAAACCAGCTTGCCTGCTGAGTGGTGGTGTCATACTGACCTCATTATTATGATCTAACTGAATGCACACACTGTGAACTTAAATTCTAGAAAGATGTTGGAACTATTTTAGTGTAAATTTTAATAATGTTTTTAAGACAATCACTAGTGCAATCGTCAGTGAATAATAAACTTTCTAGAAAGACATCTTCACAGTGTAACAACCATAATAATCACCTGGAAGTAACATTTTTTCCAGCAACATCACTACTGTTAGAATGGAATTTATTTTCAGAAACCTTTCTCAAAACAAGTAAACAAAGCTTGACAGACTGAGAAACTTTGTGTGGAATTTGAACGTTTTATGGTAACTGCCTACACATTAAACCCAATTAAAGCATGCTTTCCAATTCTGTCATTTCACCTACATCTTCACTCCTGCCTCATGACACAACACCTATATAATCCTCATACAATCCTCATACATGTCTTTCAAACTATGTAACTTATACTGCTGCAGTCTAAGGAAAAGGTCTGCAGCCACTTGCTTGATAAGGTCGCGCGCGCGCGCGTGTGTGTGTGCGTGTGTGTGCATGTGTGTGTGTGTGTGTACATCATTGAAAGTAAACAAGCATAACAATAACCTCTGTTCTCTTGTCCAGAGGAGTCTTACCATGTGTGTGTATGTGTGTGTGTATGTGTACATCATTGAAAGTAAACAAGTGTAACAATAACCTCTGCACCTACAATAAAGAGGCTGAAGAGGTCAGGACTAAGAAAGCGAGACAAAAACAAGGTCTACAGTTGCTAACTATCTGAGTAAGGAACAAACAACAAAACAACCATTTTATTCTTCAGTCCAAATTATCAAATAATTTAATATCTATAAATGTCATAATTCACAAAACTAACATTAAGCACTGCAAACAAAACTTCACATTTTCTATACTGACCTACATAACAATATGGCTTTCTACTGGCAGAAGAGTAGAGCTGCTAAGTATAACTGCTAATCCTACTAGATGGCAATCAGTAGTCATAACCATAATATGGAGCTTCCATGTATGCTTTGTACATGTCCATTGAATTCCTGCGGATACGACGTCCAATGGGTTCTAGATCAGCGTAACACCTGTTAAACACACGATTCACAGCAGCTCGAGCCTCCTCTTCTGACACATTGCGAACAGCTAAAACTGACTGAATAGCCTTTGTTTTCACACATTCCTGTAATCACAACAACTTCACATATAGCATAGCGCTTACAAGTAAAGACAAAATGAACCTTCAAAGTAGCAAAAATTCACATATACCTAACTCCGCCATGTAAGTCCGTTACTAAACTACCATTTGCAGAAACAAACAAATCACTACATCAGAACCCCTGATTAACAGAATGAATGTTTCTTAATTATATCATATACTATTTTGAAACCAAAAAAGGATTCAAGTTTTCAGCAACACTGCAGTGAGAAGCTCAATACTGCAGAATAAGTAAGAGTTCATCCAGACAAAAAATGTGTGCATTGAGAACTTGTGGTACAGAGAAGCAAGCATTTAATGTGCACAGATGTACGCAACACTATACCTGATGCCGTTGCTGTATTCTGAATGGAGATGCATCACCCTGCTGCCAGGCACTCATAAAACTGCAATGAGTCAGATTTGCAGCCCGCACCTCAGTACATGCCAAGTGGTCAACATTTTTGAAATCAAGTGCATTACGACAATAATCAAACATATGAATCATTTCATGTGTCAGAACACCCTGAACCATCCCCTTGTTTCTGGCCACATTTTGACACACCACCACCTGGCAAAACAAATTTTACAGCATAACATGACAATATATAACCTTATTTGCAAGAAAACAAACTGACCAAGTTTAACAGAGATGGAAAAACAGAATTGTGCAATTTACAACTGGAATTCAAAACAGCTACCTGATTCAGCAATGGATCATAGCCTCCACTAACAGATGGATCACACACTTCACAGGCAATGTGACGTCTTAGATCAACTGCACTGTAAAGCAAGTAATGACATTATCAAATTTGAATGACAAACTGCAGACAAGTCACACATACATAATCCCTGTGTCTGTTCAGAGGAACTAAAAAACACCACACAAAATCCTGTCATACCTGCTCCCCAAACAAAAGATCGAGTGTAAGACCTCATGAATATAAAGCAGGAGTGCTACCACTTGGCTGTGACATTTGGTGCCATTGAATACTTACCTAAGTTACCCACCTATAAAAGGGAAAAGGTAAAGTTGTCCCTGTCCACACCATGGAGTATAAGAGGAGGAGATGTACAGTTCCACTCATTCTTAACCTATGCACTAGAGGGACACAAGTGATCAACACCACGACCCAGCTACCATAACCCAGGAAAGAACCTGGGCATCCGCTGAATAGGATGCTAGGTGGACCCAGAACCAGTCTGGATGTTCGGAGAACGGAAAAATCTATTGGCCATACCAGGATTTGAACCCCTGACCATTCAGCCTCTAACCTAGTCCCTATACCAACTATGCTATCCTGGCCAACCTGTCATATATAGGTCATAAGATATAAAAAATTATTTCTAACAGAAGATGGAAGAAAATATCAGTATCTTAGAATTCACCAAATATCTACAAACTTGTGCACCACAGAAAGCTAACTAACTCACCCCACTAATGATGACATGCAGGCATACAGTCTACATGTACAAACTTACCATCCTGAACTTTTCAGAGCACCAAGCATTAATTTCACAAGTGGACCTGAAAACAGATTAAATGTGAAATGTCTAATTGGTCAATGAGCATTCATCATACATTATGAATGAAATGTGAACATTCCTCACACAGTCAGCCTCCATTTGGAATCAAAATCAGCACAAGCAGCAAGGCAAGATAAACTTCACACTTCTGATTTCTGGTAATTATAACACAAAGCCCAATCAAATCATACCACAGCAGCATGCAGAAAAGCCATAACATTTCATGATCAGTGTGATGTAATTGCTGACAAATTAACAACATCCTGATGTTCTTCTTAGCTATCCATCTTACTATAATGCTCCTCCTTGTACATTCATGTTAGGGGATAAATGTAAAGTTCACCCTAGTACAGACCTCAGCACTAGATGGAGATGGATGGTCAATGCCATGCCCAAACTGCTTTATCCATGGGGAAGAGACCTGGTACCCACTGTACAGAAGGCTGGGAGTACCCAGCTCCAGTCTGGACAAGTAAATATGTAAGTGTATCACAACAACATATATTATACTACTCATACATACATATGTAAATACATACATAAGATAATTTCCAAAGGCATTAGATACTTATGAATCAATAGGATATGAAGACAGAGGCTGATCATCTCCTTGAAACAATGCGAAACCAAGGCGACATAACACTGTCATCATGCAAATAGGAACATATTGTAATGTTTTTGTTACATCTCTTTCATTACACACAAAATGATCATTACAGTCAGCAAACAAAACATTGACCATGCGAAGAATAACTTTCCCTGAATTTACATGTATAAAATAAATAATTTATTCATGACAGTCAAATAAATACAACACTGTAGCAATGAATCTACTCAACACGTTGGGAGATTTCAGGTTCTAACAGTGGTAGTGTGAAAGATTCAGATGGGCTTCGACGTGATCCTGTGTCAATTGGTGAGTAGTTGCTGACATTTATATAGATCATACTGCCTTCATCTTCACAGTCAAGCAGTCTTGGACTGCTCACCCTATAACACAGCATCGCATCCCAGCAGACCTGAATACATCCAATATCTTTCACAGCAGGTATCATGCTAAATGAATATACATACTGCCACTAATATATTTGATGGCTATCAATAAATATTTCAGCATGGAACAGGCAGTACAGAATGCACTTTTAAGACTCAAAATGCAAATGTCTTTTGTGATATGATGTAATGTAGGCAATGCAGAAATGTATACATCATAGAAATCTGTTGCTTCCATCATCAGTGCCATGAAGGGAAGAAATAAAGTACAGCAAGCCAGCACACTCCTCTAGCCACACCCCTCAAGGCTTCCAGTGGTCTCACCACACCAGTAATCTTTCAGCATCCTGGTTGGGCCTATAAAAGGGGACACTCCAGAGGAGTCAGTATTTCATCAGGGGACTGATGACAAGCAAAAAGATAAAATACCACCCTATTTAGAGTATTGTCTTGACTAAGTTATAATTAATTAAATTAAGGAGGATGAGTAGGGAGTAGAATTCACATTACAGCTAAAGCAGCATTGAAATTTGGAAGTGAAGCTTGGGTACTGAAGAAAAGAGAGGAACAACGTTTAGAAGCAGCACAGATGAAATTTTTGAGACACTTACTTGGAATA
>Ga0123357_10006628_pt1 | contig 14182 bp, 6 predicted proteins | sample TergutEmb28metaG_FD_89873 | JGI IMG/M metagenome (GOLD analysis project Ga0123357, IMG submission 89873) | Embiratermes neotenicus P4 segment gut microbial communities from Petit-Saut dam, French Guiana - Emb289 P4 | ecosystem: Host-associated > Arthropoda: Insects > Digestive system > Gut ... | reverse complement strand
TCCACACATAGCTACCTACAAATCCGTTGACATCCCACCAATTTAGCTTAACAATAGCACGCAGAATGATGATGAGATCTCAACATCACCACGCGGTTTAGGCATATTATATAAAACTCTTTTAGAAGAAAATTATCAGAACCTGAAGATGGCCGTTATAGGCCGAAACATGTAGTTTTTCCTTGCTAATAAACACCATCATTTAGCCAAATTTTATAGTTGTGTTTTTTGACTGAATTCACCTCACCATGTAGGGAATATAACAGTTTCCAATACAACAGGAATTATTCTTTACACATGCCAAATCAGTTTTAATCATTCGACAGGAATATAACGACTTGCTGAACTTTCTGAAGACTCAAATCCATCTAAACAGCATGTCAGACTACTCTTGCTTCACAGAAAATATTCAGTATCTCTTACAGAGAACATTAGATTAAAATTAGTGAGGGGAAAAAAATCACTGTTCATTGTGAGCATAATGTGAAGCATCTAAAGACACTCTGTAGACAAAACGCAGAGTTTAGTGTGAAGGTAAAAGCACGTATAGGTGCCAATGAGCTTTAAAATATTTAAATACGGAGGACGGTAGGTTTATAGAACATGTAAAGATAATTAATACGAACATTTCCTGAATTATGGAGCGCTGTGATGTCCGGTCGTGTGTCTAGAAAAAGGAACAATTCTTTCGCACACCAGCCTAGCGATATGCCAGATATGATAGATCGATTATCGATACCTTCTGCACCTTCTTTTCTTTCCTGTTCCATTTCCACCCACTGGGTATAAGAAATCACATTAGCGTGCCTGTAGAAGGGGGAGAATGAAGGAAATCTTCCTTCAAATTCAGACATAAGAAACGAAAAACTTTATACATCATTCTTACTGCTTTTCTTCGGCTGTCCTTTTTAATCGCTTCTCGCCTGAAGATCATGACCAGAAGTTTATTAAAACTTGGCGTTGTGTCTACAGGAAGTTAAAGGTGACAAAAGTTCTGAATGGGGACGAAGATACTGACGGTTGATAGTGTGAAATATGACCCATATCCCCCTCCCCCAATTTAATAGCCACAATCACCCTGCTCCATTTGACTGTTGCAGTTGATATATCGTTGCAATGGGAAGGAAAGGTGGTTCCGCCTGCCAATTATTAAATATTATCGTATTCCTCCCAGTTCAAAAGCAACCATTGTCCCATCAGGACTTGTTCACCACCTCTTGTTCTAACACAACACACCATTCTGGGGAGTGGATCTGTTGCTATCCGCCGATCATAGAGCTGGAAATTTGAATCAGACAGAACAAAATTTTTTCAGTCACTGGATCACGTATGACACAAGCAGAAACAATTTTTGAAACAGCGTATTCTAATTTGATTACGATATCGCGAAGTTCCAGAAACAAAGTGCCTAAGTGCAAAATAATGCCCTTAGAACATTTTAAGAATAACTGCAATAGGCCGTATATGCTGCATTGTTATGACGCTATGAAGACAGGGATAATCTGCCGGTTGGAGATTCAGAAATATTAACTACGTCTCTCACAATTCAACAGTTAATAACCACCTTATCCTATCTCATTCGCCTCTACATGCAGTAGGTGATTCGTTCATTCTTTCTGCCGTCTGAATTATCAAAGGTAAATAGCCTCATCCAAAGCGAGTTTTCCACAGAGGCGATATAGTGCTTCCTCTTTCAATTTCAGGTATTTTCTATATTCTTTAAGTAATTCAGTAGCTACTTAAGTCTTCTTCCTTCTCTTCCCGTCACTCCTACTCTTCCCTCTATCTTTCCTTCAATGACGTGTTTCAGAAGGCAGTTCCAATGCAAGATGTGACCAATTCAGTTAGCCTTTCCTCTTTTTATTGTTTGTAGGATATTCCTCTCCTCTTTGACTCTTGGTAACACTTCTTCATTTCTTACATGATTGGTCATTTTTTGATCTTCTCCGTTCTTCTCCAGCACCACATTTCAAAACTTTGCAGGTATTTCTGAACCTCTTTCCGAAGTGTCCAACTTCCAGCACCATAAAAGCAATATTCCAAATGTAGCACTTCATGGGTTTCATTCTTAAATTTAAGTCCAATTTGCTGGTGAAAAAAGTCTTCTTCTTGTTGACAGCTGCTTTTGCCTTGGCAATTCTGAATTTAATTTCCCGCGCAATCTTGCAACATTAGTTATCATGCTACCAATTTTGTTGACATATTCTACATTCTACGGCTGTTTTTGATCTATCATAATCTGTACAGACGTTGGTTGCCTTGAGATTTTCATTACTTTAATTTTTTTCCACATTCATTTCCATTCCACAGAACCTTCCAATTTAAATTAGTTTATCAATCATGCCCTGTAGCACCGTTTCTTCCTTCAGCAGGTGACATGGCACTGTAAATAAGATCACCATCTCCTGCACATAACACTTTTACGCTTAAGAAGTTGCCGTCAGTCGTTATGCTTTTGGTTGACATTCGAGAGCTGCCCGTCTATGATGCCGCCCGGCATACAGACTGTAGTTGGATGAGTGTGCACACCCAGCCAACTACACTCTCTACAACAGATTCCTACACAACATGATATGCTGCCATAACACCTTGTTTACAAAAACGAACTAAATCGTAATATGTAATAATTTTAGCAAGGAACGACGAAACTCCCTGATGATGATCTGAAAAGCTCGAAACATGTCGGAGTGGTTTTAAGTGTTTTAAAGTGTTTCAAGTGAAAGTTATATATGTGCATTTGTTGGTTAATAGTTGAAGTGATTTTACGAAATGCACGGTGCAACGATGAGATTTACCAGCACAAGTCTGCGCTCCGAAATTTTTCTCCCTCATATTCCCTACAGTCCCGACGAAGCACCCTACGACTTCCACTTTTGGCCCCCTGAAGGATGCACTATGTGTACGCAGTTTTCCGGACGACGGCGACGAGCTGAAAGACAGCATGCGTGAGAAGCTGCGACGCTTCATCAAGGAGTTTTACACGACGGTGATACAGCGTCTATCGAAAAGGTGGAAAAATTGTGTTGATAATGAAGAAGACTTTGGGGAAAAATAACCTCAACGTTGTGAAGGATGTACCGTGTTGTAAGTAAACTTAATTATAATTGTAATTACAGTTTCTGATCAAATAAGACTAACCTTCTTAATCATCCTACCAATCGACGCCTCTCTCCTTTGATCTACCGACAGAGTCGCCAAATAAACTACAAATAAATATTCTCGTAATGGTTCCCTAAAAATACCATTCAGCGTGACTCAATAAATTGTCTCAACATAAGCGCACAGAATTGCACCACGAACTTTAAAATGATGAGCCTCGTCGCACTATATATAATTTCCTAGCAACTGGCGTGTGTACCATCGTGAAGAGGACCGGCAGACGACATCATTGCATCGCAGTCTATATTTTACTGACGTCTGTGTACAAGTGGGGAGATCTGATGCCCTCGAACTTACGTAAATAAGGACATTCAAAGTGATCATGCTTACGACCTCGAAAATAAGAACACAGAACTCTGAAACTTGAAAATGTAGATATGAATCCCATAAATACATTGTGTGAGTAAAATGTAAAATTTTAATCCTTTAAAGCCTAGAGCTATACATAGTTAGCACTTAGCTCTGAAGGGTGAATACATCTGGATAGGGCTGTAGAGATTCTCGGCTTTCCTAGAGTTTTCTTCATGCCCACAATTTTAATTAAAGAGTAAGCTTTTATCTCTTCTCATCTCTATATTATACCTTAACCTTTTAAAAGCCCAGCAGTTCCTTTACGTAGCCTAGCTTTAACATTCAACAATTCCACGTTCTGCCCACACAGTGTATTTACATGTTTTATAAGGTTCTCAGAAAAGACAGCGACTTTTGCTTTATGCACCACTAACTGATTGGTTCTTATAACCATGGTGGAAAGTGTTTACTGCGCGGTACGCACTGACTCCTTATATAAAGCAGATTACGTTTAGTCTTGAAATTAATTTTAACTTTCAGTCTTATAATTAGGTAAACGTACTTTCTGGAGTATATCCGTTTCGTTACTGACAGCAAAAGCAAAAACATTCCGGCCGGCGAAACGGTATTTCTGCTAGCATAAAGTATTTCAACACAGAAATACGTTTCGTAATTCTTCAATTTATTGATATGAGATAGAAATACCGTGATAAAAACTTCATTAAACTGTCGGAAATTCAGTCTTGTGAAGTCAAAATTAAGATATAAGTAAGAATCCATGTGACAACGACATACTCCATCTTTTTGGAGATAACACCTGGTAGATGAGTAGTACTGTGCTGACGTTTCGGAGCAAATCTAAGTTTAAAATATTGACCCTCGTTTTCTCGAATACTTCGATGCATTCATGACAGAGTACATGGCGTCATACTCCGTGAGACAATAACGTTCCTTATCATTCTGTGAAACATCCCAACATATTTGAGAATTTTCAGCCCTAATTTGTCAAGAACCTATCCTAACAGAATATCGGCTTATTATTTCTTGATTTACTGAATGACTCTGTCAGTTTGGCGTTCAGGTGACCGTGCATCGCGACAAATTCTTATAATAAAACTAACTAGATGCATTAATTTCTCAAATTTATTTTTGGAATAAAACTCTACATGTTTCGGACAGTTCCTCTGTCTATAATCTGGAGTTTTTCACTGTACACACAACAATGGTATATGTCATAGAGGTTTGCTGACAGCTTGCGAGCAGGATCAGGACGGAACTTCCGTCCTGATCCTGCTCGCAAGCTAGTTGCATCTAGTTGACTATATTATAAGACTCAGTCAGTATTTCAGACCACATAGTTTTGGATAACTGATGAATGATTTAAAGATTCTAAACGGTCTTGATCAAGGGTAGGGAATATCCCGGTAGATACTCTATAGCTGGAGAATAAATGAGACACGTCAGTCGGTTTATTCGGTGTCTTTGTCGAGAATCGAAACGGGCACCTTCAAAATATAAATCTAGAAAGACACAGTCACACCATCCTGTTAGATAATAATCAGCCTCATTATGAAATCGGAAGTACGATTTCTAGAAATGTCTATTTTTTGTTAGGAAATTATCATTTCTTCCACTTTCTAAACACTGAATTCCCAAGAGACACAAAATGTTCAGACATCTTCACGGCCTGTTAGTATGCTGAGCGCCAGACAGGAGTATCCTTATCTTGTGATTCTTATCGGGATATGTAGGAGAGAAAGGACAAAGGAGTAAGGAGAAAGGATGGAAGAAAAAGAGAGTAAGGACAAATTCAATTGCCCGTGTATATTCGTTTGCCTTTCTTAAGCTTCCTCAATTACGTACGTCTTGAGCGATAAGACAAAAACCAATTAAAACTGGCTTGCGGCTGTAAGCAACGCCCCAGTACGTCTTTCGGCAGATTTCAGAAACAGGACGACCACAAAAACATGAAAAGCTTCTCAGATAAATTTTATCATCTCTCATTATCTCTCGTGTTTGGGTTCTGTAACAACACCTTCACTACATAGCGTTGAATGGTAGGGTGAGTGATAAATAATGAATTTGAAAGGATTTGGCAGGGAGATGTTTTGGCCTCATCCTGGCAGTTCTGTGGAGGGACTGAAGAAAGCCACAAAAAGAGTCTGTCAGGGTAGCCGGTTCCCCAGTCTAGCTTCGCACTAGGCACCACCTCTCGCCTACAAGTGTAAGGCGTTACCACTAAGCCACTGCGTCCTCTGTAACTTTCCCACTCTCCGTGGATAAGTGGATATGGATTACTGGGTGCATTATATTTGACAGAGGAAGATGGAAATTCTCGAAATTATTGCCCCCTTTCTCCACCAGAAACCCCACACAACTGTCCTGGGACGAAAGCCTTGTCTCCACACCGAGAAACCGTCGACTAATAGACTGAAGTATTAAAGGGTAATGAGATGGTATTTTTAGGCGCTTTATGCTAGGTGCCTGGAACTCGAGGAACGACAAATAAGGAGCTTTTTTGCAGAGTCTGAGAAGAATATTTGAACACATATGAAAGTTTTTCTCAGCATAAAGCATCCGGAGAGTGAAATTGTCTTCTCACCTCCATCTACAGCCAAGATTAAGAATGCATGGAGCCATTACTCATCCACACTTCTTCATTGGCGTGGTCTCTAAGCACATGCAAAACCTTAACTTCCAGTTACAGGAAAATAAAATATGGAGAAACTTACAGTCTCATGAAGGAAAATTTTTGTTCTCAAAGACTGTAACGGCCAACAAATCAAGACCCAAAAGATGTGTGCAGCATGTGGCAAACTTAAGACCGATAAAAAATGCAATCCCATTTCTAGCCGCAACACAATGAGAACAGACTTCAAATACGAGTATATAAAGTGTTAGTGTGTGGACTGGATTCTGACGGCTGAGGATAGAATTCCGCAGCGGGCGTGAAAACGATAAGCGACCCATATGATCCACAAAAAGTGGAAAATTTCTTGACAAGCTGACCAGGTATCAACTTCTCAAGAATTCTGTTCCATACACTTAGAATTACAACAGCAGGCTGCACGGCCACCGAACACTGTTCATTAGTACGGCCTGTTGTCCCTTGCGAGTACGATACCAAACACACAGCCGTAATACTCGTTGTGGGCAAGAGGCAGAGATTTCAATGTTACAGCAGGTTGTGCATACAGAGTGTCAGGAAGCCACAGGACGAGAACTTAATTAAGGCTGAGACAGGTTGTCACGTGATCAAATTTCGAACATCGCATGACTTCCGTTGAAAATCTGACTAGACCTCATTGTGATACCTTAACAAATACGTGCGTTTCCTATAATCCCGTTTGTCTCTAAAATCATGCATCAGTCGAAATTTCAATGGACAATCTTGTCTCTATATTCATTAAATAATCGAGTGGCACTGACTGCAGATGCAGATCTCCGGACAGTGTGTATGGTAAGTAAATACTGTAATTTAAAAGGGTTAATACAATGCGGGTGGCTTCTGTCCTTTCACCTCTAGAAGTTACTTTCATTTCTGGTTACTTCGACCTAGGAAAACTCAGATTGCTTCATTCTATATTAGACAAAAATTTAATATTTACTGATACTACAAAGACCATCATAAGGGGGTAAGATGGCTCATGCGGTAATGTTTCTGACTTTTATTTGGGAGGTCCCGAGTTCGAATCTCGGCTGAGTCACCGACAACCTGAACAAAGCTTCTGTGGTTGCTCGCATTCTCTCCAAGCAAGTAACTGGGTAGTGAACTCAGTTACGTCAAACTACTTCGTTCTGTTCTTTCCAATTTATTCGCTACTGACCCTTACCCGATTGGTATACGCCATACAGATTAAATTACAGGCAGTATTATTAAAAAAGACAAAAATAAATAAATGAAAGCCTTTGTATACGTACTGTCAGTCCCACTATACGTACTGTCAGCCCCACTATACGTAGTCACCCCCACTATATGTACTGTCAGTCCCACTATATGTACTGTCAGTCCCACTATACGCACTTTCAGCCCCACTATACGTACTGTCAGTCCCACTATACGTACTGATAGTCACACTATACGTACTGTCAGTCCCACTATACTACTGTCAGCCCCACTATAAGTACTGTCAGTCCCACTATACGTACTGTCAGTCCCACTATACGTACTGTCAGTCCCACTATATGTACTGTCAGTCCCACTATACGTACTGTCAGTCCCACTATACGTACTGTCAGCCCCACTATACGTACTGATAGTCCCACTATACGTACTGTCAGTCCCACTATACGTACTGTCAGCCCCACTATAGTACTGTCAGTCCCACTATACATACTGTCAGTCCCACTATACATACTGTCAGTCCCACGCTACGTACTGTCAGCCCCACTATACGTACTGATAGTCCCACTATACGTTCTGTCAGTCCCACTATACGTACTGTCAGTCCCACTATACGTACTGTCAGCCCCACTATACGTACTGTCAGTCCCACTATATGTACTGTCAGTCCCCTATACGTACTGTCAATCCCACTCAAGAGTATAAAATTAGTTATGTTTCAAGTCATGCATTTAATTAGACGCAGGTATTTTACTGGTCATTTACCTTCTACTGACACTTGTACTTAATCATGTAATTATTGTAATGTATATTTACAATGACAGTCGGAATAGTCTTATGACCAATATTAACCCGTTTTCAGGTTTGACGTTCCTAGGGCCGTGCATCGTAATATTATTTCTATAATAAAACCAACTAGGTGCACCAATGTATCAAATTTATTTTATTTTGGAATGACACTACAGTTTTCGGAAGGTCTTTCTGTCCATCGTCAGGAGTTCAAGACTGTACATACAGCTAGCAAGCAGGCAGCATTATCTGTTTGACAAATGCCTTTTGCTGTGTGTACAGTCTTGAACTCCTGATGATAGACGGGAAGACCTTCCGAAACACGTAGAGTGTAATTCCAAAATAAAATAAATTTGATACACTGGTGCATCTAGTTGGTTTTACAATAGAAACCGTTTTCAGGTGTTTTGTAACATTAATTTTGCAGACAAGCCTAAATGTACTGTTATTGTGTGTCTACTTCCTCCTCCTCCTCCTCCTCCTACTCCTCCTTCTACCACCAATAATGTGGCGCAACAGCCCTAGTCGGGCATAGGCATCCTCATTGTTGAAGTTTTTAGAGGACACACACACACACACACACACACACACACACGGTAGGACCCCTCTGAGCGAGTGATCAGTTTGTCGCAGCGTCCGCTGCCTACACAACAAACACAGGAGACGAGCAGCCAGGCCTTCAGCGGGATTCGAATGCGCGATTCCAACAATCAAAGTGCTGCAGGCCTACACCTTAGATCGCACGGGCACTGAGACCGGCTTGTGTGTCTAACACTCACTTCAATATTAACTTAAACTAAAAGTCAGTTTGAAAGAAGGTATGGTAAATTTGTCCCTGTGCGGACAAGTCACGGACAGCGAATCTAGTCCTTTAGTTCCACTGATTCATAGACTCGGCACCAGATGGTATGTGGCAAGCTTCAGGCTTCAGGCTCCCAATGGAGTATCGGTGTCCATTGATAAGGAAGTGGATTGGCCACACTGTGTTTCTGCTTTTGCTGGCAACTGAACCACAATTCCTCGGTTGTCGCGTCCCTAGCGTAGTCAGTATACCGATTTAAATGACGGCTGTTTTGAGATCATCTAAGTTTCACGAGATGGAAAAGTCAGGCATCTACAGTGGGCTGTTCGGAAAGGCTTCGTTAAGGTAAAAAATTACGACGTTTGCTGGGACGAAAAGTCGGGTAGTCAGGTAAGTAGGTACCGAAGTTGCCTATAACCTATTGGCTCCAGCTTCAAAATACTCCATTTCTATCCGGAAAATAAGCACATTAACTACTCTGAAACGTTGGCGTTTATCTAAGACGCAACATACCAGAAGATTACAATATTCAACGCCGTAGGGAATTACAATTCCATACAAGGTACAAAATATCTACCTTACTTCAGCATGCTGTCTTAACTAGTCAGAGACTAGCGAACTGGGCGATAACACTGCATGCAACATCACGGTGAGTAATCACGTATTATGGAACGTGTATTCCATGACGAATTATACAAAAGAATTTAACGAACAAAATTTTGGCTTTGCACATCTCGCCAAAAGAATAACGAGGGAGCGACAAATTAAAGGGTATAATAGACGGAACCTACAGCACGCAATGTTCAGATGAGACATGCATGTAAATTTTAATCGGGAAATCTAAAAGGACAGGCAACCTAAACTTATGTATAAAGCCAATACCGTTCTTAAAGAAATTGACTGTAAAGTTCTGGACTGGAATTATCGGCCTCAGGAGAGGGGTCAATAGTTGTCTCTCGCGAAAACCACAATGAAACTGCGGTTCCACGAAAAACAGTGATTTATACTAATATTATTATTATTATTAGCATCACCATCATCATTGTAGTAATAACTACTACTACTACTACTACTACTACTACTACTAGTAGTAGTAGTAGTAGTAGTAGTTGTTGTTGTTGTTGTTGTTGTCATCGTTCCTGGTATTGTGGGAAAGGAGATTAGCACCAGACAGTCGATCGGAATTCCATTCCAGTTAAGATACAATGGTCTCTCCCCTTTACACCCTAGCGTGGACTGGATTTGCGAATTAACAAGACTTTTGGCACATTTCCAAGCAGTCGGCAAAGTAAAGCGAATTTTGAACGTTGGTGGATTGTACATTATGGCAGAAAGTTAAACCTGGTGTATGGAAAGTTTTCATTATGCAGTTACTCGAGCAAGTTGTTCACATTTGCAGAATATTCTTATGACGATTTCTTACCGTCCTTGAGGAAACAACATGACCCACTCATTTTTTAATCGGCGAAGTACTAGATGCTCTGTAGTTCGGATTGTATGCTTACTACACAACGGACTGGATAATCGAAGAACAGGGATTCGATTCCCAGAAGGGAAAGAACCTCTGTCTTCATTACCGGGCCCAGACCGTCTCTGAAATTCACCCAGAATAGTACCCTGTGAATAGCTACCTCAGTCTCTTTCTCCGCGGGTAAAACGATCAGGACGCGAAGTTAACGATCCACTTACATCTACTGTTGACTTCGAGAATGTGTGTGTGGAGCTTTGACCCCACTCCCACACACGTCTTTTTGGCATGGCCATTAATTTATTGAGACTTCAGGATCTCACGGCGGTGACTAAGCAGACTATTGTTTCCTGAAATGTGACGCAGTGTAGTCCGGTAGAAGTAGTGTCACTTTGTACTACGCGTTACAAGCTCTCGGATCTGCAAGACCGCAAGTGAATATTAATTCGACACTGCACTGAACTTGGAACACAATTGTGTCCCAGTCCTCTCACTTCTTATCATGAATAATCTTAGTGTTCATGGCCAGTCCATTAGCAAACACGACCTTGTTCTTGTAGCTGCTTAGTATTCCACTGTGCTCCTTCAAACGCTGAAAGCAGCAACTCGGAGTAATTCTGTTACCTTCGGAAGGTCCGAGTTCTATTCCAAGTTTAGTAACTGCTGCGAGATATTTATTATATTAATTAATTCCATAACAAGTGGGTCCCCGCCACAAAGGCATGGCGCGTCCTTAGGACGCGAATGGAGGAACAGCCTTCAATATGGAGGGCAGCTACGAATATATTGAAAAAGCAGTCATGCACAGCTGGCAAGGGATGTTCTTCCAGCTTGGCAGTTGGGCAAGGTGCTAACAAATCCTCACAGTAAAAAATGGCATTGTTACGACAAGGTTACATGTGCTTCAGGCCTGAGCAGGTACTTCAGTACGACATATGCAATGGATAAGAGATGTGAGATTTGGTACGTGGAATGTAAGGAGCCTGTATTTGTCAGGTTCCCTTACAACAGCAGCCAGGGAACTAGCAAGGAATGTATTAGATTTAGTAGGTGTGTAGGAGGTTAGATGGGACAAAGGGGGACTGTAAGAGCAGGTATTATATTTTTTTTTCTACGGAAAAGAAACGAAAATAATCAACCGTGCATAGGTATTTTTTTTTGTAACCGCAGAATAGTATCAGTAGATAAGAGAGAGGATTTTGTTAGAGATAGGATATCATGTACAGCTCTGAGAGGTCGATGGTGTAATATCATTGTTTTGAATGTGCATGCACCAGGTCAGGAGAAAAGTGACGATTCAAAACACAGTTTTTACGAGGAACTACAGGCAGGTTTTCGATAGTTTTCTTAAGTGCCCTATGAAATACTGGTAGGAGATTTTATGCAAAATTAGGGATGAAGGATATTTGAAACTGACAATTGGGAATGACAGTCAACATCAGAATCGTAATTATAATAGTGTTAGAATAGTAAACTTTGCCACATGAAAAATGTAGAACTTAAGAGCACGATGTTCCACACTGAACCTTTCATAGATACACTTGGACCTCTCCTGATGGGAAGACTCACAACCAGATTTATCACATACTGAGAAACAGGAGACGGCATTTAAGTATACTCGATGTACGATCTTTCAGGGGAGCTGACTGTGATACTGATCACTGTCTGGTGTTTGAAAAGTTAGGGAAAGATTGGCCGTAAGTAAACAAGCAGCACAGAAGTTGACGCGGAGAGATTTAATCTCAGGAAGCTAAGTTAGATGGAGGTTAGGAAACTGTATCAGATTAGAATCTCCAACAGGTCTGCAGGTTTGTAGAACTGAAATGATAGCAAGGACATGAATAGGACTCGGAAAAACATTAAAGATAGTATAAAATTCTCAGCTACGGAGAGTTTAGGTCTGTATGAATTGAAACAGCATAAAATGGTTTGGTGAAGCATGTTCACGATTTTTTGATAAAGTAAGCAGGCTAAAATGCATTGGTTACAGGATTCAAACCAAAGCAATGCAGATGTTCTGAACAATGCAAGAAGTGAAGATAATAGACATTTCAGGAACAAAAAGAAGAAATATCTGACAGCTAAAATTGATGAAAATGAAACTAAAAGTTCGATAAAAAAATATCAGGGACTTGTATAGGAGCATCAATGAATTCAAGAGGAGATACCAGACTAGAACTAATATAGCAAAGGATGAGAAGGGTGATTTGGTTGCAGACTCCCATAGTATTTTGGATAGGTGGTTGAACATTTTCTCTCAACTATTGAAAATACATGGGGTTAATGATGTTAGGCAGACAGAAAGACACATAGTAGAACCACCAATGACTGAGCCAAGCGTGCTTGAGTTTGAAATGACTATTGAAAAGGAAAAGAACACAAATCACAGGTATTGATCAAATCCCAGCAGAACTCATTAAAGCAGGGAGTAGAACAATTCGCTCTGAGATCCATAAACTTATTAATTCTATTTGGAATAAGAAGGAATTTCCTCTGGAGTGGAAGGAGTCGATCATTGTACCTCTTTATAAGAAGGGCGATAAAAAAGATTGTATAATTATACAGGCACATCACTTTTGGCAACTACGTACAAAATGTTATCCAACATTCCGTCGTGAAGGCCAAATCCATAAGCAGTGGAAATTACTGGGGATCATCAGTGTGGATTTCGACGCAACTGGTCAATTACTGATCTTATATTCTGCATTCGTCCAGTACTTTAGAAAAAATGGCAATATGATGAAGCAGTGCAAAAGCTATTTATAGACTTCTAGAAAACCCATGATTCAGTTTGGAGGGAGGTCTTGTATAATATTCTCATTGAATTTGGTTTCCCTATGAAACTGGTAAATTTAATAAAAATGTATCTGAATGAAACCTTTACCAGAGTCCGGGTAGGTAAACATTTGTCTGACATGTTACCTATTAAGAGTGACTTGAAACAAGGAGATTCTTTATAGCCATTGCTTTTAAACTTTGTTTTAGAGCAATGCATTAGAACGGTTCAGGTAAACCAAGATGGCTTGAAATTAAATGGTACACATCTGCTAAGCTTTATTACTTGCTAGTAAGGAGAGTGGACCAGAAGATACCACGGATACCACCCCAACGAGCCACACCGAAACTCCAACACATGTCGAAACAAGAACACACAACCAATGTGATGATACAATAGAACAGTCGTAGGCTCCTGATGATGGAGGTATTAATGTCCGAAACATGTTGAGCATAGAAGAAGTGAAATAAAACTTAATAAATTGTGACATCAAGTTGGTCTCTTATTCTTCAACTATTAAAATGATGCACGGTCCAATACACATAAAAAATTGTTGCATCACGTCACAGCCCACGGCAAAGAAGTTCTCTGAACATTTTATTGTGAATTTCTTAAGCTCGAAGAAGACGGGATTTTTTTTCAGCTTAAGTTTTGTTTAGAGACGAAGTCACTCTCTGACTGTCCGGACCAGCTAACCGACACAGGTCTAACGCTAGAACTTTGGACAGCAACAATACGCTGCACTTATTGAAGTTAAGAGGGAGATTTACAAGCACAATACTCCTAGTGGTATATGAAAACAAGAATCGATATGGTCTGTATGTTTTGCCGATAACACATCGATGGGCGTGGCGTACGCAGACGTGTTAGAAGAATTCCTGAAGACGGTTTTGAACGACGTGTTCTCATTATGTGCTACTCCAGGGAGACGGAGCGCCTCCATTATCTCACACTGTAGAATTCTTGGATCAAATCTTCCCAATGAAACTGGCGAAGGCGAACGTACTACTTGGCCACCTCGATCCTCTCACTTTATATAACGTGATCTTTTCG